>CXWJ01019000.1_pt1 | contig 11715 bp, 7 predicted proteins | sample 590841 | NCBI WGS metagenome assembly CXWJ01 (sample SAMEA3498367, study PRJEB10139) | wastewater metagenome | biome: wastewater treatment plant; material: activated sludge | place: Austria | collected 2015-01-21 | reverse complement strand
AGCGGCGCCTTCCGCGGGGTGCTGGACATCACCACCACCGAACTGTGCGACGAACTGGTCGGCGGGGTGTTCTCTGCCGGGTCCTCCCGGCTCACCGGCGCCGCGGCGGCCGGCGTCCCCCAGGTGGTGTCGGTCGGCGCCCTGGACATGGTCAACTTCGGGCCGATGGACACCGTCCCGGAGAAGTTCCGGGGCCGCAACCTCTATGTGCACAACCCGAACGTCACGCTGATGCGGACCACCCCGGACGAATGCCGCGAGCTCGGCAGCCGGCTGGCGCAGCGAGTGCGTCCGGCGGGCGAGCGGGCAGTGGTCGTGCTGCCGCTCGGCGGGGTCTCCGCGATCGCCACCCCGGGCGGCCCGTTCCACGACCCGCAGGCCGACGACGCCTTGTTCGGCGCGATCCGCGACGGGTTGGCCGGATCGGCTGTGGACGTGGTCGAGGTGAGCGACGATGTGAACGGCGCCGCCTTCTGCCAGGCGGTGCTCGACCGATTCCACGCGCTGCTGGCTCGCGTCCCCGCGGCCGGCGAATGACCCTCGATCGACTCCAGAGAGGACCAGTACGATGACCGGCATCCCCCGCCAGCAGTTGCTCAGCACGCTGAGGGAGAAGATCAGCTCCGGCAGACCCATCATCGGCGGCGGCGCCGGCACCGGGCTGTCGGCGAAGTTCCAGGAGGCAGGCGGCGTCGACCTGCTGGTGATCTACAACTCCGGCCGCTACCGGATGGCCGGACGCGGTTCGCTGGCCGGCCTGCTGGCCTACGGCAACGCGAACGAGATCGTCGTCGACATGGCCAGGGAGGTCCTGACTGCGGTCAGCCACACCCCCGTGCTCGCCGGCGTCAACGGCACCGACCCGTTCTACCTGCCAGGCCCGTTCCTGCGTCAGCTGAAGGACCTGGGCTTCTCGGGAGTGCAGAACTTCCCGACGGTCGGGCTGATCGACGGCGTCTTCCGGGCCAACCTGGAGGAGACCGGGATGGGCTACGGCCTCGAGGTCGACATGATCGCCCGGGCGCACGACCTCGACCTGTTCACCTCGCCCTATGTCTTCGACGCGACCAGCACCCGCGACATGGTGCGCGCGGGGGCCGACATCGTGGTCTGCCACATGGGTCTCACCACCGGCGGCTCGATCGGCGCCCAGACCGCCGCCAACCTGGACGGCTCGGTGGAGCTGCTCTCCGAACTGGTTGAGGCAGCGCGCAGCGAGCGGGACGACGTGATCGTGCTGTGCCACGGCGGGCCGATCGCCGAACCGGCCGACGCGCGGTACGTCTTCGACCGGGTGCCCGGCATCCACGGCTTCTACGGCGCCTCGTCGATGGAGCGCCTGCCGGTCGAGCAGGCCCTGGTCTCCCGGGCCCGCGAGTTCACCGAGCTGGCGATGAGGGAGTAGCCGGCCCAGCGGGGCGTCCCGCCGTCCATCGCACCCCGGTGCTCATCGATCCTCCCGAATCGCCGTCATGATCCGGCCGAATCTGCGACAGTGGTAGCAGGTGCAGCCATGGAGAACCTCGACTTCGGACTTTGGATGACCGCCATGGGAATGGGGACGGTCTTCCTGCTGCTGATCGTCCTGATGCTGATCCTGCAGTTGCTGGGACGGCTGGACCGCCGGCGCCCCACGCCTGCCGCGGACGACTCGGCGCCTGCCCCCGCCACGCTGATCGGCCTCACCGAGGACGAGGTGGCCGCCGTCACCGTCGCGGTGATCGCCCACGCGCATCGCCGCGGCTCCCAGCCCGCCCTGCCCAATCTCCCCACGAGCACCAGCCGCTGGATCGGGGTCAGCCGCGGCTTCCAGCTGCAGCCATGGAGACGAGCCTGAGATGCGCCGCTACACCGTCCGGATCAACGACGTAGAGCATGTCGTCGATGTCGAGGAGACCGCCCGCGACCGGTTCGTCGTCCACCTCGGCGACCGTGTGGTGGACGTCGCCCTGGTCGCCCACGAGGACGCCCAGCTCACGTCCGTCGAGATCGGTCCACCGGGGCCGGTCCCTGGTGTCCCCGGTGCGTCCGGCGGCGGCCGGGCTGCCGTCACCGCCCCGATGCCCGGCGTGGTGCTGTCGGTCGAGGTCGCTCCGGGGGCGGCGGTCACCCGCGGCCAGCTGCTGCTCGTCCTCGAGGCGATGAAGATGAAGAACGACATCCGCGCCGAACGCGACGGCGTGATCGCCTCGGTCTCGGTGGCCCCCGGCGACCAGGTGCGGCACGGCGACCCGCTGATCGCCTACGAGGGCTGACCCGGTGACCGAGGAGAGCTGGGGCCAGCTGCTCGCCGGCCTCACCAACGTCACCTGGCAGTCGCTGGTGATGATCGCGATCGGCTGTCTGCTGATCTGGCTGGCGGTGTCGCGGGAGTACGAGCCGTTGCTGCTGCTGCCGATCGGGGCGGGCGCGATCCTGACCAACCTGCCGCTCTCGCCGCTGGTGGGGGAGGACGGGCTGCTGAGCATCCTCTACGAGGTCGGCGTCGGCAACGAGCTCTTCCCGCTGCTGATCTTCATCGGGATCGGGGCGCTGACCGACTTCGGGCCGCTGCTGGAGAACCCCAAGATGGTGCTGCTCGGGGCGGCCGGGCAGTTCGGCATCTTCCTGACGCTGATCCTGGCGCTGCTGCTGGGCTTCAGCCGGGAGGAGGCGGCCTCCATCGGCATCATCGGGGCGATCGACGGGCCGACCTCCATCTACGTCTCGGGGATCCTCGCGCCGCACCTGCTCGGCCCGATCACGGTCGCCGCCTACAGCTACATGGCGCTGGTGCCGATCATCATGCCGCCGGTGATGCGGCTGCTCACCACCAAGGCGGAGCGGGCGATCAAGATGCCGTACAGCCAGCGGTCGATCAGCCGCCGCACCCGCATCCTGTTCCCGATCGTGGTCACCATCGGGGTGGGCGTCCTGGTGCCCTTCGCCACTCCGCTGATCGGCTGCCTGATGCTGGGCAACCTGATGCGCGAATCCAAGGTGGTCGAGCGGCTGACCCACGCCGCGTCCAATGAACTGGCCAACATCGTCACCCTCTTCCTCGGCCTGGCGATCGGCTCGACCATGGGCGGCGAGGCGTTCCTGCGTCCGGCCACCCTGGCGATCCTGGCGCTGGGGCTGCTGGCCTTCGTGCTCGACACCGCCGCCGGCGTGCTCTTCGGCAAGCTGCTGAACCTGTTCAGCGGCGGCAAGTTCAACCCGCTGATCGGCGCGGCCGGCATCTCCGCCTTCCCGATGGCGGCGCGCGTCGTCCAGAAGGAGGCCGCCCGCGAGGACCACTCCAACTTCGTCCTGATGCACGCCATGGGCGCCAACGCCGCCGGCCAGGTCGCCTCCGTGGTCGCCGGCGGGGTGCTGCTCGCCCTGATGGCGAACTGACCCGGATGAAACGACGACAATCGGGTTGACCCCCGTCTGGTAGCTTCGGCGGGGTCACCGGGGACACCGCCCCCACCGCTCGGAGCCCGCTCCGAGCCGCACCCGACTCGACGGAGGACGTCCTTGCGAGGCTTGGCTGCCCTGAAGCTGAAGCTGAAGCGGCGGACCGTCGTCTCCACCACGATCCTCACCGCTGTCGCCCTGGTCGCCACGACCCTCGCTGTGCTCTACCAGGGGTTCACCAAGCCGGACCTCGACCTGAACGACGGCGGGGTGTGGGTGACCGCCTCCAGCGAGTTGATGGTCGGGCACCTCAACCATCCCAGCCGGGTGATCGACTCCTACGCGCGGACGACCTCGCCGACCGCCGACCTGCTGCAGGACGGCGACGGGGTGCTGCTGGTCGATCAGGGCCAGGGCGTGCTGAACGTCGTCGATCCGGCTCGCAGCGAACTGGTCGGCGCCGGGCGCTTCACCCCGCATTCCGCGCTCGCCTTCCGTCACGAGATGTTGGGGCTGATCGACGCCGCCAACCACGGGCTCTACGCCGCTTCTTTGCAGGGGGTGCAGGGGCTGAGCGTGGAAGGCCAGGATCCGCTCGCCGAACTCGGCGCCGGCTCCGACGTGGCCGTGACCGCCGACGGGACGGTGCTCGCCCTGGGCCGCAAGGGCGAACTGGTCACGCTGGCTGCACTGGGCGCCGATCCGGCGATCACCGACTTCACCGAATTCCCCGCCAACGCTCTCCTGCAGTTGACCGCGGTGGGCGAGACCGCGGTGGCCTACGACACCGCCAACGGCGTGCTGCACACCGCCGACCGCAGCATCCCGGTCGCCGCCGGCAAGGGGGGCCGCCTGCAGCAGGCCGGTCCGGCCGCGGACGCGGTGGTGATCGCCACCCGGACGGCGCTGGTCGTCCAGCCGCTGGACGGCGGCGAGCCGAGCGTCACCGCCGTCCCCGACGGCGACCCGAGCGAGCCGGTGTGGCTGGCCGGCTGCGCCTATGCGGTCTGGTCGGTGAGCGGCCAGTACGTGCGTGACTGCCTGGGCGAGGCCGACGACCGCAACGACGTCGTGCCCGACCACCTGGGCCGCACCGAGCTCGTGCTGCGGCAGAACCGCAATGTCGTGGTGGTCAACGACGTCGCCTCCGGCACGGTCTGGCTGATCTCCCAGGACATGCAGAAGGTGGACAACTGGAAGGACGTCCTGCCGCCGCCGAGCATCGAGGAGGAGGACGAGGAGAGCCAGGATCCCGATCAGCAGTTCACCATGCCCGAGCGGGAGAAGGAGAACCATCCGCCCAACGCGGAGAACGACAACTACGGGGTGCGGGCCGGCCTCACCACGGTGCTGCCGGTGCTCGACAACGACACCGACCCCGACGGCGACCTGCTGATCGCCTCCCTGGTCGGCGAGCCGCCGGCGTTCACCACGGTCACCCCGATCCGGGGCGGCGCCGCGCTGCAGGTGGAGGTCAACCCGAACGCCTCGGGCACCCTGAGCTTCAGCTACCAGGCCAGCGACGGCCGGCCGGCCGGCACCGACCGGGCCACCGTCACCCTCACCGTCCTCACCGACGAGGGCGACAACCGTCCGCCGCAGCAGAAGCCGAACCAGCGGGCCCTGGTCGCCGAGGTGGGCGCCACCATCACCTACGACGTGCTGCCCGGCTGGGTCGACCCGGACGGCGACGACATCTACCTCAAGCGCGCCTGGAGCGACGACGAGGACCGGGTCAGCTTCCGCAGCAACGGCGTGATCGAGTTCACCGACGCGCTGCGCGAGGAGGGCGTCCGCACCGTCAACCTGCTGGTCACCGACGGCCGCAAAGAACAGCAGGGGACGCTGACCGTCCTGGTGAAGCCGAAGGGCTCCCAGCAGCCGGTGCCGAACGCCGACCGGTACTCCGCCACCGCCGGGGTGCCGATCACCCTCACTCCGCTGACCAACGACCTCAGCCCGAGCGGATCGGCGCTGCAGCTGGCCAACTTCCAGCTCGACACCGGCGCCGGCGTCACGGTCACCCCCGACTACAAGGCCGGCACCCTGATCTTCCAGGCGACCAATCCGGGCACGTACTACCTGCAGTACCTGGTCTCGAACGGGCCGAGCGCGGCGACCGGCCTGATCCGGGTGGACGTGGTCGCCCGCGACCCGGACGGCCTCGACCCGATCGCCGGACGCGACACCGCGCTGGTGCCGGAGCGGCGCGAGGTGCTGGTCGACATGCTGGCCAACGACATCGATCCGGCCGGAGGAATCCTGGTCGTGCAGAGCGTCAGCGTGCCGGAGGCGGCGCAGGCGATCTCGGCAGAGGTGCTAGAGCACCGCATCCTGCGGATCCGCGACGTCGGCGGGCTGACTACGCCGGTCACGATCAGCTACACCGTCTCCAACGGCCTGCGCTCGGCCACCGGCGAGGTGCGGGTGCTCGCGGTCGACCTGCCCGACAAGCTGCAGGCCCCGGTGGCGGTGGCCGACCGGGCCGTGGTGCGGGCCGGCGACGTGGTCACCATGGACGTGCTGGCCAACGACTACCACCCCGACGGCGACACCATCGAACTCATGCCGGAACTGGCCGAGGCGCCGCCGGCCTCTGCCGGTGAGATGTTCGTCGCGGAGGGCCGGCTGCGGTTCCGGGCGGGGGACGAGCCGGGCACCGTCCGCGCGGTCTACCGGGTGGTCGACTCCCAGTTGAACGTGAACTCCGCCACGGTCACCATTCAGGTCTTCGCCCCGGACGAGGGCAGCAACTCCGCGCCTCGTCCGCTGCCGGTCACCGCCCGGGCGCTGCAGGGCAGCATGGTGCGGATCCCGATCCCGATCGACGGCATCGACCCCGACGGCGACTCGGTCGAACTGGTCGGCACCGGGACGGCCCCCAAGCTGGGCCGGGTGCTGGTCGGGGACGCCTGGCTGGAGTACGAGGCCTACCCCGACGCGGTCGGCATGGACAGCTTCGAGTACGTGGTGCGCGACCGCAACGGCGCCTCGGCGACCGGTAGCATCGTGGTGGGCATCGCCGTCCCGGCCGCCCAGAACCAGGCGCCCTACACCGCCACCGACGAGGTGGTGGTCAAGCCCGGCCGGCGGGTGTCGGCGCCGGTGCTGGTCAACGACTCCGACCCGGACGGGGACGACATCGGGCTGCTCGCCGAACTGGCCTCGGTGCCCGAGGGGGTCTCGGCCGAAGTGGTGAAGGACCGGGTGCTGGTGCAGGCCCCGCAGACCGAGGCGAGCTACCCGATCGGCTACACCGCCGTGGATGTCTTCGGGGCGACCGCCGCGGGCGACCTGATCGTCACCGTCGACGCCGACGCCGAAGGACGGACGCCGATCGCCCGGGACGACCGGGTGCAGCCCGCCACCCTCGGCGACGGCGCCAGCATCGAGGTCGCCGTGCTGGAGAACGACGAGGACCCGGACGGGGTCGTCGACGACCTCACGCTGAGCAGCGAGGACCCGGGCGTCGAGGTGCTCACCAACGACCGGCTGCGGATCGAGCTGACCCCGCAGGCGCGGATCGTGCTCTACTCGATCACCGACCTGGACGGCATGACCGGCAGCGCCTTCGTCTTCGTCCCCGGCACCGAGACCCTGCTGCCTGCCTTGCGGGTGATCGAGCCGATTGAGGTGGTGGCCGGCGAGACCGTCGAGGTTCCGCTGGCCGAGTACGTGGCCGTCCGCCCCGGACGCGAGCCGCGCCTGGCCGTCGCCGACATCGAGACCGCGCACGCCGAGGCGACCGGCGTGGACGGCGCCGGAACCACCCTGACCTACACCGCGGCCGCCGACTACCACGGGCCGGACGCGATGGGCGTCCAGGTCACCGACGGAACCGGGCCCGACGACCCCGAGGGCCTGACGGCGCACCTGTCCATCCCGGTCATCGTGGTGCCGGCCGAGAACCAGCCGCCCGCCCTGCGGAACACCTCGGTGCGGGTCGAGCCGGGTGGCGATCCGGTCGAGGTGAACCTGCGCCGGCTGGCCTCCGACCCCGACCGCGGGGACGTCGACCAGTTGAGCTACGCGGTCGCGGACGCCCCCTCCGGGATTCGCGCATCGGTGAGCGGCTACGTGCTGTCGGTGGCCGCAGAGCCCGGCGTCGAGGAGAACTCGGTGGCCGGCGTCCGGGTGCGGGTGACCGACCCGCAGCGCGCCGAGGGGGAGGGGACGGTCTCCGTCCAGGTCACCTCGTCGCTGCGCGAGCTGCCCACCGTCACCAACGACTACATCGACCGCGCCGACCAGGGCGTGGCCGAGAGCTACGACGTGCTGGCCAACGACGGCAACCCGTTCCGCGCCGAGGGCAAGCCGCTCACCATCGTGGACGCCAGCCGGCTGAGCGGCGACCCGGGGGCCGAGGTCAGCCACGACGGCCAGCGGATCACCGTGAAGCCGAGTGCCGACTTCCACGGCACGATCGTCATCTCCTACACGATCCAGGACGCGATGGCGATCCCCGAACGGCAGGCCGAAGGCACCCTCACGGTGGTCGTGCAGGGCCGGCCCGACCGGGTCGCCCGGCCGCTGGTGAACTCGGTCGGCGACGAGGAGGCCGTGCTGTCCTGGACGCCGCCGGCGCACAACGGCCGTCCGATCACCGGCTACACCGTCACCTCGGTGAGCGGGCCGAAGTTCAGCAAGGAGTGCAGCACGACCACCTGCACCCTCAGCAGGCTCAGCAACAACAAGGAATACCGATTCGCGGTGACGGCCACCAACGAGGTCGGTGTCTCGGACCCGTCGCCGCCCTCGGCGATCGCCCGCCCGGACGTCATCCCCGACACCCCGGACGCGCCGACCCTGACCTTCGGCGACCGCAGCCTCGACATCGACTGGGACAAGCCGGCCAGCCGGGGATCGCCGGTGAGCTCGTACATCCTGCGGATCTCGCCCGCCGCCCCGAACGGGCGCACCGAGCAGATCGTCCAGGGCGGCAGCTCCTTCGTCTGGGAGGGGCTGACGAACGGTCAGGCGTACCAATTGCAGGTGCAGGCACACAACCTGGCCGGCGGCAGCGAGTGGAGCCAGTTCTCGGCGCCCGAGGTGCCGGCCCGCGAGCCGGAGCCGCCGGGCCGTCCGACCACCACGCCGTCGCGTCCGGTCGGGTCGCAGGCGCAGATCGCGGTGAGCTGGGCTCCGCCGGAAAGCGACAACGGCGACCGGGTGGCCGACTACACCCTGACCGTGCGGCGGGGCGGCGAGACCGTCCGGACCGTCCGCGGCATCTCCGGCACCAGCCAGAACGTCACGGTGGACACCAACTCGACGCCGTACACGTTCACCGTAACCGCGCGGAACAAGGCCGGCTCCTCAGACCCGAGCCCGGCCTCGGCGCCCCGGCAGGCGGCCAACCCGCCCGGGGCCCCGACCGAGCTGTCGATCGAGCCGGGTGACCGCCGGGTGACCGTCGGCTTCACGCGGGGCGCCCTGAACGGCAACAGCGCCGGGCAGCTCACCTGGCGCTACCGGGTGAGCCCGGGCGGCGCCACCGGCACCCTGCCGGAAGGCGGCGCCATCACCGGCCTGACCAACGGCACCTCCTACCGCGTCGAGATCTGGGCCACCTCCGACGTCGAGGGCGTCGAGCCGGGTGACTCGGCGACGACCGGTGCCGCGGTGCCCTTCGGCCGGCCGATCGTCACCTTGCAGGGCATCGACTCACTCGACAACGCCGTCCGTTTCCGGTGGAGCGTGAACGACAACGGCCGCCCGATCACCGACGCCAGCCCGAACAACGACGGCACGTACACCCGGACCGGGCTCGCCCCCAGCCAGAGCTACACGCTGGAGGCGAGCTTCACCAACGCGGCGGGCACCACCACGGAGAGCTGGACCGGCCGGGCCAATCCGCCGCCCGCCCCGACCAGCTGGACGGTCGTGCCGACCGTCGACACCTGCCCCGAGGACCGCCAGGGATCGAACCACTTCGGCGGACCCGGCAACTGCAGCTCGCCCGGCGGGTTCATCGACCGGGGGACCAACATCACGGTCAACTGCTACGCCGACTGGGGAACCGCCATCAACTACCGCTACTGGTTCCGGATGACCAACACCCTGCCCGGCTGGTACGTCGCGGCCGGCACCACCAACACCGGTGACAGCCCCGTCTCGGGCATGCCGCATTGCTAGGAAAGGACCACCCATGATCACCGCAGAGCAGGCGACCTGGTTCGCCGAGACCTTCCAGCGGCTCACCGACAACGTCGGCCAGGCGGTGCTCGGCAAGGCCGGCGTCATCCGGCTGGTGCTCACCGCGCTGCTCGCCGACGGCCACATCCTGCTGGAGGACGCGCCCGGCACCGGCAAGACCCAGCTCGCCAAAGCGCTGGCCGCGACCGTGCAGGGTGCCCACAGCCGGATCCAGTTCACCCCGGACCTGCTGCCCTCGGACGTCACCGGCGTCACCGTCTACGACCAGGCGGCGCACAAGTTCGAGTTCCACAAGGGCCCGGTCTTCGCTTCCATCCTGCTGGCGGACGAGATCAACCGGGCCTCGCCGAAGACCCAGTCGGCGCTGCTGGAGGTGATGGAGGAAGGCCGGGTCACCGTCGACGGCGTCAACCACGCGGTGGGCCGCCCGTTCATGGTGATCGCCACCCAGAACCCGATCGAGCAGGCCGGCACCTACCGGCTGCCCGAGGCCCAGCTGGACCGCTTCCTGATCAAGACCAGCATCGGCTACCCCGACCTCGCCGCGACCGAGGCGATCCTCTCCGGCGCCGCCACCCGCGACCGCTCCTCGCTGGTGCACCCGGTCATCACGACCGCGGCGATCGCGGACATGGCCGACCTGGTGACCGGCGTCCACATCGACCCGGCGGTCCTGCGCTACACCGCGCAGCTGGCCGAGGAGAGCCGCGCCGATCCGGGCGCGCGGCTGGGGGTGTCGGTGCGCGGCACGCTGGCGATCGTCCGGGCCGCCAAGGTCTGGGCGGCCACCGAGGGCCGCACTTTCGTGCTGCCCGACGACATCAAGGCGCTGGCGCACCCGGTCTGGCATCACCGCATCGTGCTCGACCCGGAGGCCGAGTTCCGCGGCACGACCGGGGAGACCGTGATCGCCCGGGCGCTCGCGGAGATCCCGGCCCCGCAGACCCGCAGCCAGGTGGCCTGAGCCAGCATGGCCGGGTTCGGGCCGCGAGCGGCGGCGTTCCTTCAGCGGGGGTTGCGGACGGCGACCCCGCTGGCCTGGGGCGCGCTCGCCGTCGCGGCGGCCGGGCTGGGCGCGTGGGCCTTCCTCGGCTGGGTCGAGGCCGGCGCCTTGGCGCTGGTGCTGCTGGCCGCGTTGGCGCTGGCGGTGGTCTTCGTCCTCGGCCGGCCCGGCTACGCCGTCGAGGTGGCGATCGCCAGCGCCCGGGTCGTGGTGGGGGAGCGCGCCGTCGGCGAGCTGCGGATCCGCGGCGCCGGCCGGGCCTCGGCAGCCGGCTTGGTCGAGCTGCCGGTCGGTCCGGCGACCGCTGCTTTCGCGGTTCCCCGGCTCGCCCCGGGCGCCGAGCATGACGAGCTGTTCACGATCCCGACCCAGCGCCGCGCGGTGCTGACCCTGGGGCCGGTGCGGTCGATCCGCGCCGACCCGCTCGGCCTGCTGCGGCGCCAGGTGGAGTGGACCCGGCCGGAGGAGCTCTACGTCCATCCGCTCACCGTCCGGCTGGCGAACGACACCACCGGGCTGCTGCGTGATCTGGAAGGGCTGACCACCCGGTCCATCTCCAATGACGACGTCGCCTTCCACGCGCTGCGCGGCTACGAGCCGGGCGACGACCTGCGCCACGTCCACTGGCGCTCGACCGCCCGCACCAGCCGGCTGATGATCCGGCAGTTCGAGGAGACCCGCCGAGCGCAGCTGGTCGTCCTGGTCTCCACGACCCTGGCCGACTACGCCGACGCGGACGAGGCCGAGCTCGGCATCTCGATCGCCGCCTCGCTGGCGGTCAGCGCCGTCCTGGACGGCAAGGACGTCACCGTCGTGGCCAGCGACCGGCTGATCGCGGCCGCGCCGCCGCCGCGGCTGCTGGACGCCTTCTCGGCGCTGCCGGTGATCGAGTCCGCCGAGCCCTTCGCCGACCGGGCTCGGGTGGTCGCCGCGGAGCTGCCGGGCGCCTCGGTGGTCGCGATGGTCACCGGCTCGGTCACCCCGCCGCCGCAGCTGCGACTGGCGGCGCTGCGGCTGCCGCCGACCGCGCACGGCTTCGCGGTGCGGGCCGCCGCGGCCGAGGAACTGGGACGACAGGCGATCGGCGAACTCTCCATCGCGACCGTGCCCGCGCTGGCCGACCTGCCGCTCGCGATCCGGGTGGTGACCGCGGTATGACCGAGCGAACCTGGTGG
>CXWJ01026654.1_pt1 | contig 11718 bp, 9 predicted proteins | sample 590841 | NCBI WGS metagenome assembly CXWJ01 (sample SAMEA3498367, study PRJEB10139) | wastewater metagenome | biome: wastewater treatment plant; material: activated sludge | place: Austria | collected 2015-01-21 | reverse complement strand
TGGCGCCGCATACGAGAGCAGCTAAACCATGACCTACTTTCAACCGCCCGCACGCTTCAAACAACAGGCCGCCTCGATCTCATATTTTGTGTCGTCTACGACGATTTTCTTCTCGTCGACACCGCGCAGCAATTGCAGCAACTCGCCGTCCCCATGGTGAACTACCATGTAGATATGGCCTTTCAGTGGTATCGCGTCATTCGCACCGCTCCCTATTTCGATGTGTTGGCCGTGGCGCAAATGACGAACGCAGACCATCTCAGACCGTATGCCCAGCAGATTCACTGGATGCCGATGGCGGCCAATCCGCAATACTATTTCCGTGATCGGCATCAGACATCGACCTACCAGCACTCCGTGTCATTTGTCGGAAGTTTTAACCCCTATCGCCGCGCGTTGTTGGCTGACTGTATCAGTCAGGGCATTACTCCGGTTGTCTATGGGAGAGGTTGGACAGCGGCAGCACCAAGCCCTTACACATTTTCATGGGATGCCTATAAAATATGCCACGATCTTCGTTACTACGCCGTTCCACGCTGGAAGGCAGACGGTGTCAAGAGCCTCCTGGGCCCCCTAGAACGCAAGTATTCACGGCAATATTCTTTTGAACTCTTGAGCGGGGCTGACTTAAGAGGACCCTGCGAGGAGAACACACTCCCCGGTATCTTCGCAGAAAGTCAGGTAAATCTGGGTTTTTCAGACACGGGGTGGCATAGTGGAACGGAGGTACGGGATTCCAAGAATTTACAATGTCGGCTTCGCGATTTTGAGGTGCCGATGGCCGGAGGATTCTACCTCGTACAAGAAGCACCTGATCATCATGAGTATTTCCGGATCGGAGACGAAATCGTGACCTGGACTGAGCCTGCGGAGTTAATTGAGAAAGCACATTACTACACACAACATCCTGCTGAGACAGATCGCATCCGCCGCGCAGGACAACGGCGAGTTCTTGAACATCATACGTGGCAACATCGATTTGACCGGTTGTTTGCCCACATTCACTCATGAGACCGAGTATGACATGGCAAGTGTCTCTCGTGCTGTCATGAAGGATCGTCATGGCCCCGATTCAATCAGTGCGGATGCCCTACGCATTGTTCCGCTCCAGCCACTTCCATCGCTTGGAATGAGGGAGATTTGGACCTATCGAGAACTTCTCTACTTTCTGGCCTGGCGAGATCTCAAAGTTCGATACCATCAGACAATTCTAGGGATCCTCTGGGCAGTCATTAAGCCCTGCTCTATGATGATCGTATTCAGTGTATTTTTCGGATGGCTGGGGCGAATTCCTTCTGACGGATTACCTTATCCTATGTTCGTGTTTGCTGCCCTGCTGCCATGGCAGTTGTTTGCCCATACACTGTCTGCGACGAGTCATAGTCTCGTAGCCAATCAACACTTGATCACCAAAGTGTATTTTCCACGACTCATCATTCCCATCTCGTCAATGGGTATTGGGCTCATAGATTTCGGGATTGCGCTCCTCGTGTTGTTCGTCATGCTGCTGTATTACCACATACCCATCATCCCTCAAATACTGGCGCTACCAGCATTTATGATGCTGGGTATCACCAGCGCACTGGGAGTTGGGTTATGGGCGTCTGCGCTGAACATCCGGCATCGAGATGTTGGACATGCCATTCCCTTTGTCACGCAACTTTGGTTCTTCGTAACACCGGTGGCGTATCCAAGCTCGCTGATTCCGGAATCGTGGCGCGCGTGGTACGGCATCAACCCCATGGCGAGCGTCGTGGAAGGCTTCCGATGGGCCTTGTTTGGAAGTGGAGGGGATATCGTAGAGATGTTCATCCTGTCTCTCCTGATTTCATCGACACTCTTGATGTCCGGCCTCTACTTCTTCCGACGAACAGAGCAAACATTTGCCGATGTGGCCTAGATGATGAGTAACGTTGTCATTCGAGTGAACAATCTCGGGAAGCAGTACACGCTTGGCGATGGACAGAGCTGGTGTCGGACATTGCACGCTCAGATGCGAGACTCATGGTTGTCGCATCGAGAGGCAGAAGGGACACGAACATGCAATGCCAATAGCGAGCTGATTTGGGCATTAAACGGTGTGTCGTTCGATGTTCGGCAAGGAGAGGTGCTTGGAATCATTGGGCGGAACGGTTCGGGGAAAAGTACTCTCCTGAAGATCCTTTCCCACATCACTCCTCCGACGACTGGCTGGGCAGAACTGGTCGGGCGCGTTGGCTCATTACTCGAAGTCGGGACAGGTTTTCACCCTGACCTGACCGGACGAGACAATATCTATATGAATGGCGCTGTCCTTGGAATGACGAAACGCGAGATCGATAAGCAATTCGACTCCATTGTGACATTCGCAGAAGTTGAAAAGTTTCTGGATACGCCGGTCAAACGATACTCGAGCGGCATGCATATGCGGCTTGCGTTTGCCGTCGCAGCCCATCTTAAAGCCGATATTCTTCTTGTTGATGAGGTACTGGCAGTCGGCGACGCGGCGTTTCAAAACAAATGCCTCTCCAAGATGGATGATGTATCTCGGGAGGGACGAACGGTGCTCTTGGTCAGCCATAACATTGCATCAATTCTAAATTTATGCAGCACCGCGATACTGCTGGACGGCGGCGAAGTTCAGGCCTATGGAACCGCACAGGATGTCGTCGATCACTACTTGAGTGGGAACACTCCCATACAGGGAGAAACGCAACTCCATGCACCACACGAGGTCCAGCCAAGGCAGGAGCTTTCGCTTCAAGCCATTCGAATCCGTGATAGCCGTGGCCGCGTGACCAGTTCCATCGACGCCGTGCAAGGCTGCATGGTCGAGGTGGATTACATGGTCCATCGCAAGATTCGAGGGGGACAAGTCAGCCTGGAATTATGGAACGGGGAGGGGGTCTGTGTCCTTTGCACGACGGATCTCGACTCCTGTCCCGAGTCCAAATCTGCTCCACGGCTGCCAGGTCTCTACCGTGTCTCCTGCAAATTGGATCCCGCATGGTTCCGTGCCGGACGGTATTGGATCAGTCTGGGAGCGAGTGTCCCAGGGATCCGCGTGCTCGATGAGGCCCCCCATGCAATTAGTTTCGAAGTGGTCGATACGGGGACCGTCGAACATAAGCTGGCTCAAGGTCGCCGTGGTATCATCGCGCCGACCATCAAGTGGAGTGCCACAAGCCTATCGACGGTGGACACATGAACTTTGCCCATTCCTATCATGCCTTGTCACCACAGATCCAACGTCTGTGGAGAACCATACGTTGGATCATCCCATACCGTCTCCGCTGGTTTTTTGAAGGATGCCTACAGATTCCAGGGCAATTATGGGTAGCAGATCGAAAGTTGCTGTACAAGACGATCCGCCGGGTGAAACCAAAGACGGTGTTCGAGGTAGGAACTTGGCAAGGCGGAGGCAGTACCTATTTTATCAGTCAAGCGCTCTATGACAACGGATTCGGCGTCCTCCATACCATTGAGGCTGATCCCCAGATTCATGCCATCGTCCGACAGAACTATCAAACATACCTTCCGCACTTGCTGAAGCACGTGGAATTTCATTCAGGCAAAGCTATGGAGGTCTATCCTCATCTCCTTCGCCAATTAGGGTGCGTCGATACGGTCTTCCTGGATGGTTCGGCAGATCCTCAAGAAGCCTATGGAGAATTCGAGATGTTCGCACCGTTCCTACACAACGGCGGTGTGGTACTGATGCATGATTGGGACAACGAGAAAATGGCTCTGCTCCGACCCGCCTTGGAGCGATCCAGTCAATGGCGCATACAGGAGACCATCACAGCGCCGGAATCGGTCGGTTTTGCGGTCGTACGGCACGTGGTGGTCACAGATATGCCAAGTAGCGTGGAACCATTATATTCCATGCACGGACCAGAATGATGTCTCGCATAGACAGAGCGCTGCTGTCGGGTGCACTGTGATTCATTTTGCCTACGCCCTGCCTCTTCTCCAAACTGGAATGTTCGCACAGCTCTTGTCTCGCTATTCAAAATTGGGAAATGGTTCAACGACGTTCCCTCACTGGTATAGATATGGATGGTTTCCTGAAACTCCTACGCCGTTACCAGCACCTGGTTCTATCACCATGCGGTTACTGTCCTACCTGCAGCAACGTCACCCTATTCGGTTTTATAGTTTAGAAGAAACCGGTCACATCGATTGGAAGACCGATGATATTATCTTGGGTCATCCACACCCAAATCCAGACACCATTATCCAGCGGGCCTTTTCTTCCACTGCGCCCTGCAAGCACAAGGCACTCATTTTTCCCATTCATCATGCCATGCCGGAGATCAACAAGTTTTCGCTCCCTCTGCTCGACCAAGCGGACCAGGTCTTCGGCATTATGGGTCCCTACTGGAAGGAGACATTGAGTCAATCCTGTTTTGCGCCGTGGAAATACAAAATCACAAGCCTCGATATGGCTATTGATGGGGCTGAGTATCCATACCTCAAGAAACACTTCAACCCACCTGGACGGCGTGGGTATTTTTATATTGGAAGCAGCAGTGATAGGCCGGAAAAAGGGTGTGACATCCTAGAAAAGACTATGGCCAAGGTATCAGGATTTCCCAATGGATGGATCGGCGGCGGACGAGAACTTTCAGGCATGAAACGAATTGCGACTTATGCCTCTCTCACACCGTCGTTTATGGTATCACTCGCCAATCAGTTTGATTTTTTTATTAACACCTCCATTTCTGATGCAAACCCCACCACCATTCTCGAGGCAATGGCCTGGGGGTTCCCGGTTGCTTGCACACCTGGATCGGGCTACCACAATGTCCCTCCCATCACCATATTGAGCTCGACTGATATCGAGCACAACGCGAAGATCTTGCTCGATCTTCAATTTGCTCCAGAAGAGCGCTTACAGGAAATCAGCCAGGAAGGACGACGGCTGATCGAAACACACTATTCATGGGATCGCTTCTGTTCGACCGTATGGAATGGTCTTAAACCCTATACCTGCTAGAAATTGGATGCAGACCATGGAAAAACTTCCGCTGTGCGTGAGCCTCGAGCGTTGGCAACAAGCCCAAGAATGGGAAGGAGCGTACTGGCGCGCTCAGCATCCTGATCGGTCTCACGTCCTGACAACCCCTCTCAAGAAGCTTACTGCAAAGGTGCTCAACAAACTGGGACAAGAAGCTGATCTGCCATCTGTGGGTGATGACTGGAATCATTGGTGGGCAGAGCAGTTTGACCAATATCGAGCCTTACCTTCCAGGTTTAACAACGCCATTGAGCTGGGGTCAGGTCCATACACAAATGTTCGTGTGATACTTGAAGGTCGATCAGCCTCCCATCTGATCTGCAGTGATCCCTTAGTCAAGGAGTACCTGCGCTTTAGGGGACAATGGCTGGCAAGAATGTGGCAAGAGGGAAAGGTGTATGTCGACGATCATCCGCTTGAGGAATGTCCCTTTGCATCAGACTACTTTGATCTTGTCGTCGTTATTAACGTCCTCGATCACTGTCGNNCTGTCGGGACAGCCTAGCGTGCATCCGGCAGGCTGTTCGCATCACCAAGCCCGGGGGATTCCTGGTGATTGGGCAAGACCTGAGCAACTTTGATGACGTGCAGCGCATCGGAGACGATATCGGACACCCTATTCGTATTGATCATGACACACTCGATAACGAATTACTACCTGTCTTTCGAAAGGTTCACTACAAGATCTTGAGTCGAGATGAAGGTCGAAACCCTTCTGCTCATTACGGAACATACGTATTTATCGGCCAGAAACATTGAGCGTGCCATTTCGGCGAAGTAAACCTCTCGCTCTCTCTGCTTGATGTGGAGGACAGGTTGATGTGGAACCAGGCCATCCGAGAAATATCGTCACCCCGAGGGGCAATCAGATTGGGCGAGCCGCTGTTTCAGATAATGGGATACCGCAGAAAAGGGGATGTCATAAACATCAAGACAGTGGATCGTGCACTTGTCATTCGCCTGGATGATATAGGGGATATGATTTTATCGACTCCGTTTCTACGCGAGCTTCGTCAGGCAATACCACAAGCCAAGATTTCGCTCGTTGTGAAACCCGCTGTGGCAGAACTTGCAGCCGGCTGTCCCTTCATCGATGACGTGTTGGTCTATGACCCCGGTCCACTCGGCTATACCTCAACCTTTGATCGGATGAGGAGGACCTTTTGGTTCGCCGCACAACATCTTTGGTTACGCAGGTTTGATTTAGCGATAGTCCCTCGATGGGATGCGGATCTCTACCATGCCTCCCACCTGGCCTATTGGAGCGGTGCGGCGTGGCGCGTGGGGTACTCTGAGCACGTCGTTCAGCACAAACAAGCTATGAATAACGGGTTTGATAGTCTCTATAGCCATGCCCTTATGGACAGTTCGCTCAAGCATGAGGTCGACCGAGGGTTGGACATCATCCGCTTTATCGGAGGCAACCCTAAGAACGATTGCCTCGCTTTATGGGAACCACAACATGAAGAACAACCACTATCCAATATACTGAGCGATCTCGGCATTTCTCATCACACACCCTTGATCGCATTTGGAATCGGAGCGGCATCCGCAACACGGCAATGGCCGCAGGAGCACTATGTTGAGCTGGGACGTTGGCTCACGAAGGAATACGATGCTCGCATCGTGATCGTAGGGGGACCATCTGATGTCAAGACTGGACGCACTGTGGCACAGTCCTTGGGGAAAGATGTGATCAATGCCGTCGGCATGACGACCTGGCCTCAGCTCGGCACGCTGTTTCGATCTTGTAATCTGTACATCGGAAATGACTCAGGCCCAATGCATGTGGCGGCAGCCGCAGGGGCCCCGGTTATCGAGATTTCATGCCATCCTTCCAATGGGAACCCCTACTGGTCGAACTCCCCACTGCGATTCGGTCCATGGGGAGTTCCTTCCCAAGTGCTCCAGCCTGACACGGCTGTGACCCCTTGCAAGGATTACTGTGCATCAATGGACGCCCACTGTATCCGTCGTGTAGACATCGAACGTGTAAAAGACGCCGTCCGAATGAGTGTGTCAAACCGATACCAGCAGGCCGTCGCGTAACCCTCGACTTGGGAGACATCTTGTTCTTACTTGGGTTTCAATACGATATCGAAGGGCAGGCGTTGATCAGAATCAATACACGTTCCAGAAACGTGAACGGTGATCTGATCGTTGCGCTGCGTTGGTGACAGGATACGATGTTTCAATTACGCCATCTCGTTCATCCCATCCGTTCAGCCAAAGCGCTAGGCCTCCGGCTGTGTTCGGAAAGGATTCCAGGGCCAGGCAACTCCGCTCAACAGTCCCTCGAATCACTCCCGAATGTGCCGGACCTCTTCTTCCAGTATCGGGCGTTGCTCGATCATCCTGAGTTAACGCGTAGGCCTGGAGGATGGATCTATCAGAACGCATTTTACCCTGACTATCTCACGGTAGGAGGAGCTGCACATGCCATTTTCCCAGAAGCACTGAAGCATTGTCGGGGAAACGGCATTGATGTTGGTGCTGGCCTGTGGCCTCTGCCCGGCGCCACCCCTGTCGATCTGTGGCGAGGGCTTGGCACGAACCGATGCGTGGCTGACTTCGAGAAAGGTTCCTTGGACTATGTATTTAGCTCACATTGCCTTGAGCATATTGAGGCGTGGCAAGAAATCCTCAAAGAATGGATAGATCGCGTGCGACTTGGCGGGATGATCTTCCTTTACCTCCCACATCCCGATTGCGCCATATGGCATCCTGGGTCACCGTTTGTTGGTGATGGTCACAAATGGATTCCAACTCCACCAGTGATCCAACAGGCCGTAGAGGAGATGGGATGTCACATCACACACCTCAATACAGGGCCTGATGCAATGCACAGCTTCTTCATCTGCGCACAGAAGGGTACAGAAGAGTCAATCCGCACCAATGTATAAAGACGTATGAGGCATGTAAGGCCGCATTATCTGATCAAGGCAGAAACATTACTGAGTCACCCGAGTAGCAGTGAACAGGCTAGATGATGGGAAACACACGTCTATTCGATGGAACAGTGGGCCACCATCAGACTCCAGCTGTGCAGCAGATTCCGAGACACTCGGCACCAGCGACCGTGAGCATCGTGCTCGGCACCTACAACCGCAAAACCTTTCTCCAGGAGGCAATTCAGAGCATTCGCCAGAATGGCATCACTCTGCCCTATGAGATCATTGTTGTCGATGGCGGATCAACCGATGGCTCCACAGAATGGCTTATCGATCAATCGGAGATTATCACGATCGTTCAGCACAACCGAACTAGCGCCGTTAACCAAGTGAGCAAGCGCAGAAGTTGGGGTTACTTCATGAACCTGGGCTTCAAATGTGCAGAGGGGCAATACATCGTCATGATCAGCGATGATTCACTCCTTGTTCCTGGCGCTGTCATGAACGGTGTTCAACATTGTGAAACCTTGCGGCAGCAAGGGCACAACATAGGTGCTGTTGCATTTTACTGGAGGAATTGGCCGGAGCAGCAAGAATATTGGGTTGGGTTAACCCATGGTGAGAAGATGTTCGTGAATCATGGTCTCTACGTGCGCGCTGCGCTTCAACAAGTGGCTTGGATTGATGAAGATCGCTACCAATTCTACTGTGCTGATGGCGATGTGTGCCTCAAGCTCTGGCAGCAAGGGTATGAAGTCGTAGACTGTCCCACGTCGTTCGTTGAGCATTTTTCACATGCTAATCTCGCAGTCAGGACCTCGAACCTGGAGAGCGAACAGAACGACCGTACCGCCTATCAGGAAAGATGGCGTGGGATCTTCTTTGATCCAGAGAAGCCGAATCAACGGGATTGGATTTACTTGGCCTATGAAGACCGGACTAAGACAGCAGAGGGATTCACACGGGCGCGTGGCGGCATGCCGACCACGATAAAACGGCAACATGGTACGGGCTCCTGGTTCACATTGAGAAACCTATGGCGTGCGTAAGCGTCATCATCCCAACCTTTAATCGCTTTCCCTTGCTCTGCCGGGCGGTTGATTCGGTATTGAACCAGACTCACGGTGATGTGGAAATCATCGTGATTGACGACGGATCTACAGATGACACGCCAATCTTATTCCCTCGGCAGTTCTCGTCTATCCGATATGTAAAGGTTGAACATTCAGGGCTCCCTGCCGTCGCGCGAAATGCTGGCATCAGGCTCGCCAAAGGAGAATTGATTGCGTTCCTGGACTCAGATGATCAGTGGCTTCCCAATAAGCTCTCTCAACAAGTCTCAGTGTTTCACAAACATCCCACGGTAGGACTGGTCTGCTCCAACGCCTTTGTTGTTCGCCAGCATGACGAAAAACCCAGTCGACCCTACCTAAAGGATGATCAAGGACATAGCGGGCTGGTCTTGCCAGCATTGCTTGAGAATAATTTTATCATTACGTCAACGGCAATGGTCCGACGCTCAACACTTGAACAGGTAGGCCTATTTTGTGAAGACCGCGCTCTACGGGCAGTTGAGGATTACGACCTTTGGCTGAGAGTGGCCACTCAGTCAGCGATTGTGTATCTAGAAGCGCTTCTTGCCATATACCGCGATATCCCCTCCGTCAGTATTCGGGGAGCAATTCCTGTCGCACAACACTGGGATTCACGGCTGATGGTGATCAACCGCCTACGTCGCTTCCTACGGCGCAGAACAAGTACTCAGGTAGTTACTGATAACACCCTACAGCGCCAAGAGACGATGCTTCGCAAGGCATACACAAAAGCGCTCTTGTCTGACCATCGCTATCTGGCAACCCTCCCACATGTTATGACGCTCTGTGCCCATGATCCATTGGCAATGGGGAAAGCTGCGCTAAGGAGGATTCGCAAAAATAGTCAGCAGCTCCTTATTGGTAGGCGTGAACGTTCAAACGCCCCTAGCACAGCATCTTCACCCGATAAGCCCCTCAAGCTTCACCTTGGATGTGGCGAGGTCTACTTGCCTGGATACATCAATGTAGATTTCCATCCAAGTCGACACTCAGTTCAACGACACTCGAAAGCTGACATTTTTACTGACCTATCACAGCTTCACTATCCTTCAGGAACAATAGACGAAATTCGGCTCCATCACGTCTTTGAACATTTTGAGAGACCAGTTGCGTTGCGATTATTGATTGACTGGTATGGCTGGCTCAAGGAAGGGGGGCAACTCATGATCGAGACGCCAGACTTCCATCGTTGTGTTCAGGAGTACCTCCGAACTCCGGTATTGGGTGAGCAACTCAAGATTCTCCGTCATCTCTTTGGATCGCATGAAGCAAGTTGGGCCGTCCACTACGATGGTTGGTATCGGGAGCGCTTCACTCACGTCCTGACCGCGTTGGGATATCGGAATCTCACCTTCACAGCCGGAGAATGGCAGGGAACATATAACATCACGGTCATTGGCACAAAGGGGAGTCCGATTGTCTCAAAAGCAGAACAGATTGGCCGAGTGAAGGAGATATTGGGACTGAGTCTGGTGGATGAGTCCCCAACCGAAACACGAATGCTTCAGACTTGGATAGAGCAGTTCGAAACAACAAGCGTTCGTACAGACGCTGCCTAACGGCAGCGCCACCCCTCAATTGCATGGCTAATTCACCACAGATGCCAGCCGGACCACCTCGACGGCTAGGGAGTTAACATTGTGAACATCCTGTTTTGCTGCGAATTCTACGCACCCAGCATCGGTGGCATTCAAGAGGTCATGCAACAGGTTGCCGAGCGGCTGGTATCCCGTGGACACGATGTAACAGTTGCCACCTCACAGCTCCGGGCCCGCACATTTACGGAACTCAATGGGGTGCGCGTGGTGGGCTTTGATGTATCCGGCAACTTCGTGAAGGGTTTGGATGGCGAGGTGACACAGTACCGGAATTTTGTATCTACAGGCGACTTTGACGTTGTCTTGATCAACATGGCCCAACAGTGGACCCTTGATGCATTGATACCTATCCTCCAAGAGATCCCTTCTCGCAAAATTCTCATCCCCTGTGGGTTTTCATGTCTCTATGAACCATCCTATGCAGCCTATTTCCATCAGATGCCCAACATCTTGCAACAATTTGATCATCTGATCTTTCATGCTTCCGATTATCGAGACATCCGCTTCGCAAAGAAGTGTGGGTTAAAACGCTTCTCCATCATTCCAAACGGGGCGAGTGAAACAGAGTTTGCCGTCGAGAATGACCCTGCATTTCGAAAACGGTGGGGGATCTTGGATCAGGAACGGCTCTTCCTCACCGTAGGTGCCTTTACCGTAGACAAGGGGCATGCGGACTTACTGCGATCTTATCTCACCTGTGACTTTGGAAAACAAGCCTCGGTATTGCTCTTGAACGCAAACGTCTACATTGCTGAACCAGACAAGAGGAATTCCACAGCATCGGAAACTTCATCAGAACTGTTGACCCATCATCACAAATGGGGTACTGCTGAATCTTGTCGGAATAAGGCAACCATTCGGGCCATATTGTCACAGACGTATCATCGTCTGCTCGACTTCATCAGAAGGCATAAACCCGATCACAATCCACCACCGTTTCGCGATGAGATGCAATCCCTCCTGGGACAACTCAATCAGCCGGGAACCAACAAGAGGGTGGTGGTAACGGATATGCCTCGGCCGGAGCTTGTACAAGCGTACATGAATGCCGATCTCTTTGTCTTTGCCTCACATATCGAGTATTCCCCCCTGGTGCTGTTTGAGGCCGCCGCAGCAGGCACTGCATTTCTTTCCGC
>CXWJ01006095.1_pt1 | contig 11720 bp, 9 predicted proteins | sample 590841 | NCBI WGS metagenome assembly CXWJ01 (sample SAMEA3498367, study PRJEB10139) | wastewater metagenome | biome: wastewater treatment plant; material: activated sludge | place: Austria | collected 2015-01-21 | reverse complement strand
CAAACCGGGTAGTTTCGCAGTGTTGCGTTCGATGGAAACGGCTACAGCGTGTCGGGCTTCGTCGCGTGTCAAACATGGTCGCATCGGCTGGCCTTGCTGATAACGGATCGGTCGCACTCAACGACATCGTTCTGTGTGCGAGATTGAGCGACGACATGTCGGTGACTGCGGACCACAACGCCTCGCTTGAGGGACGTGTGAACGCCTTGGATCTTGCGGCGAGCAGCGCCTACAGCGGTCTGTTCGTCTCCGCATCCGCCATGAATTCCCCCTATCTCGGGTTGACCGACAGCGCGACGTTCGCCGTCGGCAGCGTTCGGATCGGAGACGATTTGACGTTCACCGCCGGCCATGCGGTCCGAGCCGGAACGCAGCACGTTCGCGGATCGCGATCCGGCCAGAGCAGGCTTTGTGCAGGACTACACCCACCTTCGCCGGCCAAGCCGGGTAGACGCGCAGGCTGCCTTCGCGAGCATCACGACAACGTGGGGGCTATTCCCCCTTGTGCTTCAGGTGTTCGCGGGCGGTTTGGATTTGGCGGCGGAGGTGGACCGGGTCCCTCAACAGCTGTACGCGGATCTTTCCGGCGCCGGTGCCATGCACGTGGACCGTACCGAAACCGAAGACGCGCCCTAAGATCGACTCCTCGACGTTCACTTCCTCGATTTTGTCGAGGCTTACTTCCTCGGTCTTGATGGAGACCAGGCCCGTTTTCTTGACGAAGCGGTCGCTTGTCACGGCGACCTCAAGCGCGATGCCGTGCACGAAGCGATAGACGCCGTAGCAGAACGGAACGAAGGCTAGGATCAGGAGGAAGATGTCGCGCGTCGGGAACCCATTGAGCGCACCCACAATGAGCACGGCGACGAAGGGGCCGGCTAGTATTGCTGCGCCGAGCCAGTAGAGCCAATGGTAACCAGTCGAGAACAAGATGCTCTCGCTTTTGCCCAGCGTGCGGCTGACGTAGCTCATCGCGTCCCCCGAAGCGGCTTGCGTTTCGTGGCCAACAAAGTGGTCACAAGCTGAGCGTACCCGCAAGAGCCTTCAGGCGCTCGATGTCCCGGATTTCGACCTCTTGTGCGGAGGGAAGCCGGATCACACCCAGACTCTTAACGCGGCTGAAGGCGCGGCTTACGGTTTCGAGCGTGAGGCCCAAGAAATCCGCTATGTCGCCGCGCGTCATCGGGAGCTTCAGCACGCCGGTCGTCGTCTTGGGGCAACCCGATGCGTACAGATCGAGCAGGAACGCCGCGACGCGTTCCATCGCCGTGCGGCGACCGAGCGAGTACGCGTGGTCGTAGGCTGTTTCGAGCTGGCGGGCCATGCCTGCGCGGTATCCCTTCTCGACCGCGGGGTACTTTGCCATCAGCTCTTCGAGCTTGCGGCGGTCGAAGCGGCAGACTTCAGCGTCGGTCAGTGCCTCGGCGTCGAAATGATAGGCCTGGTCGGATGGTATTCCGATGAATTGTCCGGAGAAGAGAAAGTCCAGGATCTGGCGGCGACCATCGCCGCTCGCCTTTTGTGCGCGCAATGTGCCACGCGTAATGACGTAGCTGTATTGCGCGGCGTCACCATCCCAAACCAGTGTTTCTCCGGGCTTCAACTGAATGCGGTGCGAGCCGCTCGCGAGCTCGCGAATCTCCGTGTTGTCGAGACCGCCGCAGATGTCGCTCTTGCGCGCCGAGCAGGTGAGGCAGGCCAGCGACTCGTAGAGCGGATGCGGACCCGCTTCGCCGCGGATGCCAATGCGGCCCAAGCCTGTCACCGAAGGTACGGGAATGTCCTTTGTGGTCGCGTGCATGCCTGATTCCGAGGTCTCGTCAGATACTCTAGGTGCTGATCCATGGGCTGCGCAACAAGCCTTGGGCGGAGATTTGTCGCGGCTTGCCGTAGCGTTTGGGCTGCTTTAGAACGCCCTCCAATTCCGGCACAACAATCCTGCGTTTTTCGAGGGAACGGCGCTCCCATGGCCTCCTATCAGTACGTCTACGTTATGAAGCAGTTGGGGAAGGTTTATCCCGGCGGCAAACAGGTCCTTAAGGACATTTGGCTGTCTTTCTTACCGGGCGCTAAGATCGGCGTCATCGGCTTGAACGGTGCCGGTAAGTCGACCCTGCTCAAGATCATGGCCGGAATTGAGAAGGAGTTCACGGGCGAAGCGTGGGCCGCCGAGGGAGCGCGGGTCGGCTACCTGCCGCAGGAGCCGCAACTCGACACGTCGAAAGACGTGATGGGCAACGTGATGATCGCGGTCGCGAAGAAGAAGGCCCTGGTCGATCGCTACAACGAGATTGCGGCGAACTATACCGACGAAACAGCCGACGAGATGGCCAAGCTTCAGGACCAGATCGACGCGCTGGGCTTGTGGGATTTAGAGAGCCAGATCGAACAAGCGATGGATGCTCTGCGTTGTCCGCCGGGCGATGCAGACGTGTCGAAGCTTTCGGGCGGCGAGAAGCGGCGCGTGGCCCTATGCCGGCTGCTGTTGGAGGCACCGGACCTGTTGCTGCTCGACGAACCGACGAACCATCTCGACGCGGAGTCGGTGGCATGGCTTGAGCATCACTTGAAGGAATACAAGGGCACCGTCGTGCTGGTGACCCACGATCGCTACTTCCTCGACAACGTCACCGGTTGGATTCTCGAACTCGACCGGGGGCAGGGGATTCCCTACGAGGGCAACTACTCGCAGTGGTTGGAGCAGAAAGAGAAGCGTATGGCTGTCGAAGCCAAGGGCGAAGAGGCGCGGCTCAAGACGCTGGTGCGCGAACGCGAATGGATCGCAGCGAGTCCGAAAGCGCGGCAGGCGAAGTCCAAGGCGCGTATCCGGGCCTACGAGGATTTGTTGGCGCAGGCCAATACGCAGCGCAGCGGCGAAGCGCAGATCATCATTCCGCCGGGTCCGCGGCTCGGCTCTGCCGTGATCGAGGCCAAGGGCTTGAACAAGGCCTATGGCGATCGGCTTTTGATCGACGATTTGAACTTCACGCTGCCGCCGGGCGGGATCGTTGGGGTGATCGGGCCGAACGGTGCGGGCAAGACGACGTTATTTCGCATGCTGACCGGGCAGGAGAAGCCGGATTCAGGTGCGCTAAAGGTCGGCGATACGGTTGTCATGGGTTATGTCGACCAGTCGCGCGATACGCTGGACGCGAAAAAGACCGTTTGGGAAGAGATTTCCGGCGGGCTCGACATTCTGGAGTTGGGCAAGCGGCAGATGCAGAGCCGGGCCTATGTTTCCGCGTTCAACTTCCGTGGGCTCGATCAGCAGAAGAAGGTGGGCCAGTTGTCGGGCGGTGAGCGCAACCGCGTGCATCTGGCGAAGATGCTGAAGTCGCACTGCAACCTGCTTCTGCTCGACGAACCGACGAACGATCTCGACGTCGAGACGTTGCGCGCGCTCGAAGACGCGCTCACCGAGTTTGCGGGCTGCGTGATGGTGATCAGCCACGATCGCTGGTTCTTGGACCGTATTGCCACGCACATGCTTGCTTTCGAGGGCGACAGCCACGTCGAGTGGTTCGAGGGCAACTATCAGGACTACGAAGCCGACAGGAAGCGGCGCCTGGGCGACGATGCGATGGTGCCGCACAGGATCAAATACAAGAAGCTGGTGCGCAGCTGATGGCCCGTTTTGCCTCACTGTTTGCCGCGCTACTCGCGCTGCAGGCATGCAGCGCAGAGCCGACCGGGCATGGCGTAGGAAGAGGTGTCGTTGCCGGCGTCGTGAAGCTTGGACCGATTGTGCCGGTATGCCGAGAGAGCGAACCGTGCGATGGCGTCTACAAGGGTGCGAAAGTGCTTGTGCGTGCGATGCAAGGCGGTGCTGTTCATCGGACCACGGCTGGCGACGATGGGACATTCTGGGTCGACGTTTTGCCCGGGCGTCATGAAGTCAGCGTCGAGGTGGCGGGCCCGTTGCCGCACTGTGCACCAGTCGAGGTCGCCGTTGCCTCTGGCGCGACATCCCGCGTCGAGATCGATTGCGATAGCGGCATCCGCTGAAACGAAAGCCCCGCCTTGTTTGGGCGGGGCTTTGTTCAGTATATCTTCGAAACGATCAGCGGCCGCCGGAGCTTGCCAAGATCGTGCGCGCTTGTGCTGTCAAGTGCGCGGTGAGCGCCGGCACGCTGCCCTTGTTCTTGGATAGGTAGCCCGCGAACTGTTCGCGCTGTTCGACCGAGAGCCAAATGCCCGACACCTGAACGTCGACGAAGCGGTAGCTGCCGCCGCCGCCGAGCAGACGGAACGCGACGCGCAGAGGCTCACCACGCGCACCGGGATCGACGACGACCATGTTGACGGTCACGTCGCCGGGCTTGTTGTCGATCGAGCCGGTCACCTTGAGCGACTGGCCCTTGTATTGGTCGAGGCGCGATTCATAGACCGCAGTGGCATAGTCGGTGAACGCGCGCACAAAAGATTCGACGTCGGCTTCGCTGGCGCCGCGGCGGTAGTTGCCGAGCGTGAACATCGCCGTCTTGCGGGCATCGGCGTAGGCGAGAATGAACTCGCGGAACTTGGTCCGACGTTGCGGGTCGCCGGTGTTACGCAGAATGGCGACTCCGCGGTCGATCAAAGCCTGCGCGAAGGTCTCAGCGTCGCGATCGGCGAGCGCGGGACCGGCCGACGCCAGGGCGACGAGACCGATGCTGGCGGACAAGACTGCACGGCGAGCAAGTACGAGCAAACCCATAGATCCTGACCCTTGCGCCAACGAGGCGCATACAAATGTAAGCCGCGAAGGGTGCTACTTTGCGTTCGAATCTGGGCCAATTGTTGACGGAGACGAGAGGCCGCCACCAGATTCGAAGTCCGGCAGATCCGGTGAAGGAGCGCCGTTGCGAATAGCGTCCGCACGCGATTGGCGGTAGAGGCTACGGATCGAGGCGTAATAGTCAACCGACGAGCGCTCGATGTCGTCCAGGGTCTCAATGTTCCGCGAACGTAAATCGATCACATTCAGGACAGTGCGCGCGATCGGAACATATTCCAGATCGTCATCGCCCCAATTCACGTAGGTCAGCGGATCGAGGCCGCGATCGACCACGAAGCCCGTGAAATCGCGCGCCGTCGACGGTCCCATCAAGGGGAAATAGAAATACGGCCCCTCGTCAACGCCCCAGACCGCCAGGGTTTGGCCGAAGTCTTCGTCGTGATAGGGGTGGCCGAGCTCTTTCGCCACGTCGAACAATCCGCCGATGCCGATCGTCGAGTTGATGCCGAAGCGAACGAGCGTATCGCCGGCGCGGTCGCCTTCGCCCTGCATCAGGTCGTTCGCGAAGATCACCGGCGAGTTCAGATTGTTCATGAAGTTGCGTACGCCGTCGCGCGCGAATTCCGGCGTGATCCAGCGATAGCCGATCGCGACGGGGCGCAGCAGAACCTCGTCGAGAACCTGGTTCACGTCGAAGAAAAAGCGGTTTGTGCCTTCAAACGGATCGTTCGTATCGTCCGCCGCAATTTCTTGCGTGGTTACCGTTTTCGATTCGGCAGGTTTTACGTCTTCCGCCCAGGCGTTCGTGCTCGGGATCGCAACCGCGCCCACAGCAACTGCCAACAAGATGCTCCGCACCGCGCTCATGCGCCAACTACCCCTTAAGCTCGTATTCGTTCTTGGTCCCCGCGCGCATCGCCTCGCGCATTCATGACCCGATACGAATTGGCCGGTCCTTGCGATCACCAACCGGTGCGTCTGCAAGCATCCGACCAATTCCTTATACGGTACATGATGTTGGCATCATAAGGTTACGATCCCGTAAGGACCGTAAATGTGCGTGAGTGTTGCACTCTTGCCGAGAGTGACAGGCATGTCCACAGCTAGAAGTTGGCCCTACCACTTCATATAAACATATGTTTATATGTTTCAGTAGAGGTCGCAATGGCGGAATTGGAACGGATTCTTGGGTGCTTGAAAGCGACGGCGGAAACCACGCGGTTGCGCTTGCTCGCCCTTTTCACCAAGGGGGAGTTAACTGTGACCGAGGTCACGCAAATCCTACGTCAGAGCCAACCGCGCGTTAGCCGTCACCTGAAGTTGATGTCGGAGGCCGGCCTCATCGAACGCATCAAGGAAGGTAGCTGGGTTTTCTATCGCCTGGCCGAAGAAGGACCCGCACGGGCAGTCGCTCAAAAGTTGAGCGAACTGATCCCCTGGGACGATGTTGTTCTGAAACGGGACATGGAACGGCTGGAAGGCGTGCGCAAGCAGCGTCAGGAAGATGCACAAGCGTATTTCGCGTCAAGCGCTGCCGAATGGGACCGCTTGCGCGCACTTCACATTCCAGAAGAGCAGGTGGAAGGCGCGCTGCTCGACTTGATCGGGTCGCAGCAAGTGCCGGCATATTTGGATTTGGGCACGGGTACGGGGCGAATTCTCGAGCTTGTGTCGGCGCGCGCCGAACGCGCCGTCGGAATCGACCTCAATGCGGAGATGCTTGCGCTGGCGCGCGCGCGGATCGAGAAGGCGGCACTCAGTCACGTGCAGGTGCGTCGGGGCGATTTGTTTCAGCTGCCGTACGGCGATCGCACTTTCGATCTGATCACGCTGCATCAGGTGTTACACTATCTTGAAGACCCTTCGGCGGCCGTTGCTGAAGCGGCGCGCGTGCTGAAGCCGGGAGGCAAGCTTGCGATCGTCGACTTTGCGCCGCATACGCTTGAGTTCCTTCGCGACGAACATCAGCATCGGCGGCTCGGGTTTGCCGACAAGGAGGTCGCGCAGTGGTGTAAGACGGCCGGACTGTCACTTTCGGTCACGCGCGCGTTTCCGCCGCGCGGTGTTTCGGGATTGACCGTCGTGGTTTGGNNGGTTTCGTTCGAGTTCTTTCCGCCGCGTACGGACGAGATGGAGCAGCAGTTGTGGCGCTCCATTGCCCGGCTTGCACCGCTGAATCCGTCGTTCGTGTCGGTTACCTATGGCGCGGGCGGTTCCACACGAGAGCGCACGCATGCGACGATCAAGCGGATCCTAAAGGAAACGGACCTCAAGCCGGCTGCGCATTTGACCTGCGTCGGAACCTCCCGAGAGGCGATCGACGAGGTCGTGCGCGACTATCTGCGATCGGGCGTTCGCCATATCGTTGCGCTTCGCGGCGACATGCCTGAGCCCGGACCGTACGCGCAGGTGCAAGGCGGTTACGAGTCGACGCCCGATCTGATCCGCGGCATTCGCGGGATTTGGCCGTTCGAAATCAGCGTTTCTGCCTATCCGGAGAAGCATCCGGATTCGCCTTCGGTGGAACACGACTATGCGCTCTTGAAAGCAAAGATCGATGCCGGCGCGACGCGGGCGATTACGCAGTTCGTCTACGATACGGACGTGGTGCTGCGATTTGCGGACCGCGCCTATCGCGAAGGCGTGCGCGTTCCGATCGTGCCTGGCATTATGCCGGCCACGAACTTCAAAGGTGTCGTTCGAATGGCAAAGCGGTGCGGAGCGTCGATCCCGGACTCGCTGGCGCGGAAATTCGAAGGACTGGACGCCGATCTCGAAACACGCAAGTTGATCGCGGCGACGGTTGCAGCGGAGCAGGTCGAGAAGCTTCGCCGGCATGGCTTTGACGCGTTTCACTTCTACACATTGAACCAGGCGGATCTGACATTTGCGATCTGCCACTTACTGGGCGTGCGTGCGCAGGCCCCGGCGGCAGCGGCATGAACACTCAAGACAGAACCACGCGCTTCAAGGCGCTCATCGATGCTGCGCGCGAGCGCATCCTGCTTTTGGACGGTGCCAAAGGCGCGATGATCCAGACGTACAAGCTCACGGAAGAAGATTATCGCGGCGCGCGGTTCGCGAACTTCACGCATGACCTCAAAGGCAACCACGATCTCTTGGCGATCACGAAGCCTGAAGTGTTGCGCGACATCCATGACGCGTTTTTGGACGCGGGTTCGGACATTATCCAGACCAACACGTTCAACGCGCAGAAGATCAGTCAGGCGGATTATGGCTGCGAGCACTTGAGCGCCGAGATCAACGTTGCGGCTGCGCGGGTCGCGCGGGCGAGCGCGGACAGGTTCTCGACTGCGGACCGCCCACGCTGGGTCGTCGGCTCCGTGGGGCCGACAAACAAGACGGCATCGCTGTCGCCCGACGTCAACGATCCGGGCTATCGCGCGATCACGTTCGATGAGTTGGTTGCGGCTTATCGCGAGCAGATTGCGGCGCTGGTCGAGGGCGGCGTCGATGCGCTGATCGTGGAGACGATCTTCGACACGCTGAATGCGAAGGCGGCGGGCTTTGCGGCGGAGCTTGTGTTCGACGATACCGGCTTTCGCGTGCCTATTTGGTTTTCCGGCACGATCACAGACAAGTCCGGGCGCACACTGACCGGACAGACGACGGAAGCATTCTGGCACTCGATCCGGCATACGAAGCCGTTCGCCGTCGGTCTGAACTGTGCGCTTGGCGCCGCCGATTTGCGGCAGTATGTGGCCGATCTTTCGCGCGTTGCCGACACGATGGTGTCGACGCATCCGAATGCGGGGTTGCCGAACGCGTTCGGCGGTTATGACGACTCGCCCGAATACATGGCGGGCGTGCTGGGCGAGTTTGCGGAAGCCGGGCTTCTCAACATTGTTGGCGGGTGTTGCGGGGTGTCGCCGAAGCACATCAAGGCGATTGCGGCTTCGGTCGCGCGGCATCGCCCCCGCCAGGTGCCGACTCTCGAGCGGCAGATGCGGCTTTCGGGGCTTGAGCCGTTCACACTGACGGCGGAAACGAATTTCGTGAACGTGGGCGAGCGTACGAACGTCACCGGGTCGGCGAAGTTCCGCAAGCTGATCACAGATGGCAAGTACGATGAGGCGCTGGACATTGCGCAAGGCCAGGTCGAGAACGGCGCGCAGATCATCGACGTCAACATGGACGAAGGTCTGCTCGACAGCGAGAAGGCGATGGTGCGCTTTCTCAACCTGATCGCGGCGGAGCCCGACATCGCGCGCGTGCCGGTGATGATCGACTCGTCGAAGTGGTCGGTGATCGAGGCGGGCTTGAAGTGCGTGCAGGGCAAGCCGGTTGTGAACTCGATCTCGCTCAAAGAGGGCGAGGCCGCCTTCATAGAGCAGGCCGAGAAGTGCAAGCGCTATGGCGCGGCCGTCGTCGTGATGGCGTTCGACGAGAAGGGGCAGGCCGATACGGCCGATCGCAAATTCGAGATCTGCAAACGCTCCTACGATGTGTTGGTGAACAAGGTCGGGTTTGCGCCGGAAGACATCATCTTCGATCCGAATATTTTCGCGGTCGCGACCGGCATCGAGGAGCACAACGACTACGGCAAGGCGTTCATCGAGGCCGCGGCGCGCATCCGTAAAGAGTTGCCACACGTGCATGTGTCGGGCGGCGTGTCGAACATCTCGTTCGCGTTTCGTGGGAATGAGCCTGTGCGCGAGGCGATGCATTCCGCCTTTCTCTACCATGCGATCAAAGCTGGCATGAGCATGGGGATCGTGAACGCAGGGCAGCTCACGGTCTATGAAGACATGCCCGGCGAATTGCGCGACGCCGTGGAAGACGTGCTGCTGAACCGGCGTTCGGATTCGACCGAGCGGCTGCTCGATGTCGCCGGCCGGTACAAGAACAGCGGCGAGGCCAAGGTCGAAGAGACGCTCGCTTGGCGAGAGGCGCCCGTTGAGGAACGGTTGAAGCATGCGTTGGTGCACGGGATCGACGAGTTCGTGGTCGCGGATACCGAAGAAGCGCGAGCGAGGGCCAAGCGACCGCTTGACGTGATCGAGGGCCCCCTGATGGCGGGCATGAACGTCGTCGGCGATCTGTTCGGGGCGGGGAAGATGTTTCTGCCGCAGGTCGTGAAGTCGGCGCGCGTGATGAAGAAGGCCGTCGGCTATCTAATTCCGTTCATGGATGCCGAGAAGGATGCAGCAGGCACGGCACGCGAGGCCAAGGGTAAGATCGTCATGGCGACGGTCAAAGGCGATGTGCACGACATCGGCAAGAATATTGTGGGCGTCGTGCTTCAGTGCAACAACTACGATGTCGTCGATCTTGGCGTCATGGTGCCGGCCGCGAAGATCATCGAGGCGGCGCGCGCGGAGAAGGCGGACATCATCGGACTGTCCGGCCTTATTACGCCGTCACTCGACGAGATGTGCCATGTGGCGGCGGAGATGGAACGGGCAGGGTTCGATATTCCGCTGCTCATCGGCGGCGCTACGACGTCGAAGGTGCATACAGCGGTCAAGATCGAGCCGAATTACAAACGCGGTGCCACGGTCTATGTGACCGACGCGAGCCGCGCGGTCGGCGTGGCGTCCAGTCTGCTCTCGAAGGAACAGCGTAGCGCGTTCGTTGATGCGACGCGGGTCGAGTACGCCAAGATTGCTGCGACCTATGCGAGGGGTAAGACACCGGAACGCCGGCAGTCGCTTGCCGAAGCTCGGGCGAACCGGTTGAAGGTGGACTGGAAGGCTTACGTGCCGCCGGTGCCGCGGTTCCTCGGTGTGAAGGCGTTCGACAAGATCGATTTGCGCACGATTGCGAAGTACATCGACTGGACACCGTTTTTCCGCACGTGGGAACTCGTTGGCTCCTATCCGTTGATCCTCGATGACGACAAATTCGGCCCGACCGCGCGAGGACTCTTTGCGGACGCGCAGAAGATGCTGAAGCGGATCTTCGACGGTCAGTGGTTGACGGCACGCGCGGCTGTCGGGTTTTGGCCCGCGAACAGCGTCGGCTTTGACGACATCGAGATCTATGAAGACGCAGAGCGGACGCGGCGGCTCGCGGTANNCGGTATTCCATACGCTGCGCCAGCAGATGAAGCGCGACGACGGGCGCCCGAATTTGGCCCTTGCCGATTTCATTGCGCCAAAGGAAACGGGCGTTGCCGACTTCATCGGCGGCTTTGCGGTGACGACCGGCCACGGCGAGGTGGAGCGTAGCCGCGTGTTCAAGGCGGCACACGACGATTATGACGGTATCTTGTTCAAGGCACTTGCCGACCGGTTGGCCGAGGCGCTTGCCGAATACACGCACGAGCGCGTGCGTCGCGAGTTGTGGGGGTATGCGCGCGACGAGAAGTTCACGAACGAAGAACTGATTGCAGAGAAGTATCGCGGCATCCGCCCGGCGCCGGGCTATCCGGCCCAACCCGAGCATACGGAGAAGGGCACGCTGTTCCGCATTCTCGATGCCGGCAAGACCGCTGGTATGGAATTGACCGAGAGCTTTGCGATGATGCCGGGCTCGTCGGTGAGCGGGCTTTATTTCAGCCATCCGGAGTCGGTCTATTTTGGGGTCGGCCGGATTGATCGCGATCAGGTCGAGGACTACGCCAAGCGCAAAGGCATGACGCTCGCCGAAGCTGAACGCTGGCTAGCGCCAAGCCTTGCCTATGTGCCAGGGAAGGCAGAGGCGGCTTAGGTCTTCCGCTTCGCCCAGCGCTCGGCCCATTCGTGTAGGCCGAGCAGTTCTTTGAGCAGGCGTTGGCCTTCGGCCGTGAGTGAGTAGCCCGCGCCGTCTTGCGCGACGATATCGGCGTCACGGAGTTCGGCGACGCGTGTGTTCAGGATCGTCGGGCTGATGCCGCCGCAGGCCGCTTGCAACTCGCGGAAGGTGAGCGGCTTTTTGTGCAGTTCCCAAATCACGCGCATCGCCCAGCGGCGGCCGAGCAGGTCGAGCAAGACCATGATCGGGCGGCCGGTCGTCGTGCCGCGGGCGGGGTTTCCCGGTTTGGGCGTTCGTGTCATCGCGG
>CXWJ01049552.1_pt1 | contig 11721 bp, 7 predicted proteins | sample 590841 | NCBI WGS metagenome assembly CXWJ01 (sample SAMEA3498367, study PRJEB10139) | wastewater metagenome | biome: wastewater treatment plant; material: activated sludge | place: Austria | collected 2015-01-21 | reverse complement strand
TGCGCTGGTCTCAGTTGGTTGCGGCTCGGACTCCAACCCATCGTCCGGAGTTACGGGCGATAAAACGTCGATCGCCGCCGAGCAAGGAGGACAAATTGCGGACGAAGTCGAGCGGCTCTTGCAAGGCCCGCTGAAGCCAATCACCGGTTCGATCAGCGCCACGTTGCGAAACATCGATTTGCCACTGGCCGCACAACCAAGCCGCGCGGAGCTCACCGCTCTGGCCGCCAGCGACAAAGCCGGCAGCTTTAACGCCCAATACCAGCTCGCCAAGCTCGATCGAGGCGAGAAGCTGCTGGCGGCCATCGACTACCCGATTCAGACCTGGTCGTTCGACGATTCGTTCGCGATGGTTTTTCTGGCGGGCGAGGTCTGCGTCGATTATTCGCTGCGGTTGAAGCAGGAGCTCGACTCCTCGCGGGTCTGGCTCAACGGCTACGCGAATGATTTTTGCTGCTACATTCCTTCGGAGCGGCTGCTCAAGGAAGGGGGCTACGGCGGCGGGGGCGAAATCATTTACTTCGGCCTCCCTAGTACGCTGCAACCAGGGATGGAGGAAAAGATCGTTGCGGAAGTTCGTAGACAAGTGCCGAAAAGTCTAGCCAAGAAGGATTTTGGAGAGGGGGACGGTTCTGAAGAAACGACGCAGCCGCAAGACAACAANNAATTCGAGCAGACCAGTTGCGTGCGGATGCTCACCGACACGGACGGCGACGGCAAGTACGAGGAATCGACCGAGTTCGAGCGCGGCCTGCGCTTTCCGACCGATGTTAAAGCGTGGCGCAAGGTGGTCATTGTCTGCGACGCGCCGGACGTGATTTATCTTGAAGATACCGACGGAGATGGCCACGCCGACGTGCGGAAGGTGTTGCTCACCGGCTTCGCCACGCACAACGCCCAAGCCCGCGTGAACAGCTTGCGGTGGGGCCTGGATGGTTGGGTCTATGGTTCTTGCGGCCTCTTCGGCGGACGCATCCGCAATTTCAAGGGGGAGGAAATCGACCTGGGGGCTCGCGACTTTCGCTTCAGGCCCGATACGGGNNGGCCCGATACGGGCGAGCTCGAACCGGTTACCGGCAACACGCAACAAGGCCGCGCGAGCAATGATTGGGGCGATTGGTTTGGCTGCGAGAATGGCACGCTCTGCAAAAATTATCCCCTCGACGATCACTATTTGGCTCGCAACCCCCATATCGCTTCACCGCCAACCGAGGTCTTCGTCCCCGCTGGACCAGAACCGAATCGCTTGTACACTGCCGGCAAGCTTGTGTTGTTCAAGTTGTCTGGCGCGCCTGGTCGGCCGACCGCGGCTTGCGGCCTGGACATCTACCGCGATGAACTGCTGGGGGCGAGCTTCCGCGGCAACGCCTTCACGGCCGAACCGGTCAACCAACTGGTCCATCGGCTGGTGCTGCAGCCGAAGGGGGTGACGTTTGCCGGCCTGCGTCCGGAGGATGAGCCTGAGCAGGAATTTTTGGCCTCAAGCGACAATTGGTTCCGGCCAGTGCAGATTCGCACGGGGCTGGATGGCTGCCTGTGGGTTGTGGATATGTGCCGTTACGTTGTTGAGCACCCGCGATTCATCCCGGCTGAAACGCTGGCCATGCTCGATCCGATGGCGGGCCGCGGTTTCGGCCGAATTTACCGCGTGCGGCCGAAAAACCAATCGCCACGTCCGGCGGTGCGGCTGGATCAACTCGATACGGCCGGCCTCGTGGCCGCGCTCGATTCGCCGAACGGTCCGCAGCGCGATCTGGTCCAGCAATTGTTGATCGATCGGCACGATGTGGCCGCGAATTCTCCTTTGGAAAAGTTGGTATTGGAATCTCAACGGCCGGAAACTTGCTTGCAGGCTCTATGCACACTCGCTTGCCTTGATGCGCTTCGCCCGGATGTAGCGCTGCACGCTCTCCAAGACACGCATGCCGGCGTGCGTCGTCATGCGATCCGCGTCAGCGAGCCACTCGTCGCTGCATCGCCCGCTATTGGCGACGCCCTTGTGGCGCTGGCCGACGATGACGATGCACAAGTGCAGATGCAACTGGCCTACTCGTTGGGAACCTGGACGGATGCCCGCGCGGTAGAAGTTCTCGCAACATTGGCTGATAAGCACCACGCCGATCCGTATTTATTGACGGCCGTGCTCAGTAGNNTCGGCCGTGCTCAGTAGTGTGAACCCGAAGAACGGGGCCAGGTTTGTGCAGAGCATCTTGGCGAAAGGCAATGATAAAGAGTTGCCGGCGGCACTGCGCAAAGCCGTGCTCACAATCGCCGCCAAGTTGGGCGATGAAACGTGTGTTCGGGATACGTTTGCGGCCTTTAGCCGTAGCCGCGATGACAAGCTATCCACCGGGCAACTCGAATCGATCGCCGACTTTCTCTCAGCATTGGAAGCACCCAAGCGAGCGGAATTTCTTCGTGGAGCCGATGACCCGGCGACCGAGATCGGGCGCGTGGTGGCCGTTACGCGGCAGACAGTGGCCGACGCTAAGGCCCAGGAAGAGCAAGCGCTCGCAGCCCTGCGGGTTCTGGCGATTGCTTCCCCAGGAGATGCCGACGTATTGAACCGCCTGGGGCAGTTGCTTGGTCCACAGAGTTCGCCATCCGCTCAGCAAGCTGCGCTCAAGCTCTTGGCAGGCATGAGTGGTTCGCAAACTGGCGGTTTGTTGCTCGCCAACTGGGGCGGATTTACGCCGGCACTGCGGTCGCAGGTGCTCGATGTCTTTTTCGGCCGCGATGATTTGCTCCCGCTCTTGCTGGAAGGAGTCGCCGATGGGAACGTAAAACTGTCGCAATTTAATGCGTCTCAGCGGCAGCAGCTTTTGACCCACGCGAATCCGGAAATTCGCGCCGCCGCCACGGCCGCCTTTGCCGGATCGATCAACGCGGACCGCCAGAAGGNNCAGAAGGTGATCGATTCTTACGCCGCAGCGATTGGAGGCAGCGGAGATGCGGCCCGCGGTCGCGACGTATTCCGCAAGAATTGCGCGAACTGCCACCGCTTAGAAGATCAAGGCTACGTTGTTGGTCCAGACTTGGCCGCGCTAACGAATCCTACTCCTGCCCTGCTGCTCGCGGCGGTGTTCGATCCCAACCGGGCGGTGGATGAGCGTTTTCATTCTTATCTCGCGGTCACGGACGAAGGACTGACATTCACAGGCATTCTCAAAGGAGAAACTTCGACGAGCGTTACCTTGGTCGAGCAGCAAGGCAAGGAACACACGCTGCTGCGCAACGCGCTGGAAGAATTCAAGGACACAGGCATTTCGTTGATGCCGGAAGGAATTGAAAAGGATTTGTCGCCCGCCGATGCGGCCGACCTGTTCGCCTATTTGGCGGCGCAAGGCCCTAGGCCGAAACAAGTCGACGGCAATCGGCCCGAAGTGGTCACGCCGAGACCCGATGGAAGCATCTGGCTGCTTGCCTCGAACTGCGAAATCTACGGCGGCGACATTACATTCGAGCCGGAGTTCGGCAACGTCGGCCTGTGGCACGGCGCGGGGGATCTGGTCGCCTGGGATTTGGAACTGCCGGCCGACGGCCAGTATGAAGTTCATGTGGAAGCGGCATGCGCCGACGACTCGGCAGGCAACATGGCGGCAATCGACGGCCTCGATGCGCCGCTTCAAATCACCGTCCGAACCACCGGTGGCTGGGACAATTACCAAGTCACGGAAGTTGCCAGCACGAAACTCTCGGCCGGCAGACATCGGATTGTCGTGCGACCGGCCGGAGCGCTCACTCGCCTCGCGCTGATGGACCTGCGAGGGATTTGCCTGGTGCCCGCGGACATGCCGACCGATAAACGGCTGGCCGCAATTTTGCGACAGAGGATTCCCGAATCTGCCGACGCGACGTCGATCATTACAAAGCTGCTCGACGGTTTGGCCGTCGGCACGCCGCAGGAATACGATCGCATCCCGGACATCTGGCGCCCCGCGCTGGAAGCCGGGAAGCGGAATGCTGAGGCGGAGCTGAAGCGTCTGCTCACGCTCGCGTTGCCGGAGGTGGATGCGCCTCTACAACATTGGCAAGCGGTGGTGCTCGGCGGGGGCGTGATCAACGGGCTTAGCATGCAGGGCGTTTGGCCGCGGCAGCGAGTGGAAGAACTACTTCAAGGCGATCCATCGCTCGTCAAGCGATGGGAGCGGGCGATCGCACTTGCCGACAAAATGGCGGATGATCAAGCTGTGCCCGCTGGCACGCGATACGATGCGCTGCGCATCTTGGGAGCTACGCCGTATGAGGCCCACGGAGCCCATTTGGCGAGGTATTTGGAAAGCGAGAACGACGAACTGCAGATGGGCGCGGTTAGCGGGTTGGCGGACGTGGAAGCGGAGGCGGCGGGCGTGGCGATCGCTGCGCAATGCGCGCGGTACAACGATGAAAATAAAAAGCTGGCTATCGCGGCGTTACTCCGCACGTCTGCGCGAGCAGTCTTGCTGCAAGAGTTAATCGACAAGCGCCAGCTCGATCCGGCCTCGCTGACGGCGGAACAACAAGCGCTGCTGAAATCAGGGCTGGAAAAAAAGCCGTAGCCTTTGGGCAGGGTGGCGTCATTTTGGTCTCGCCTTCGCGTCGGGCGGGGGAATATCGTCTACTGTCTTGAGCTCTGTGTCGCTAGATTTTGCCTGGCAACCTGGGCATAGATCCTCGACCACCCACTTGTAGCTGGGGACTTTCTTGGTGACGACCTTTTGCATCAGCTTGGACTTGGTATACACCATGGCGTAGCCCGGTATCCAATCGGTCCAGACGAACCGCTTGGGCGCGCCGTGCGGAGCCTTGTCATCGCACTTATCTGCGCATGATTCGCAGACCATCTCACAGTGTTGGCAGCCCGGCTTGCTTGGTCCTGGGACGCAGAAATCCTCGCACTTTTGACCCCAGCAAATCACATCCACTTTTTTCTCTTCGCAAACGAGCCGGCAAACCTTGTGGCACCCTTGGCTACAACCGCAAAGGTCACAGCAACCATCGCCGCTGAACGCGCGGCCTGCCATGCTGGCAACAACGATCAGGGTTAGCAACAAAATTCGGCGTGCATGATTTCGCATGAAAGCCTCCTTTTCGATTCGGCGGTCCGGTTAACTCGCGATCGGCGTCTGGACATTAGAAGTTGTAATCGAATCGCATGGCCACGATATCCGACGTAGTGCCTCCGTACGGCTTCGTTTCGGGAGCCGTCACCGGATGAATCCAATCGAACATCACGCGGACGCGATCGTTCCAGTACCAATTGAAGCCGAAAGTGAAGTCGTTGTACTGACCGCTATCAATTTCATTGAGCGTCAGGTTGGACCAGCGGGCCTTGAGTTCGCAAGCGCCGGGACCGCAGCCGCCAGGAACCCAAAAGAAGTTCGAGTAAGGCACATTGCGACCGAACTGGGCGCCATGCTGGCCGTAGCGCTCGTAGATGCGATTTTCGCCGGTCAGAAAATAGCTGGCATACACGTAGGCCCCGCCGATCGTGGCCGCGTCGGCGGCTGTGCGATCGACCGTGCAGAGAAACGCTTCGCTCTGGACCGAAAATTGCCCCCAGACCGTGGCCAATTCAATGTTTCCCGTGGTGTAAGAGTTGGCCGGGAACAACCCGCTGTCGATCAAGAATGGCCCTTCGTGAATCTGCGGGCGGGCGCGAAAGCGCGCCAGGCCGTCTTGGTCGTGGGTGTAAAGGACGCCAGCCCCCGTGTGGATGAGATATCGGCCGTTCGAGGGCTCGTCGTAGTAGGGCAAGTAAGTGAGACGGCCACTGACCCGCTGGCCTTGATTGTCGTCGATACGTTCTTTGAGCGCTTCGCTGAGGCTGTCGACGAAAACGCCAGTAGTCCAGGTAAAGTCTTTCGCATCGTTGACGCCGTACAGAGCCATGCCCACTTCGCGATCGGCGGCAAAGATATTCTGGGTGGGAATCGAGCGCTCCATGAAGATGTTGTTCGTGTCGTTGGTGACTTGCTCCAAACTGAAGGGGACGAAAAAGTTGCCGATACGCCAGCGACGAACGAGGGGCAGCTCGTTCATGGTGAGATAAGCGTCTTTGATCACAGTCACCGGCGTGGTGACCGTGTCTTCCGCTTCCGGCTCGATATCGATCTGGATTCGGAAATCGAGGACTCCATACCCCACCCCATCGGCCAGCAGACGGAGCCGACGAAACTCGATGTAGTTGAACTCGGGGACCGGCGGATTCTCCACGTCGGCCCAATTGATCGAATCGAGCTGCATGTGTCCGCCGAGCTTGATGTTCCATTTTTCGCTGGAGAGATCGACCCATTCTTCTTTCAGTTTGTCATCGCCAGCTTTCTGTTCTTTGGACTTGGATTCAGTGGACTTGGATTCGGGCTTCTCGGCGGTTGCTTTTTCGAGCGCCTCCAGCCGCTTGCGAATTTCTTCCAGATCGGGCTGCAGTGGTGGAATCGGCAAGTCGTAAACGGGTGTGGAGGATTCCTCCTTCATCACCTCGGCCGAAGGGGGCATTTGGCTTGGTTCGTCGAGCGCGAAAAGGTTTGAGACGGCTTGCGGTTCTGGGCCGCTACTTTCCACCGCAGGAAGACGGGTTAGCGCTTCGGCCTGGGCCGGCCGCATGCCGAGGCCAGCGATCGACAGCAGTGCTGTCAACGCGACTAACGCAGAGGCGAATCGAATCGCGCCGCGCGGCCGTTTCAGACGTCGACCGAGCATAGAGTCGAGAGTGATACTACACGTTGCCACGAAGAAACTCGCATTTTTCCGGGCCTCTGGTAGTCCAGTCAGCTCGAGGATTGGTCGAACGTGGCGACACCGGTGTTCGGATCTAACCACATACTCTCGATATTATCGTCAAACCCCTCCTATTCGGATGATCCGTTCTGACCGTTAGGAGTTAAGCAGAACCCCCACAGCAACATCCAGCTGTTGATTGCTAGCAGTTAATGGCATCGACAGACAACGAGTGGAAGACTGGTTGGGGATCGCATCACTGCGATGAGTGTTCCGGACTCATGTGGAGAGGTTTCAATCAAGCTTCGTACCATGCGTCGCATTAGCCCACCACTCGATCGTAGTAACCGGAACCACGCTCGGGCCAAAAACAATTGAGAGAAGGAGAGCAATTCGCCACAAATGGAGTCATCCAACAGGATAGACAAGAATGCCCGCCTACCCACTGGAGCAATGAAGAGAAGTTTCCGAAATCGGGGAAATACGTAGAAATTGCGAGCAATTATGGGCTTAAATAAGGTGATAGTGACTGGTTGTCGCGGTTCACAGTGGTTCATGTTACCATGACGGACCAGTTCCCCACTTTGGTTCTGGAGCCATCGATGCGAAACCCAATTTCGTCGCGCCCCTTCGTTCGAGTCGCTTTGTTTAGCGTGGCTCTAGTGGCGTCTTTTGCCGCGCTCCGCGTTTCGGCCGCTGACCAAGCCCGGCCGAACATTCTGGTAATCGTAGGGGACGACATGGGGTATGCCGACTTGGGTGTGCAAGGCTGCAAGGACATTCCTACGCCCCATCTCGACGGTTTGGCCGCGTCCGGCGTCCGCTTCACCAATGGCTACGTTTCCGGTCCGTATTGCTCGCCGACGCGAGCCGGCCTGCTTACCGGCCGTTACCAAACGCGGTTTGGTCACGAGTTCAACCCGGCCGCCAATGGGGCCGGACTTCCGCTGAGCGAGACCACGATCGCAGATCGTCTGCGGGCAGCCGGTTATGCAACCGGGCTTGTCGGCAAGTGGCACTTAGGCAACGAACCTCAGTTTCACCCGCAACGGCGCGGCTTCGATGACTTTTTTGGTTTTCTTGCCGGGGCTCACTCGTACTTGCCGGTGAAAGATCCGCCTATTTTGCGCGGCAGTGAGCGCGTGGATGAGCAGGAGTACCTGACCGACGCGTTCGGGCGGGAGGCGGTCGCTTGGATTGATGCGCATCGCGAGCAGCCGTTCTTCCTTTACCTGGCTTTCAATGCAGTCCACACGCCGATGCAGGCGACCGACGATCGTCTGGAGAAATTCGCCTCAATCGAGGACAAGAAGCGCCGCACGTATGCGGCGATGATGTCCGCCATGGACGACAACATCGGCAAGGTGCTGGCGAAACTGCAAGAGACTGGGCTCGACAAAAACACACTCGTCTTTTTCATAAGCGATAATGGCGGCCCCTCCATGACGGGCACAACGATCAATGGTTCGAACAACGCGCCACTTCGTGGATCGAAACGGACCACGTTAGAAGGCGGCATCCGGGTGCCATTTTTCGTCCGTTGGCCGGGCCACCTGCCGGCCGGCAAGGTATACGATAAGCCTGTCATTCAACTCGACGTTCTGCCCACCGCGCTCGCCGCTGCCAGCGTTGAAGTGGCCCCGGAGTGGAAAACCGAAGGGGTCAACTTGACACCCTATCTCAACGACGAGAGCTCTGGCACGCCTCATGACACCCTCTATTGGCGCTTCGGCGAACAGATGGCGATTCGCCAGGGGGATTGGAAGCTGGTCCGTTACGACCCGAACGTGGATAGCCAAAAAGGGGGCCCTGTTCCCAAGAAGCTGTATAATCTGGCCAAAGACATCGGCGAAGAACACGACCTGAGTGCCGAGCGGCCAGATAAGGTAGCCGCGTTGCAGGCGGCATGGGACCAATGGGACGCTTCGAACGTCGCGCCCCTTTGGTCCGGCGGCGCAAAAAAGCAGGCGCCGAAGCGCGAGCGGCCACCGGCCAAGACAGCGATCAATCTCTAATTCACTCGGAGTTACTAACCATGCATAGACAAGTCAATCGACGTTTCTTTTTGCAGACTTCGGCCTTGGGCGCCGCTCATTTGTTGACGCGGCGAACTGCGCGGGCCGACGTAAACGGCAAACTTCGCGTGGCGTCGGTCGGGACGGGCAATAAAGGGGGAGACGACCTGCGCGAGGTCTCGGCCAGCCCGCGCGTCGAAGTTACAGCGTTGTGTGACGTCGACCAAACGAAACCCCACATGGGCTGGGCCGCCGAACGATTTCCCAAAGCTGAACGGTTTGCCGATTATCGTCGGTTGCTCGACAAAGCAAATCTGTTCGACGCGGTGATCGTCTCCACGCCCGACCACATGCACGCCCCTATTGCGCTGGCCGCGATGGCCCTCGGCAAGCACGTCTACTGCCAGAAGCCGCTGACCCACACGGTGGACGAAGCGCGGCAGATGCGGCTGGCGGCCAAACGGAGCCGTGTGGTGACGCAAATGGGAAATCAGATTCAATCCCATCGAGCTTACCGCACGGCAGTGAAGCTGCTGCAAGATGGGGTCATTGGGAAGGTCTNNGCTGGGTGTAGCGCCTGAGCGTCCCTATAAAACGAAAATCTATCACCCCTTCAACTGGCGCGGTTGGCAAGATTTCGGCAGCGGGCAGCTCGGCGATTTTGGTTGCCATATTCTCGATCCAGTAGCCATGGGACTGGGGCTGACCGCGCCGATTTCCATTCAGGCCGAAGCGCCGCCGCTCAACAACGAAGTCTGGGCGCGTAAGAGCAAAGTCTCGTACGTTTTTCCGGGCAGCAGACTTACGGCCAGTGACACGCTCCCCGTCACTTGGTACGACGGCCACGAGCATAAACCGGGTCTGAGTGATTGGGGCCTGCCAGCGGAATTCAAACTGCCAGGATCGGGCTCGATCGTTCTTGGCGAAAGTGGCTCGATGCTCATTCCCCATTGGGACGTCCCGAAGCTGTTTCCAGAGGAAAAATTCCGTGACTATAAGTTGCCTCAACTCGAAGACGTGAACCATTACACGGGGTGGGCGCATGCCTGTCTGGGGGACGGCACAACCACCTCGAACTTCGGCTATGCGGGGCCGCTCACGGAAGCCGTACTGTTAGGCGTTGTGGCGATTCGTTTTCCGGGCGAGAAATTGCTGTGGGATACGTCGGCGGCAAAGATTACGAATCATCCTGCGGCGAACGAACGGCTGACGTCCACCTACCGGAGTGGGTTTGCACCGCCGACGGTATAACGCCCCCCGGTAGTCGCTGATTCAGCGTGTGCTGGCAGTGCTGGAAACCGTTCCCGCGGCAGGATTTGTGAATGTTTGCTGCTCGTTCACACTCAGCTTGACGATTTTAGCGAAGTCACGAATACTTGGGTGACTTTAAGGATAGCTATTCAGTTTTCAGCAGTGAGTCGCCGTGGCGACCTCGCATCATAGAAAAACATTGGGCGGGAACGCCTGACCTACGAACGATGTTCAATCGCCAACTCGCCTCTATCGTCTCGGCTACCGTATTGGCCGTGCATGTGCTGGTGGGTTGCTGCGCTCATCACGATCACAGCGAAGCCTGTGGACATGAGCATTCGGCCGATAGTTGGACCGTACACGATCACTCCCATGCCGCCTCGCCCCATTATCAGCATAGTGATGAAGCCGACCCCGATAGCAACCATCGGCATCCGCGCGGCTGCGACGGCGGACAATGCGAATTTGTCGTCAGCGGTAAGGTGAGCTTGCCCAATCTGAGCGTGGTAAATCCTATCTTTCCGGTAACGGTCGAGCTCGCTGTCATTAATCTTCCGGTTTGGACGTTTTGTCACGCACTGCCTGGAACGGACGACTTCTCGCCCAGTCTTCGGACTCATCTCGCCAAATGCGTCTTGCGCGTTTGACATTTCTCTTGCGCTGCAGACACACTTTCTGCGACTCTCGGCCCCGGCCGAATTAGCGCTAATGTTTTAATTCCCTCGCGATTTTTCGCTGCGCTGTGCAGTGCGTTGCGATTCGTATCGATGCATTCCGCGCTCTACAAAGGCTCTTATAAATGGCTGCTACTCTTCCCATAAGGCGGTTATCGTCGCGATGGATACCACTCCTGTTGCTAGTCGCACTTAGTGGGCTGGCCATCGGGACTTATACTGTTTGGTTGCCACTGGTATCCAATGCCACGAAGGGACTGGCCAATCGCACTGCGGCACCGGCTGACCAACACGACCATGCGCATGGCGGAGCAGCGGACGAACATGGTTCGGACGAACACAGTCATGCTTCCGCACATGCTGATCCCAACCACCTGGACCTCAGCCCGCAAGCACAGCGCAACCTTGGACTCAAAATTGGTCCGGTTTCACTACAATCCTTCGAACGCTCCATCACGATTCCTGGAATCATCGTTGAGCGCCCTGGCCGAACAAACGTGGCGGTAGCCGCTTCGTTGACGGGCGTTGTCGAGCGCATCTATGCCGTGGAAGGCGAGGCCGTGGCCCCTGGGCAGCCCCTCTTCGAAATCCGCCTAACCCATGAAGAGATCGTGCAAGCGCAGGCGGATTTCCTCAAATCGATCGTCGAGTTGGATGTGATCCAGCGCGAAATCAAAAGGCTGGATGAATTGGCCTCCCAGGGAGCGATTGCGGGTAAGACGCTTCTGGAGCGTAAATACGAGCAGGAAAAAATGACTGCCGCGGTTCAGGCCCAACGTGAATCCCTGATGTTGCACGGCCTGTCCGAGGAGCAAGTGAATGCAATCGAGCGCGATAAAAAACTGCTGCAACGCCTGATGGTCTATGCACCTCAAGAGCAAAACAATCAAACGCCAGCTTCCGAATCTTTACTGTGGCAAATTCAAGAATTGCGCGTGACGCCGGGGCAAAACGTTAACGCCGGGGAGACCCTCGCCGTACTGACGGACTACCAACATCTATTCATCGAAGGGAAGGCGTTCGAGCAGGATACCGCCACGATCAACGCAGCCATTAACCAGAACTGGCCGGTTGCAGTAGTC
>CXWJ01007216.1_pt1 | contig 11726 bp, 6 predicted proteins | sample 590841 | NCBI WGS metagenome assembly CXWJ01 (sample SAMEA3498367, study PRJEB10139) | wastewater metagenome | biome: wastewater treatment plant; material: activated sludge | place: Austria | collected 2015-01-21 | reverse complement strand
CGCCGATGGTACTTGGACCGATGTCCCGGGAGAGTAGGTCGATGCCAACACAATATACCCAGCCCTCGTTGCACTCAAAGCAGCGGGGGCTTTTTTGTTTTGTTTATTATATTTACGCCCAAATGAAAGCAGTATGCCCGAACAAAATGCCCGCCCGCTTCCACTCCAGACCCTCGATTCCGACCAACTCGACCAACTTGTTCGTCTCATCCGGCGCAACCAGTGCGCCCTGATACTCGGGCCGCACAGCGTCAGTACCGAAGAAAAAGGCCGCCGCATCCCCCTGCGTTCCCTGCTTGCCCGCGAACTGGCCGAAGAACTCGCCAAAACCACCGGCCCCGCACTGCCCGACCCCTACGACCTGCCAATGGTCAGCACGGCTTATATGTCGCGCCCCGACGAGTCGCGCAGCAAGTTGGAAATGAAAGTCGAAGACTTCTACCTGCGCCAGACCGAGCCGGGGTTGCTCCTGCGCCAGATCGCCCACTTGCCATTCCCCATCATCCTGACCGCCAGCCCCGATACCCTCCTGCAGCAAGCGTTCAAAAAAGAAGGTGCGCAACGCTACGCCGAAGGCTATTACCACCTCGGCGAAACGCAACGCGACAACTACGACGAAACCGCCAAAGTCCCGTACATCTACCAACTCTTTGGCAAAGTGAGCGACGACACTTGCGAAGGACTTGTGCTCACCCAGCAGGATCAGATGCGCTACATCGACTCGGTACAGGGTGTGGGCAAAGAAACCCGCCTGCCCACCGCCCTGCGCAACGCGCTCCAGCGATGCAAAGGCTTCCTGTTCGTCGGTTTCGACTTCGAATACTGGTACCTGCGGGTGCTGCTCCACATCCTCGAAATCAGCAAAAGTGCCGATACGGTGTTTGGCCTGCACGAGAGCGCCGGCGCACCCCTGCCCGATACGACGCATGTTTTTTTCAAACAACAATACAAATTTACCTTTCTCGACACCACCCCCGAAGTACTGCTGACCCGCCTCCGCGAGCGTTTTTCAGAAGGAAAAGAACCCGAAAGCGTAGGCTCGAAACCAACCCTGCGCCTGCTCTACCTCTACGCTCCGGAAGATGAAACACTCAAAACCGCGCTCGACCGTCATCTAACCGCCCTGAAAGACAAATACGGCTTCACGGCCGCAGGTATACACGACATCCTGCCGGGGGAAGACATCGAAACGGCCCGACGGCGCGCTGTGGATGCAGCGAATCTCATCGTGCCGCTGCTTTCCGCCGACTTCGCCGCCAACGACTGGCTGGCCGAAACGCTCCTGCCCCGCGCCCTCGCCCGCCACGGCGGCGAGCGCGTCCGTGTGGCAGGCGTATACGCCAAACCCCTCGACGGAGCCGCCGGGCTGCTGCAAGGCAAAGCACCCCTGTTGCCCGATGCAGACATGAGTATCGCCGATTTTGCCAGCCCAGACCGGGCGTTTCAGCGCATCGCTCAGGAACTGGAAAAAATGATTCAGGGAATGATATAGTACGCCAGGCAAGTACGCCGGAAGTCCGTTCCGGCGAGCCATATATAGGCGGAACGGACTTCCGCCCTACTTGCGACAATTTGAAATGCACCGCTATTATTTCACAATAAATTTCCCGCTGGATTCTACACTGCCGTTGATGAATACGGTGTAGAAATAAAAGCCGTTCATCAGGGAATGCTGCCAGTTGTATTCGTTTACGCCGTTTGCGGTTGGCGCCGGCGCCTGTAGGCTATGGACGAGCCGGCCCGCCGCGTCATAGATCCGGAGACTGATCTCGTCGGTTCGCCGCACATAACATTTGAAATTCAGGTCGTTGTCGGAAGGATTTGGGAAAACTTCGGTCTTGAAATACTCGCCCGGGTAATAATCTCCGGCATTAAGTGATATCATTTTGCCATCCACCCATTGCAGCCGGTTGATCAACCAGTTATTCAAATAGTTGACGTGTTGCTGATACGTTCCGCAACAGTAGGCATTCGGCCACACCCACTCACCCAGCACCGGCCAGCGCTGCCAGTTGCGTGCCTGTGATTGGTTCAATACGTCCACCAATGAATCCACCAATCCGGTTACCTGCTCCGTTTTCAACACATTGCTGCGCAGTTCCGTCCAGCGACCGGCCAGTTTTTTTCTGAAAACGGGATCGTCCCAAAGCCGTTGCCACCAAAAATGGATAATCCAGCCGTCCTGGATACACGCGTCGTTGAAGTCCATCGCCCAACCGGTATAAGCATCGCCATTGCAATAATTGGCATTGCCCATCGCGATATTGAAATCCCAGACGGGACCGGCATGGAGGCGCGTATCCTTACTGTCTTTGTCTTTGTATAAAAATGTGCTGAGGCGGTATGCATCCACATTTTTTGTCAGTTCGTTGATGATGACAAAATCTATAAACGACTCCACATCGATGTATTTGGAATATCCATTCACCGTATCGGCATATTCAGGGGAGGCCATGAGGTCTTCGAATGCCGTCATCCAATCCCCGATATATTGCCTTTGAGCCGGTTGCATGTCTTCCGGTTTGGGATAATGGTACTGGTAATAAGTACTTTGCCAGCTCCCGGCCTGGGCCGGGTAAGGCGACAACCAGCCTTCCACCTGCGCGCCGGTGGTTTTGTCCATTTTGAAGATATAACCGCCCGTGAGGTCGTCGCCTGTAAGGTCCGTTTCGGTGAGTTTGGAAATATCCACGCGATCTTTTCCACGCTTGATTTTTTCGGTGACAAGGTAAATACCCTGGTAATTGCCGTTGACTACCACTTCGACAAAACGTGTACGCGGCGACCAGGGCAACAGGCGGCGTGCCAGTTCGTGGGTAAAGGCATCGCGCACAAGGCTCTTGTCATTAAACGGCGCGATAAAAACCCAATCGGCTTCGGCGGGCATACCGAGCAACGGCACGTCGAGGTCGTCGCCGTTAGCGTCGCGGGTTTCCACTGCGAAAGGCTTTTTATCCGACAAATCCTGCGAACTGCTGCCCCGGCGTTCGATGCCGATGAACCCGTCGTAGCCGTTGGCCGGATCACTGAGGTGATTGTTTTGGCCGGGACCGTGGTCGATCACTTTCATCTGAGCCGTGATCTTCGGCTCGTCGGGTATCGGCTGGTTGTTTGGCGTCGTGATGACGACGATGGGCAGGTCGGATGATTGAAAGTTGACTTGCCCAAATGCGACGAACGGAAAGAATAACAGCAGTGTCCATGTTTTTTTCATATTCAACACACTTTTGACCGGTGCAAATTTTAACAAGTGTACCCGAAAAAGCTAACGACCTCCTCCGAACCGGTAAAAAACCTGTCCGGGGAGGTCGTTTTATTTTGATAAAGGGAAAATGTATGTTACCTGCTTTTCACCAATTTCCGCGTCGTAGTTTGCCCATCCACTGTCAGCCGGACGAGGTACAACCCGTCGGGGAAGTTGTTCAGATCGAGTTGTTCCGAAATGTTGTTGGTGTAGGAAGCATTCATTTCCCAGATACGCCGGCCAAGCAAATCCATAATTTCAACGTTCGCATCCACCGGACGGTCGAATGACGCATACAGCGATGTAAAGCCGGAAGTGGGGTTCGGTTGCAATTTGAGTGATACCAGCCCTTCGATGTCTTGCACGGCGGTGGTGCCGACGTTGACGGTCAGTTCATCGGTGCAGCCCAGCGCATCGGTGACGGTGACGATGTATGCGCCAACTGCGAGGCCGGTGATTGTTTGTGTGGTGTCGCCGGTGCTCCAGTCGTAGGAATAAGGCGGATTGCCGAGACCTACGTTGACAGTGGCTTCGCCGTTTTGCCCGTTGGTCGACGGTACTACGGTTGGCGTCAGCTGCATATCGGCAGCGCAGGCACGCAGGTTGATGTTGTCGAGATCGAAGTAGAAATCCCCGCCTGTCCAGGTGCCTTTGAAGCGGAGTTTAACGGATTTCCCGGCGTAGTTGCCGAGGCTGACTTTGATCGTTTTTAAATCGACCGACGGCACATGGTTCAATATATTGATGCTGTACAGGTTTTGAAAAGTGCTGCAATTGGTCGAAACCTGCAATTCGATTTTTGTGCCGACAGCCAGCGAAGTCGGCGATTGTCCGCTCGACCCGAAGTCCGTAATCCGGTAATCGAAACTGATGGAATCCGTTGCACTAATAAGACCATAACGGGGCAAATCATAGATAAACTCGTCGTTGTTCGTCCACAGATTCACTTCCAGGACGTAGGAAATGTTGTTGTTGAAATTGGTGACAAACGGGAAACCTGTGGTGGTCCAATCGGAAGGGATTTCCTGATTTTCAAAATTTTCCTGAAAAGGCACCGGATTGGGCAGGTGGCTTACGCTGTAGTAAGCGGTATCATTTATTGCGTTTTGCTCGCTCGCAAGATTCGTCCAGCACACGATATCGAACGCTCCGTCGCGGCTGTCGAAAGGTGCTGTAAACGTGTAAGTAAACTCCTCGTCCGGTTGCACGGTGGCGTTCACGGTTTCTACGACAGGAGCGGCTCCGTTGATAGAATAAGCCACCTGGAAGGACGACTGTGGCTCGGTGCCGAAGTTGATAAACGTGAATACCACTTTGTCATTCTGCAAACCGCAATCGTTGTTGTTGCCCTGGCTGCTGACGTCCGTGCCGGTCAGGTCATTTGCCAGCGGTACGTACACCTGGATGTCGTCTACGCCCACACCTTCGCCGCCAAAGAAGAAGAAGGAACTAAAGGCGTAGCGAAAACGCACATTGCTCTCGCCGGCCATATCCGTCAACCGGATGCGGGCTGTTTTCCAGCCGTCGCTTTCGCCCGACCATACATCACCGAGATTGGTGTTGAAATTTTGGTTATTGTACCAGTTGGTGCCGTCGCCCAACGCGCCGACCTTTTGCCATGATTGTCCGTCGTCGGTGGACAATTCCAACCAGGCGCCGTCGAAGTCGAGGAAGCAGCTGTAGATGATGGAAAACTGGATCGCCGGATCCTCGGTGAGGTCGGAAAAGTCGAAACAGGGGGAAGTAAGGAAGGAAAACTCTCCGGGGTTGTAGAGCCCATCGAGGTTGGTGACCCAGGCATTGACGCCACTGGCGGCGGCGGAGATGACGTCGGCCTCGGGTTCGCCGAACTCCCAGGACGAACTAACGCTGTTCACAGTGTCCACATACCAGCCTCCATACCAGGTTTCAAAATCCTGGGAATAAGGCGCGACCAGACGATTGACGATGTAAAAATGAAAAGTGTCGTTCGTCATATCCTCGTCGCCGTTCATTTGCGTATACACGGTAATGAGGTATTCGCCGGGCCCGGAAAAGTCGTAGGTCGTTTCAAACTCGATGACTTCCGAGCTGTCTTTGCCCAGTACACCGGTAAAAAAACCGTCCTGGGGTTGCGGCACGCCTGCGTCCACACCATTCACACTGAACCGGAACGGAACAAGCGACTGGGGCTTGGCGCCAAAATTTTTCATAATGATTTTCACCGTTTCCACACCGAGATCGCAGCTGCTTTGAGGCGTCAGGACGCCCGTAATGCCCACATCATTGGACCAATAAGTTTGAAATGAGACGGGGCCCACGCGTTTGGCAACGGTGGTGCTGTCGCACAATTCGAGCACATAAAAATCGTAGTCGGTTTTTTTATCGAGGCCGGTCAGCGTCACTTTCGGTGTGGTCACATAGACGGAATCGCCTACTCCCGGTTGCGGTACAAAATCTTTCGGCCCGTAGATGACCCACCAGCCGAGCGACGGTACCAGACTCACCGGTGTCCAGCGGAGTTTGGCGTAAGTATCATAAACGTTTTCCACTTTTACGTTTGCCGGCTTGATGCAATCGGGGCAGGCGCCGACGCCGTCGAACAGCGATCCTTCGTTCGGGTCGGCAGTTTGATATACCATATTCCCGTCATAATCAAGCACTTCGAAAGACACTTCTGTATCGAAAATACCTCCTGTCCATTCGAAGGTCAGCAACTCGCCGTTGGTGACGACGAAGGTCAGCGTGCTGTCGTCGCCGTCGTCGGCAGGGAAATTCAAAAGGGAGAATGAATACACCGTCGTCCCGCTTGTGACGACGAGTGAGCCGCCATTCCAGCCGTCGCCGTAGGAATCGAACATATTGAGCGTGTATTCGCATTGCGCGTTTGCTGATTGGAACAAGGGCAGGAACAATGCAAGGAAGGAAAGGCGTAACAGTTTCAAGTTCATGTTGAAGTCTGATTGTTTTATTATCTTATCTGCAAAACCGGATAAGGCTTCAAAGGTAAGCGAAGCTGGGAATTTGCAATAGCAGTAGCGCGATTCGGCGATTTTTGGCAAAAAAACAACCCCGCATGGTTAACTTACCATGCGGGGCCAGAGCAGAAAAACAGAAAACAAGCACAGTATGCTGTATCTCTGATAATTCTATATTCATTCCACTACATACGTTCTCTCCTTAATTCGCGGCGAGATGAGCATAAACAGCACTGCCGTGACCGCACAAATGCCTGTGAACAGCCAGAAAAAGCCTGCCCCGTGGAATTGGGCAAAAAAGCCTCCGTTCTTGATATTGTTCTGAATGACCGACACCAGCACATTGCCCATAGTGATCGACAACAGGTAGCAAGCCATAATGGTAGATTTCATCGTGGGCGGCGATTGTGTGTACGCATATTCCAGACAGGTGATCGAGATCAGGACCTCGCCGGCTGTTAGCACTACAAAAGCCAGAATTTGCCAGCTGATGTTGGGTGTTTCACCCGCATCGATCCAACTTTGAGTGATTGCAACAACGACAAATGACAAGGCAGTGAGTACGAAGCCTGCGCCGATCTTTCGCAGCGGCGTCACTTTGAGACCGATTTTGTTCAAAAACGGGTACAGCCCGAAAGAGAACAGCGGGATGTACAACAAAATAAATGCGGCATTGACAAACGAAATCTGCTCCGCTTCCCAGTTGATACCCAACCAGTTGAGATCCATGCTCTTGGCTTGCACCACCCATTCGGATTGGCTTTGGTCCCACAAAGCCCAGAACACCGGGACAAAGGCAAAGACCGACAGCACCCGCCATACCGACTGAATGCCTTCCACTTTATCTTCTCCGAATTGTTTTGCAGCCGCCCCAAAACCGCCGTTGGTGATTGCGTAGAGATTGATACCGACAAAATTGCCGGGCTTTGCAAACCATTGTTTTTTGAACACGAAGGCCAGAATAACGATCATGATCCCCCACACGCCCAAAATCGGCCCGGTGCCAAACGTAGAAATCTTCGCAGGCTCCATGTACGGATACAAAGATGCCAGAGACGAGGCCCCGCTTGTCTTGATCTGATTGGCCACTATGGTCGGTATGGTATCAAAATAGAGATAGCTCAGCAAAAGTGAAAAGAAAGCCGTCAGGAAAATGACAAGCCTGTTGGAGTCGAATGTCGGCAGCGGAATTTTTCGGTACCGGTGTCGACCGGCCCAAAAGAAGAACACCGCCACCAACATCGCAATGGCCGGTACACCAAAAGCCACTGCCGGGCCATAGTGGCTTTTCAAATATGGAATGAGCAGGATGGAAAGCACCGAACCCGCGTTGATGGAAAAATAGAACGCATCGAATGCTTTGGAAATCAGGTGCGAATTCGATGAATCGAACTGGTCGCCGACGTTGGCCGAAACACAGGGTTTGATGCCGCCGGCGCCGATAGCGATCAGCAGCAAAGAGGTGGTGAACATCACTTCGCTATCCACCGAAAGTGCGAGCATGATGCTCCCGATCGCGTACACAAGCGAAAGCCAGAGAATGGTTTTGTACTTGCCCCAAAACCAGTCGGCAATCATACCGCCGAACATAGGAAGCAGGTATACCATCGCCACAAAGTCGTGGGTTTTGGCATTGGCCGTCGCCTCGGCTACCTGTACCACGGCGGGGTCGGTGGAGCCGCTTGGGTTGTAAAATTGGGCGATCATAAACGTCGTAAGGATAGCGCGCAGACCGTAATAATTGAAGCGCTCCGCTGCCTCGTTTCCAATAATAAAAGGAATACTGGAAGGAAACTTACCGGTAGGTTGTGGTGTAGGCGTTTCGGCCATAAATGTCTGATTGAGTGAGTTTGAAAAAGTTTTTGATCGTTCAAAAGACTTGCGTTCCCATAATTGGAGCGGGCAAATGTGCGAATTTTTTTCTCGGGCAAGGATGGTTTGCCGTTTAAAAGAAAAAACGGAACAAAATAGCGTCCATCCCGGGAGCAATGTTCTTTTTCCGGTTTTCAACTTTGCAAGACCGTTGCCCGACAGATTTCCGACGTGTTATCTTTGCCCGTTTTTCCGAAAAAAACTGTCATGATTTCTGCAAAAACCCGCCTTTTCCCGACCTTTCCCCCAAAATTCGTACATTGCACAAATCCTCTTTCCATGTTACGTTTCTTCGCCGCCCTCGTTTCCGCCGCCCTGCTCCTGTTATCATCCTGCGACCGGGAAGCGAAAAAACAAGCCGCTGCCGCTGCTGAAAGGGCTGCGCAGGATTCGGTACACTGGGCTGTCTGGCGCGCCGACAATTGGAAAAACCACGGCTGCGAATTAGTCAGCGACGATGATGTGACCGCGTTATTCGGTGTTGATCCTCAACGCGATGTACTCAACTCCCGCACCCTGCCCGACCAGGCATTTTGCCTCCGCACCTGGAATAAACCCGACTGGAAAGAGCGCGAAGACGCCAACGAAAAAGAAACCGCTACCGCCTATCTCGACCCGCAAAACAGCCTCATCGTCCAGGTTTTTGCCTACCCTTCCGACGAACATGCCCGTCAGCAGTTCGAATCGCTCAAACGCGACCGCCGCGACACCTACGACGAAGACGTGTCCGAACTCGGCGAAGGCGCTTTGTGGAGTTCCACGACCGTGACTTTATTGGTGAAAAAAGGCCACTCCATGCTCAGTATCGCGCTGAATCACAAGGACGTGCCGCACGACAACCTCGAAAAAGCGAAGGAAGTGGCGGCGGTGGCGTTGCGGAAGATGTAAGAATCCCGAACTTGCACCCAATTCAAAGCCGAACAAATTCATGTACCCACCAGAACAACAACGCGACCTCTACGATCTTTCAAAAAAACTCCTGTACACCCCGCAAGCCGACTTGCCCGGGGAAAACGCCGCCCAACGCGCCGACGAGTTGCGCCGGGTTATTCGCTACCACGAATGGCGCTATTACATTCAAAACGACCCGGTTATCAGCGATTTCGAGTACGATCAGCTCTACAAACAACTCGAAGCCATTGAAAGCCGCTATCCTGAATTGGTCGCGCCGGACTCTCCCACCCAACGCGTGGGAAAAGACCTGGTAGAAACCTTCGGACAGGTCGCCCATCTGATCCCCATGCTTTCGCTCGACAACTCCTACAATGCCGACGATCTCAACGACTTCGACGAGTCGGTGAAAAAACTGTGCAAACTCGAAAAAGACGCCGATGTGGAGTATTGCGTGGAGCCGAAATACGACGGCGGCACCATCGCACTGGTGTACGAAAATGACCGCTTCGTCCGCGCCGCTACCCGTGGCAACGGTTATGTGGGCGACGATATTACGCTGAATATCAGGACGTTGAAGTCGGTGCCTCTGCAAGCCGCTTTTTCCCAAAAAGGTATTGTCAAAGCCGAACTGCGCGGCGAAGCACTCATCCGGAAAGACGTTTTTGAAAAGATCAACAAAAAACGGCAGGAAGCGGGTGAAATCGTTTTCGCCAACCCCCGCAATGCAGCCACCGGCGGCCTGCGCATGAAAGACCCCCGCGAAGCCGCCGAACGCGGCCTCGAAGCCTTCCTCTATCAACTGGGTTATGCCGTCGATCATCAGGGCGACGACATACTCAAACTGTTTGCCAGCCACGACGAAAGTATCCAATTGCTCCGCGAACTGGGCTTCAAGGCGCCCATGCACAAACCCGAACCCGGCAACCACCTCGAAGAAACCAAAACCTGCCGCAACATCGTCGAAGTCATCGCTTTTTGCAACGCCTGGCAGGAGTTCCGCGATGAATATCCTTACGAAATTGACGGCATGGTGATCAAAGTCAATAGCCTCGAATTGCAGGAGCGCTGCGGCTATACCAGCCATCACCCGCGTTGGGCCATCGCTTTCAAATTCAAAGCCCGGCAGGCAACGACCCGCCTGCGCGACGTGGAATTTCAGGTCGGAAAAACCGGCGCCATCACACCCGTCGCCAAACTTGAACCCGTAGCATTGGCCGGCGTGACGGTGCAAAACGTGAGTATGCACAATGAAGAATTTATCCGCGCCAAAGACATCCGCATCGGCGACCAGGTGCTGGTGGAGCGCGCCGGCGATGTGATCCCATACATCGTGAAAAGCCTTGCCGAACTTCGCGACGGCTCGGAACGCGAAATCCATTACCCCACAAAATGCCCCGTCTGCCACTCCGAATTAGTGAAAGCCGAAGACGAAGCCATCTGGCGCTGCGAAAACTCGGACTGCGAAGCCCAGGTACTGGCCCGCATGATTTTCCACACCTCCAAACACGCTATGGACATCGAAGGACTGGGTGAAAGTACCATTGAAAAATTCTACAAACTCGGCTGGCTGCACTCTATCGCCGATCTCTATCGCCTTGACTATGAGAAAATTGCGCAACTCGACGGTTTCGGCGAAAAGTCAGCATCGAACATGAAAGCAGGCATCGAAAAAGCCAAACGCAACCCGATCCACCGATTGCTGCATTCATTGAGCGTCCATCACCTGGGACAAAAAGGCTCGAAACTGCTGGCTGCCGAAATCGAACACGTGCTCGATCTGAAAAACTGGGACCTGGAAAAATACCAGACCATCAAGGACATCGGCCCGGTACTCGCCCGCAACGTGTTCAATTTTTTCCAGAACGAACACAATGTCGAACTCCTGCAAACCATGGAAAACCTCGGCGTGAATCTTCAGCAAACCGAAGAGGACAAAAAAACCGACGTGAATACCGAGGGCGCCCTTTACGGCAAAAGCATCCTCTTTACCGGCACACTTTCTCAAATGACCCGCGAAGAAGCGGAAAAACGCGCCGCCGCCGCCGGAGCGAGCCTCGCCAGCGGAGTGAGCAAACATTTAAGCATTTTGGTGGTGGGTGAAAAAGCGGGGTCGAAACTGAAAAAGGCACAGGAATTGGGGACGGTGGAGGTGTGGAGCGAACAGGAGTTTTTGGAGCGGGTAAGTGAAGAAAGCAACAATTGAATTGAAAATCGCTACTTGGATTGAAAAACTTTACGAAAAGCATTTTTGAAAAAGCCTCATAACGAAGGGCTTATGCAATAACGGCAATCTCAACTGCATTTTAGCGCATGTTTCAACCCCTCGTCTCCGTTATCACCGTCAACTTCAATCAAACGGACGCCACCTGCGCCCTGCTCGACAGCATCCGGCGCCAGGATTACCGGAAGGTGGAAGTTTTTGTGGTAGACAATGGAAGTCGGGAAAACCCTGCCCCTATATTCAAATCCAATTACCCGGAAATTCAATTTATCCGCAGCGAACAAAACCTGGGTTTCGCCGGAGGCAACAACCTGGCCTTGAAACAGGCCAAAGGTGATTATCTGTTTTTTATCAACAACGACGCCGAACTGACCGAAGGTTGTATTGCACAGTTGCAGGCGCTGTTCCTGCAAGTGCCGGATTTGGGTATCGCAAGCCCCCTGATCTGTTATTTTCCGGAAAAAATGGTGGAGGACGGAAAGTGGAAGGTGGAAGGATCAGATCAAAACGCAGGCCCTCCACCCTCCACCCTCCACCC
>CXWJ01019727.1_pt1 | contig 11731 bp, 9 predicted proteins | sample 590841 | NCBI WGS metagenome assembly CXWJ01 (sample SAMEA3498367, study PRJEB10139) | wastewater metagenome | biome: wastewater treatment plant; material: activated sludge | place: Austria | collected 2015-01-21 | reverse complement strand
ATGTAAGCGCCGGTCATGAGCAGGCCCAGCATCGACAGGGCCAGTTGCACGGTGAAGACCGACCACGCGCCGCGAATGACCATGAACTCGCCCACGAAGCCGTTGAGGCCGGGCAGGCCCAGCGAGGCCATGCTGGTGAAAATGAGGATCATGCCGTAGACGGGCATGACCGTCCAGATGCCGCCATACTCCTTCAGGTCGCGGGTGTGGGTGCGCGAATAGATGACGCCGACGAGGAAGAACATGCCCGCGGCCGACAAACCGTGGTTGAACATCTGCATCACCGCGCCGTTGGTGGCGATGATGGCGTCGTAGCTGAGGCCCGCGGCGCGGCCGGGCAGGCCATAGGCGTAGGCCATGACGGCAATGCCCAGGACGACGAAGCCCATGTGGTTGATGGACGAGTAGGCCACCAGCCGCTTGAAGTCCCACTGGCCGAAGGCGGCGTAGGCTCCCAGGACGATGCTGAGCATGCCCAGCACGGCCAGGACGCCGGCTGTCAGGTGCGCCTGGGCCGGGAAGAGGGGAATGACTAGGCGGATGAAGCCATAGGCCCCCAGCTTCAACAGCACGCCGGCCAGGATCATGGAGCCGGCCGTTGGGGCCTGGGTGTGGGCGTCGGGCAGCCAGGTGTGGAACGGCCAGATGGGCACTTTGATGGCGAAGGCGATGACGAACGCCCAGAAGGCGACGCCCTTCACCAGATCGACCGGGATGCCGGTGTTGGGCAAGACGCTGCCCGGCGGCAGGTTGACCCAGGTTGTCATCAACTCCACGATGTCGAACGTGCCCATTGAGATGCCCATCACCTGGATAGCCAGCAGCAGGCCCAGGCTGCCGGCCATGGTGTAGATGATGAACTTGAACGAGGCGTACTCGCGATCCTTGCCGCCCCACAGCTTGATCAGGAAGTACATCGGCACCAGGCCGAACTCCCAGAAGATGAAGAAGATGATCAGGTCGAGCGAGGCGAACAGGCCCAGCATGGCCGTTTCCATGAGCAGGAAGAGGAACATATAGGTGCGCACGTTCTCTTCGATCTCAAAGGAGGCCAGAATCGCCAGCGGCGTCAGCAGTGTGGTCAGCAGCAGCATCGCCAGGCTGATGCCGTCGATGCCGATGTGGAAGCTGGAGCCGATGGCCGGGAACCACGGCAACATCGTTTCGAACTGCATGCCGGCGTCCACGCGGTCATAGTTGAACCACATGATCAACACCAGCACCAGCGGCACGAGGCTGAACAGCAGCGCCAGCCGGCGGGCGGTGTCCTTGGCGTCGTCGGGCAAGACGAAGATCAGCAGTGATGCCGCCAGTGGGAAGAAGATCGTCAGGATCAGGAGGTTGTTGAGAATGACGTCCATAGTCGTGTCGCCAACCGCAAGAGAGTAACCACAGATTTCACGGGTGATACAGAGTTACAGAGTGGTTGGTGAACACTGTGTCATCTGTGAAATCCGTGGTTTCTTTCTGCTTTAGAAAATGTTCGAGATCAGCCCGCTGTTGATTAGCAAGAGAATCGCCGCCAACGCTGTGGCGATGAAGACGGAGATGAGCGCATACTCCTGCACCTTGCCCGTCTGCAAGTAGCGGAACTCCTTGGCCATGGACAGGAAGCCGTCCTTGATCTTGTCGACGCCGCTGCTGATGACTACCTCTTCAAAGCGCTTGAAGGCGGCTCCGGTGCGGTAGAAGGCGCGGGCGATGCCGTGAAGAATTCCGTCAATGATGTTCTGGTCGATCAGTTCGTAGGCAATCTTCTCTGAGAAGTAGGTCGTCGGGGCGACGAACAGCCGCTGATAGAGGCCATCCCAGCCCCACTTGTTGTTCAGGAAGCCGTGGGCCGGGCCGAGAGTGCGAATCATCGGGTCGGGCTGGCCGGTTTCCAGCGGCCGCCGGCCATAGACCCACCAGCCGAGCGCCAGCCCGCCCAGGGCCACCACCAGCGAGACGATCAGCGGAACCCACGACCAGGGCAGGGTCTCAAAGGTGTGGGCCACCAGCCCCCGCTCATACAGCTCTTCCATCAGGTGGTAGTACTCCGCCCCGGCGTAGTGGTGGAAGAAGTTATAGAAGATGCCGTCCGTGCCCAGGAAGCGGTCGGAGATGCCGCTCCAGCCGACGGTGACGGCGAACAGCGACAGCAGCACCAGCGGTATGGTCATGAACGGCGAGCTTTCGTGGGCGTGTTCGGCCAGCTGGGTGCGCGGTTTGCCCAGGAAGGTCATGCTGATCTGGCGCGCCGTGTAGAAGGCAGTCAGCAGCGCGGCCACGGCCAGGGTGATAAAGACAACCAGNNTCCTTCGACCAGAAGCCGGCGGTGACAAACGGGAAGCCGGCCAGGGCCAGGCCGCCGATGAGGAACGTCCAGAAGGTGACGGGCATCTTGTGGCGCAAGCCGCCCATGTTGCGCATGTCCTGCGGGTCGTGGTGGTGGTCGTGGACGTGCACCGCGCCGTGCTCCATGCCGTGGATGACTGAGCCGGAGGCCAGGAAGAGCAGCGCCTTAAAGAAGGCGTGGGTGATCAGATGGAACGTGGCCGGCACGTAGGCCCCCAGGCCGACGGCGGCGACCATGAAGCCCAACTGCGAGATGGTCGAATAGGCCAGTACGCCCTTGACGTCATACTGGGCCACGGCGATGGTGGCCGCCATGAGCGCCGTGAACGCGCCGATGCCGGCAATGATCAGCCCGGCGTAGGGCGTGCCTTCGATGCTGACGGCGATCAACGGGAAGATGCGCAACAGCATGAAGATACCGGCCGAGACCATGGCCGCGGCATGGATGATGGCGCTGACCGGGGTGGGGCCTTCCATCGCGTCGGGCAACCAGACGTGCAGCGGCCACTGGGCCGACTTGCCGACCGTGCCGGTGAACAGTAGCAGCGTCATGATGCCCAGCCCGCCGAAGCCGACCAGGTTGATAACCTGCTCGAACTTCTCGACGGTGAACGCCTCGCTNNAAGTCCAGCGTGCCGAACGCCCACCAGAAGAAGACGATGCCCAGCAGCATGACCACGTCGGCGATGCGGGTGGTCATGAACGCTTTCTTGGCCGCCTCGCGCGGCGGAATGCGGCTGATCTCCTGGTGCTCAGGGTAGTTGCGGGCATACCAGAAGCCGATCAGCGAGTAGGAGCAGAAGCCCATCAGTTCCCAGCCGACGAACAGCAGCAACAGGTTATCGGCCACCACCAGCAGCAGCATGGAGCCGCCGAAGAGGCACATGTAGCCGAAGAAGCGGGCCAGCAGCGGCTCTTCGGTCATGTCGTGCTGCGGCTCGCCCTTGTGCTTGCCCAGCCCGTGGCCCCAGTTGTGGTAGCCAACGCTGTAGACGAAGATCATCGTCGTGGCAAAGGAGACCATCAGGAGCATGATCGCCCCCAGCGGGTCAACGGCCACACCCATCTTGAGCCACTGCCCCTGGAAGAAGTCGCCCAGCGGCAGCCAGTGGACAGCGCTGGCGATCTGCTCCGGGTGTTCTTCCAGTTCGTGGAGGCCGCGGCCGAGGACGCTGATGGCCACCGTCCAGCTCATGATCAGCGAGCTGATGATGGCGACCCAGGCGATAATCCAACTGAGTGTGCGGCTGCGCCAGGCGAACAGGGCGATGATGAAAAAGGCCGCGATCGGCATGGCCGGTATCAGCCAGGTCAGGGTGGTTAGGAGCTGCGCGTTCATAGGCAGTTGTTAGTTGTTAGTTGTCAGTTGTCAGTTGTCAGTGTCAAACTGATCACTGACAACTGACAACTAACAACTAGTTCTTCAGCGTATCGAGTTCCTCCGCGATGACCGAGTCGCGGCTGCGATAGACAGAGATGACCAGGGCCAGACCGACGGCCGCTTCGGCCGCGGCAACNNCCCATCAGGATGGCGATGGCGTTGCGCCGGGCCAATACGCCGTAGAGGCCAATGCAGAACAGGGCCGCGCTGAGCAGCAGGAACCACGACAGGGGAATCACTCGTTCTCCTCCTCGCCGCTGTGCGGCCAGGCGATGATGATGGAGCCGACGAGGGCCGCCAGCAGCAGCACGGAGGCCAGTTCAAACGGCAGCACGTAGGCCTCGGCGCTGACGAAGGAGCGGCCCAGGCGGGCGACGCTGCTCTGGAGCGTGGCCGGGTCGACCTGCGGCGCGGATTGCAGCGCGCCATCGGCCGGGATCATCGGGTAGAGCCGGACGATGACCACGACCAGGATGGCCAGGGTTAGCACCGCGCCGACCAACGCGCCGATGGCCTGCGAGTTAAACGGCGTCTCGTTGGTCTGCATCAGCCGGCGGGTCATCATGATGGCAAAGATGATCAGAATGGAGATCGCGCCGATGTAGACGAGCAACTGGGCCATGCCCAGAAAGGGAGCTTCCAGAAGGACGTAGATGCCGGCCACGCCGACGAATGACACCATCAGGGCCAGCGCCGCGTGGAACAGGTTGCGCATGGTGACGACGACGATGGCCGACGTCAGCGTGATGGCGGCGAGGATGAAGAAGACGATCTGCTGGCTCATGCTTGCGCCTCGTTTCCTTTGTTGTGCGGCCCTAGTGGACGGGCACGGTGATCGGCTCGCGCGNNGGTCGGCGTGTTCGTCGTGCAGAAGTTCGCGGCCGCCGGGGCCGTCGCCGCCGTTCATGGCCAGCCGATTCTGCCGGCCGCGCCGCCGCAAAAGCTCCAGCGTGACCGCGGCGATCAGGATGTTGAGTGTCAGGTGGATAGCCATGCGCAGGACGACGTTCGTCCCGGTGGGGATGAGCTTGTCGACGATGGCCGTGAAGAACAGCAGCACCAGCGACACGGGCACCAGGAACTTCCAGTTGAAGTTGAGGATCTGGTCGACCCGGACGCGGGGCAGGGTGCCGCGAATCCAGTCATAGACGAAGTACATGAAGAACACTTTGGCGAAGAAGGCAACCAGGCCAATGAGGCGGCCGTAGGGGTAGCCGTCGGCGCTGACCCAGTTCTCCAGCCCGAAGAAGCGGTAGCCGCCCAGATAGAGCGTCACGAACAGGCCGGCCATGAACAGCGTGTTGACGAACTCGGCTAGGAAGAACATGCCGAACTTCATGCCGCTGTACTCGATGTGGAAGCCGGCCACGATCTCCGATTCCGCTTCCAGCAGGTCGAACGGGGTGCGCCCCGTCTCGGCCAGCGAGGAGATGTAGAAAATAAGGGCGGAGAGGGGGGCGAAGAGAATGAACGGCAGCCCCTGGGCGGCGATGATGCCCGCCGTGGACATGGTGCTGGCCAGGATGATGGGCACCAGCAGGGCCAGGATCATCGGCACTTCGTAGCTGACCATCTGGGCCACGGAGCGGAACGCGCCCAGCAAGGCGTACTTGTTGTTCGACCCCCAGCCGGCCAGGAGCAAAACCATGACCGACGCCGAGCTGATGGCCAGAATGTAGAAGACGCCGATGTTCAAATCGACGCCGATGACGCCCGGGGCAAAGGGCATGACCGCCCACATCAGCAGGGCGGCGATGACAACCAGGATGGGCGCGGCGTTGAAGGCCACCCAGTCGGCCCCGGAGGGATGGATCACTTCCTTTGTCAGTAGCTTCATGACGTCGGCCACCGTCTGCAACAGGCCAAAGCGGCCGCCGACGCGGTTGGGGCCAATGCGGTCCTGCATGCGGGCGACGAGCTTGCGGGTCAGCCAGATCAGGAAGATGACGATCAGCAAGCAGAACGTGGACAGCAGGAACACGCCGCCGACGTCGATCAGCAGCTCCGTGCCCGGCCCGGTGCCGAAGTTGCGGCGGATGAAGTCGCCCAGGCTGAGCGAGAGAAGGCTCTTTAGGAGGTCAAGAATGTTCATAGCTTTCGGTAATAGTGAAACCGAGTTTCTTCGGGGAAACTCGGCTTCTGGCTAGACCCACTCAAGCACGCCGCGGCTCCAGGCATAGATCAGGCCGTCGGCCAGCAGGAAGATGAACAGGGCGGTCGCTCCAATGGCGAACAGGTCCAGATGGCCGAAGGCTGCGGCGATGGGGAACAGGAACACGGCTTCGATGTCGAAGACGACGAAGACGAGAGCGTAAATGTAGTACTGGACCTTAAACTGAATCCAGGTATCGCCGACCGTCTCGATGCCGCACTCATACGTCTGCTGTTTGATCGGGTTGGGCCGATGGGGGCCTAGCAGGCGGTTGAGCACGACCGGGGCCAGGGGGAATATGGGCGACAGGGCCACAAAGATGCCGATGTATTGCCATTCAGCCAGCACGGTGGTTCCTCGTCCTCTACTTGACTTTAGAAACCGAGCTTCTGGCAGAAAGAAACTCGGTTTCTAAGGCAGCATTTGTGAAATTCGTCTCTTTTATAGCACAGGCGGGGAATAGCGCAAGCTAATGCACGTCTCATGAAACCGGCCAAAGGCTCCAGGAGCCGGGGAGGAGCGCTTTTCCCAGGCCTCTGGAACCTGGCCCCTGGAACCTTTGGTAACAGGCCGGGGGCGTGATAGCATCTAGGTAACCTGATAGCAGAGCCGGAGGCCCTATGTTTGCTTCGATGGCACAACTCATGGTGTTGACCGGTGGTGTGGGCAATTTGGGCGCGGCCGGGGCGGCTCCTGGCCGAGGCGAGTATTGAAGCCCAAGGCGCGTCTGACGACGACGGTTAAGCTCGTCTTCGGTCTAGGGGACTGGGGCACGTCGGCCGCCGCCACGGCGCGCAACGTCTTCTGGTTCGTCTTCCTGACCAACATCGTCGGGCTGAGCGCCGGGCTGGCGGGGGGCGTGTGGCTGGTCGGCCGCCTGTGGGACGCCGTTAATGATCCGCTCGTCGGCAGTCTCAGCGACCGGCTGCACTCGCGCTGGGGGCGGCGGCGGCCGTTCCTGCTCTTCGGCTCCATCCCGTTCGCCCTGGCCTTCTTCCTGATGTTCGTCGTGCCGCCGTTCGAGAGCCGGACGGCGCTGGTGATCTACTACAGCGTCGTTTTTCTGCTCTATGACACCCTCTACACCATTGTCAATGTGCCCTATCTGGCCCTGGTTCCCGAACTGACCGACGAGTACGACGAGCGCAGCAGTCTGACGGGCTGGCGCACGGGCTTCTCGTTCCTGGCCCAGTTGGTGACGGCGGGCACGTTCAAGCTGCTGGCCGAAAACGTCTTTGCGCCGTGGTTCGGCGCAGGGCCGGACGCGCTGCGCGCCGGCTATCTGCTGGCCGCCGGGCTGTGGGCGCTCAGCATGGCCCTACCGTTCGTGCTGCTCTTCCTGGTCATCCGCGAGCCGGAGGTGGAGCCGGTCGCCTCACCGCTGCGGCCGGTGACCAACTTCCGCGAGGTGTTCGCCAATCGGCCGTTTCGGCTGGCGGCGCTCATCTACCTGCTGTGCTTCACCACCGGCGACGTGATTCTGGTCGTCCTGGTGCGCTATCTGGTCGACTACATCCAGGTTGACCCTGGCTTCGACAACATCGTCCTCGTCACCGTCCTGGCCGTGTCGCTGCTCAGCATTCCGGCCGTGCTGGCCCTGATGCGCCGCACCAACAAGCGCACCGCCTACCTGATCGGCATCAGCTTCATGGTCGTCGTCCTGTCGGTGGGCGCGTTTGTGCCGCCGGGGGCGCAAAACCGGCTGTTAATCGGCGCGGCCCTGGCCGGCTTTGGCTTTGCGGCCATGAGCATCATCCCCTGGGCCATCGTCGCCGACGTCATCGACGTNNTACGTCAGTTCCACCACCGGCAGCGCCTTCATCGAGCAGCCGGCGGCGGCGCTGAACGCCATGCGCTTTCTGGTGACGGTCGTGCCGGCCGTGGCGCTGTCGCTGTCGCTCGTCCTGGCCTGGCGCTTCCCCATCGACCGCGCCAGCCATGAGGCGGTGCGCCGCGCTCTCGACGAACGTCGCGCGGGAACGCGAGTCGCGTCTGAGGAAGTGGGCAGTGTGTAAGAGCGACACAGATATTCACAAAGGAGCATATCATGTTACAGATTGGCGATCCCGCCCCCGATTTTGAGTTGTTGTCCGACGAGAACCAGCCCATCCGCCTGTCCGACCTGCGCGGCCGGCGCGTGGTGCTATTCTTCTTCCCCCGCGCCGACACGCCCGGCTGTACCGCCCAGGCGTGTGGCTTCCGCGACCGCATGCCGGTCATCGAAACCGGCAACGCCACGGTGCTGGGTCTCAGCCCCGACCTGCCTTCGGCGCTGGCCAAGTGGCGGGCCAAGGAGAAGCTGCCCTATAACCTGCTGTCCGACCCCGACCACGAGGTAGCCGACGCCTTCGGCGCGTGGGGCGAGAAGAGCATGTATGGCAAGACCTACGAGGGCATTCTGCGCGGCCATGCCATCATTGGGGTGGATGGGCGCGTTGAGGATTTGCGCGTACGCATCAAGCCCGATGAGAGCGTGCAGGCGGCGGTCGAGTTCTTGACCAACCACTAGCGGCCCTCTCCCTAACCCTCTCCCAAGGGGTGAGGGAGTCAAAAGGAGGTTCAACGATGCGCGCGCTCCGTTTTCACCACTTCGGTCCGCCGGCCGAGGCGTTGCAACTGGACGATCTGCCGGAGGAAGCGCCGGGGCCGGGCCAGGTACGGCTGCGGCTGACCCACCGGCCGATCAACCCGTCTGACCTGTTGACCATCAGTGGCCACTACGGCCGCTTGCCCCGCCTGCCGGCCGTGGCGGGACTGGAGGGGGTCGGCCGTGTGGCCGCGCTGGGCGAGGGTGTGACCGGCTGGCGCGTCGGCGACCGGGCTATCCCCCTGGGCGCGGGCGGCACGTGGCGCGAGAGCGTCACCGTAGCCGCGGCCCAACTGCTGCCTGTGCCCGACGCCGTCAGCGACGAGACGGCGGCCCAGTTCGTTGTCAACCCCGTGACGGCCTGGGTCATGCTGGAGGAGGAGTTGGCGCTGCGTCCGGGCGATTGGCTGGCGCAGACGGCCGCCGGTTCGGCCCTCGGCCGGCTGGTCATCCAACTGGCCCAACTGCGCGGCTACCACACCGTCAACTTCGTGCGCCGGCCCGAACAGGTGGCCGAACTGCTGGCGCTGGGCGCGGATGCCGTGTTCTGCACCGACGAGGCGGACGTGGCTGGGCGCGTTCGGGCGCTGACCGACGGCCGCGGTGTTGCCGGAGCGCTGGATGCCGTCGGCGGCGAGACGGGCGCGCTGGCGCTGCGCTGCCTGCGGCCGGGCGGCACGCTGCTGGTCTACGGCCTGCTGGGCGGCGAACCGCTGCCGCTCCACAACGGCGAGATGCTCTTTCGCGGCCTGACTGTGCGCGGCTTCTGGTTGACCCACTGGTTCCAGCACACGCCGCCGGAACGGGTGCAGACAACGCTGCGGGAGTTGATGGGTTTGATGGCCGGCGGGCAGCTCGCGCCGACGGTCGAGGCGGCCTATGACCTGGCCGACTTCCGCGCTGCCATCGCCCACGCCGAACGCCCCGGCCGCCAGGGTAAGGTGTTATTNNCGTCGTCTGTGTACCAATTTGGCAAACTCGCGCCGATGACTGTCGAAATCGCCGTCGCCCGTTCGTCATTTATGTAGAAGGGCCAACACAGATGACAGGCAGCGACACCACCCTGTCGGCAAAATCTGTGTCATCTGTGGAATCTGTGGTTCCTTTCTATATATTAGGAGACGAGAGATGCAATACATGCTGTTGATCTACGTGGACCCAGCGACCTATGCGGGCGTGACCGACGAGCAGAACCAGGCTGAGATGGCCGAGTACTTCGCCCTTGGCCCCTCGCTGCGCGAGCGAGGCATCACGGTATCGGGCGAGGGGTTGCAGCCGATCACGACGGCGACGACGGTGCGCGTCCGCGACGGGCAGGCGCTCATCACCGACGGCCCTTTTGCCGAGACGAAGGAGCACCTGGGCGGCTTCTATCTGGTGGACGTGCCCGATCTGGACGCCGCCATCGAGGTTGCCCAGCGCATCCCCGACGTGCGCCGCGGCTCAATCGAAATTCGCCCCGTGGCCGTCTACGGTTAAGACGGGAAAGAAGCTCACGCCAAGGCGCATAAGGAAGCAAAGAAAGATGGGCTTCTCTTCCTTTGCTCCTTTGCTCCTTTGCCCCTTAGCGCCTTGGCGTGAGTCTCCACACAGGACGCATGGCCGACGTTCACGACGCGATTGAGCGCGTTTTTCGCGCGGAATACGGCCGCGTCCTGGCCATCCTCATCGCCTCGTTGGGCGACTTCGATCTGGCCGAAGACGCACTGGCCGAGACGTTGCTGACGGCGCTGGAGCGTTGGCCCCGCGACGGGTTGCCCGACAACCCGGCGGCATGGCTGGTGACGGTCGCCCGGCGCAAGGCGCTCGACCGGCTGCGGCGCGACCGGACGCTGGCCGACAAGACGGTGCTGCTGGCCGACCTGGCCGGCGATCCTTTTGACGACCCCGCGGCGATGGACGAGACCCCGATCCCCGACGAACGGCTGAAGCTGCTCTTTACCTGTTGCCACCCGGCACTGGCGCTGGAGGCGCGCGTGGCGCTGACGCTGCGCACGCTGGGCGGGCTGGACACGGCCGAGATCGCCCGCGCCTTCCTGGTGACGACGCCGACGATGAACCAGCGCCTGACGCGGGCCAAGACCAAGATTCGCGCTGCGGGCATCCCCTACGATGTGCCGCCGCTGTCGGCCGTCGGCGAGCGGCTCGACGGCGTGCTCCACGTCCTCTACCTCATTTTCAACGAGGGGTACGCCGCCACGTCGGGCGACGACCACGTGCGCCACGATCTATGCGCCGAGGCCATCCGCCTGGCCGGCGTCCTGGTCGATCTCCTGGCCGCGCGGCCCGACCTGGGGGCGCGGCCGGAGGCGATGGGGCTGCTGGCGCTGATGCGGCTGCACGATTCGCGCCGCACCGCCCGGCTCGACGCGGCCGGCGACATCGTTCTGCTGGAAGAGCAGGATCGCCGCCTGTGGAACCGGGCGGCCATCGACAGCGGGCTGGCTCTGCTCGACCGGGCGCTGGCCCTGCGCCAACCGGGGCCGTACCAGATTCAGGCGGCCATCGCCGCCCTGCACGCGCGGGCGGCCACCCCGGCCGAGACCGACTGGCCGCAGATCGCCGCCCTCTATGACGAACTGCTGCGCCGCGTGCCTTCGCCGGTGGTCGAGTTGAACCGCGCCGTGGCCGTGGGCATGGCCCGCGGGCCGCTGGCCGGGCTGGCGCTGCTGCAACAGCCGTCGCTGGCCCAGGCGCTCGACGGCTACCACTGGTACCACGCCGCCGCGGCTGACTTCCTGCGCCGCGCCGGCTACCGCGCCGAGGCCCGCGCCGCCTACGTCCGCGCCCTGGCCCTGTGCGAGAACCGAGCCGAGGCCGCCTTTCTGGCCCGGCGGATTGACGAGACGAGCTAAAAGAGACCTCACGCCAACAGCGCCAAGGACGCAAAGCCCAGAATCACTTTTGGGCTTTGCGCTCTTTGCGCGAGACTTTCTTCTTTGCGAATTTCGCGTCCTTGGCGATCTTTGCGTGAGGTTCTTTCTCACTCAACCACGACTTTGACTGGCAATATGAAGCGCCCATCCGGCAGCAGGCCACTGCCATCGGTGGCGGGGAGGCGCGGCAATCCCTCAGTCGGCGCGTAGAAGCCAACGGCCACCCTGTACTCGCCCGGCGGCAAGGCCGACAGGTCGAACGTCAGCGCGTCGGCCACGACCTCGCCCGGCTGCCACTGGCCCGTCGGGTAGCTATCGCCGGCCGGCGCGCCATCGACCTGGGCGACGATGTTGCCGCCGGCGTCCAGCAGGTGGACGAAGCGAGTGAAGTCACCGGG
>CXWJ01031921.1_pt1 | contig 11733 bp, 12 predicted proteins | sample 590841 | NCBI WGS metagenome assembly CXWJ01 (sample SAMEA3498367, study PRJEB10139) | wastewater metagenome | biome: wastewater treatment plant; material: activated sludge | place: Austria | collected 2015-01-21 | reverse complement strand
GGGTGTGCGCACCAACTATAGAGAGCGACCAGGGGGTGCCCACGCACCGCGTGTCTTGACTACATGATCTGGAGGTGTCCCATGCGGCAGGTTCAAGGAACGTTCCTCTCAGCGACCATCCTGGTGGCGTTGTCCACGGGAATGGCTTGGGGAGACACAGGAGCTGGTCCAACAACCTGGAAGTGTCTCGAAGCAGATGGGAGCTCGATGTATACCAATAAGGAGCGGGCCGGGTGTGAAGCGATGGATCTGAAGCCGCTCTCAGTCGTGCCTGATTTGGTGAATATGCCGACCATTCCTCGAACGCAGCCCATGAGGGAGTCACAGGTTGAGCCGTCTTCCGCGCGAGATCGCGACTCAGTAGGGGCAGGAAGGCAGGTGCCGGAATGGGCACGTGACTGGTATGCGAGCAATACGGTTTCTGGCTCCGTCCAGGCGGAAGCCTGCACGTTGTATATGGAATGGATGCATCTCGTGCAGAAGACCAGGGGAGGAATGTTCTTCGGGTCCGATCCGTCCTATGGGGGAGACCTCACGGGAAGGAATCAGCGAGGGGCCAGCCACTCGTTCTACGATAATGCGCGCTACATTGCGTTGTCGAGGCTCTTTGGGACCGGGTTCGTACCGGTGGGGTGCTTCTAACGCAACTTGGTCAGTTGTCCTCACAATCCGTAGAATTCTCGGTACCATTTCACGAAACGAGGGATGCCCACCTCGATCGGGGTATTTGGCCTGAAGCCGACGTCATTGGTGAGATCGTCGATATCGGCATAGGTCGCTGGCACGTCGCCCGGCTGTATCGGCAAGAGCCGCTTTTCCGCCGTTTTCCCCAAAGCTTGCTCCAGTACTCCGATGAAATGCAGCAGCTCCACCGGCTGATGGTTGCCGATGTTGTAGATGCGGGCTGGAGCGGAGCTGGTTCCGGGATCCGGTCGTTCCCCCGACCAGGAGGGATTGACGGTTGCCGGATGATCAAGTGTCCGGATGATGCCTTCGACGATATCATCGACATAGGTGAAGTCGCGTTTCATCTTGCCCTGATTGAAGACATCGATCGGTTTGCCCTCCAAAATGGCCTTAGTAAAGATGAAGAGGGCCATGTCAGGACGCCCCCATGGGCCATACACGGTAAAAAAACGCAAGCCGGTGCAAGGCAGCCGATACAGATGGGCATAGCAATGAGCCATGAGCTCATTAGCCTTCTTGCTGGCGGCATAGAGCGAGACGGGATGATCCACATTGTCATGGATCGAGAACGGCATGTGGGTATTACCGCCATAGACAGAACTCGAAGATGCATAGACCAAGTGTTCGATCTGGTTATGTCGGCAGCCTTCCAGGATATTCATGAACCCTTCGATGTTGCTCTCGGTGTAGGCATGTGGATTGACCAGCGAATAGCGAACCCCGGCTTGAGCGGCCAGGTGCACCACCCGCTGGATCGACTGGTCGGCAAAGAGGTCCTTCATGCCTTGCCGATTGGCGAGGTCCAGTTTGATGAACGTGAATCGTTCACGAGGCCGGAGCTGTGCCAGTCGAGCTTCTTTCAGTCGGACGTCGTAGTAATCATTGAGATTGTCGAGGCCGATGACATGGTTGCCTTGGTCCAGGAGGCGCATCGCCACATGGAATCCGATGAATCCCGCGGCTCCGGTGACAAGAATCGTCGCTGGTCTTTCGCTCATAGCTGCTCCTCAAAAAAATAACGACTTATCGCCGCGGCGCGGCTTTCATAAACGGGGGATCGCCATGATCCACCCGATAAAGAGTCAGTGGGGCTAGGGATTCTCCTGTTGAGTGGACCTCAATCGCTCCTCCAGCTGTGGGTCGATAGATGTCCAGCGCGTGGGCATGATGATAACGACATCCCTGTGAAGCCAGAAGGTCTTTTAACTTTTCCGCCGGTTCCCAGTGGGCTGTCAGCAGTGCAGTTCTGGCAGGGTTCCGGCGACTGAACATGAACGAGAGGTGGTCCGGATACCAATCCGCTCCACCGGTGGCGTACGACACAAACAGTTGGGCGCGGACAGTTGTGCAGAGCTCGGCAAGATAGGCGTTTGTGAGATAGCCGTTCTCGCCGATGTCCAGCCATTGGCCGGGGTGAGAGAGCGGTGCGTGGGCGGCATGGGTTCGGATCTCACGCAGTTGTTGCTGTGAGGCCAAGACCAGGGGAATCGGTCCGTACTTGCCGACCATCCGTTGAATAACCGAGTCTTTGAGAGCTGATCGCCCGTCGTTGGTGGGGCCACTGTCCGCATGAACCAGCACATTGTGCCCGCGATCGGAAATCAGATAACAATTCCGCGGCATATTGAGGTCACAGGGATCTTCGCCATAGAACGGGACCGACACGACCGTGCCTCCCTCGAACGGCCAGCTCTCCCCATGGGCCAGCTCGATCACCTGCTCAAACCCCAGCTCCGCCAGGAGTGACCGATAGTCAAAAAACAGCTGGGTGCGATTGCGTCGGCTGGGGATGATGATGGGGATATCTTTCGGCAGATGGAGCAAGGTGCGGGGATCCACATGGTCATCGTGATCATGCGTGAGGAAGACTGCTGCCGGCTTGGGGACGAGCCTGCCCCAGAGTGACGGCATGGGTGATTCAGCGAACCAGGGCAAGAGCCATGGATCAAAGAGCAACACCGTGTCACGTTGTCGGTAGAGTAAGGCCGCATGGCCAAGATGCACGGTATCTTGATCCTGCACAATGTCGAACCAATGGCGCCGCAAGGACTCGGTTGTCGATGTGGTTAGGCATTCATGTCGCTGCAAGAGCTCCATAAATGTGGTGAGCAAGCCCTGGGAATCACGGGGCATTGAGGAGACGATGGTGCCGACTTCGCCCGCGGTACGAGTGCCATTGAGGAGACCGAGCAGTTTGCCGATCAATGGGCCCAGGCGGCGGTTGTTGAATCCGAACGGGATGGCCTGCTGGTTGATCGCATGAAACATGCGGAGACCGCCGTTTGTGACGGTTGCGGATTGAGTCGGATCTGTCGGGAATTCCCAGTGAAAGGTGCCGTCCGGTCGACGGTCGCAGCGGATGTGTCGCTGGAGATGGGGGCGGGCGTTGATCAGCTCCGCATAAGCATCTTCGAGCCGTCGCCGACGCTCCGGTTCGTCCAGCGGGGCCCGTTTCGAGAAGACATCGCTGATTGCAGTATCGATCGCACTGGCCAGGAGACCGTGAGCCTCCTGGAGGCTCGCCACGACGTCAGGGGCGATGCCACCGATGAATGGAAAAGGGCCTGGCGGCTCCGCACTTTCCAGTTGTGCCCAGCACCAGGGGACGAGACTCACATACTGGGTTTTGGAAAGGCTGCTCCAGAGCTGGCTCATAGGCATTAGGACTGAGGGCTGAGGACTGAGGACTGAGATTTGGCCGATTTTACTCTGGCCTTAGAAGTGCGAGCCAGTAGTCGTTGTGTATGCACGGCCTTTCGTAATCCACCTATAATCCGTGCGATTTCCTCTGCTTGAAGGATCAATTGACGAAAAGTTGATGGCTGTAGGTGTCTCGCGTCCAGCGCGACATACAACTGTGATCTGAGTTCAGCGCACGATGATTTCGCAATACTCAGAAATTGGTGGAATTCTGAACGCCCTCCTCGTTCGAATCCTTCGGCAACATTTGACATAACCGAGACTGCCGCTCGTCGAGTCTGGTCGCGTAGTCCAAAGTCTTTGGCAAAAGACCCTGATCCAGTCACTTGGTAGATCGCTCTGGTCAATTCTCGTGCCTTCTGCCATGCGATGAGATCCTCGAACTTGTCTGCTCGCTGTCGTTCCATCTCAGCCCTCAGTCCTAATCGCCAGTCGACTGATCGCCGGTTCGTACAATGCTTGAATCACATTGCCGTCTGGGTCGGAGAAGTAGAATGAGTAGCTGCCGTCACGATGCAATTTCGGCAGTTTGGTGATTCGTCCGCCCAGCGACTCAATCGAAGGCATGATCTCACGGTACATCTGATCCACGGCCTGTGGACTCTCAAGAATCACGCCCATGTGGTCAAGCAGTTGGGTCTTCGAGGACTCGTAGGAGTCCAATTCATGCTTCGAGATCTGATGTAGCGCCAGGTTGTCGACTCCGGAGCTGAAATACACGTTCTCTGGGTCCGGTTCCCAGACGACCTGCATGCCGAGGATCTGCTCATAGAATCGACGCGATCGAGGAAGATCCATGACGCGCAGTGCCAGATGCCGAAGACCGCGATGAAGTGGTGCCGTCATGGGGTGTCTCGCACTCGTTGAACAATGATCACGTCCGTATAGTAGGGAGACGAGCGATCAGCCGTCAACGGAAAACCGGCTCTCCCTCGCGGCGACGAGTGTAGTATGATTGGGGCCTGATCGTGAAGGAGTCGTTAGGCTATGACATTCAACGGAATGACGGTGGTGGCGTTCGAAAGTCGGATGGAGACGGAGCTGGCCCGTTTGATTGAACGGTATGAAGGTCTCCCACTCATAGCTCCGGCGTTGAGAGAAATCCCGCTGGAGAGCAACCAGGCGGCCTATGAATTTGGAACGCGCCTGATGGCGGGGCAGATCGACATGCTTGTGCTGCTCACCGGCGTGGGCACTGAGGCGCTGTTTGACATCCTGAAAACGCGGTATCCCTGGCCCTCGATCGTCCAGGCGTTACAAGAAATCGTAACCATCGCCCGGGGAGCGAAAACGGTTGCAGCCCTCAAGGCCATGGGGCTCGTCCCAACGGTAACGGTGCCGGAGCCCAATACGTGGATCGATCTGGTTTCTGCTCTGGATGAGTATAGCCTTGAGCCGGGCGTGCGAATTGCCGTGCAGGAATATGGCATACCCAACAACGCGCTGGTGAGGGCTCTGGAACAGCGTGGAGCAGCTGTCTTTCCTGTGCCGATCTACCAATGGGCCTTACCGGAGGATCTTGGGCCAATGCGTACTGCCTGCGCGCGTGTCATTGCCGGAGGAGTGGAGGTCATGCTGATCACCAACGCCATGCAGATCGACCACGTCATGCAAGTCTTGGAGCAAGACGGAAACGTTATCCCGTTTCATGACGCGGTGCAGAAACTGGTCGTGGCCTCCATTGGTCCTGCCGCCAGCGAACGGCTGCGCCACTTCGACTGGCCGGTCGACTTTGAGCCGTCACACTCCAAGTTGGGTGTATTGGTGAAGGAAGTGTCGGAGCAGGCAGCGAATATTCTCGGGAGAAAGCGGTAAGGAGTTCCCTTCCGCTCTATTCTCGCCCTGTCGAGAGGCCTTTGGTGATGTCAGCCCTTCAAACGGTGACATTCGATGTGGAGTGTCTCCGCCCTATCCGCGATCCAGAGATGCCTGTCTTGATCGTCCATTGGAGCTGCATGGCGGGTTTCGCCATCTCCGCCAAGGCGCGCACGCTGTCCAGCGGAAGCAGCGTCACGGAGAGGTTTTTTAGCCAGTCGAGCGACAAGCGCTGCTTTGTTCGCTACACCCCTGTGCAACTGGCGCCCCAATCTACCTCTTTGTACCGCAACTCTGTTGAGAATCCTTCCATTGCGTAAGCCTATGGGCATTGTACACCGTATTGGAATGATCTATCGTAGACGCTCATTTAATCTAGCCATAGGCGCACGTTTGCGGTAGTTGTTTTGGGCCAAAGCAAAAAAACAAATGAGTGTATAGTGGCCACAATGAAAAGGTTCAAATCCTGGTTAGGTGTAACGATGGCGCGTTTATGGGAGAAGCTGAACCACTGCGGCATCCCCCATCATTTTCTTGTGGCACTAAGCTTGACCTCGATGGTTTTGCTCGCAAAGCAAGTGGGCATGACAACATTCCTGGATGGTCTGACGATAAATTTATCGCAGCGTCTCCTCGCCGAGAAAAGTGACAAGAGTGCAAGCAAAGACGCCAGTGGTGGGATACGCCCCGAACCTTGTAAAGATCTCTCCGATCCACGGCCTGGGTGTAATGCGGCTCTGCTTTTCATCACGGCAGATGACTATGAAAAATCTTTCAATAACACTTCTCCGCTTGAAAGAAATGAACTCGCCGCAGGTCTTGGACGGTTATTCAAAAGTAAACCAGCGGCCGTCCTGATAGACCTCGATCTGGCGCCAAGCACGAGCCAGTACCAAAAAGATGACGAATTGGATCGCGTTCTTAAAGGTGCCATTGAGCAAGAAGTCAAACTCGTACTCATTACCCCCATTCTCGATAAGGTTGACACTCGCGCCGAAGAGTGGTTGCGACAACGATGCCAACAGGGTATCGGATTAGCACTCCCTACCGTAAAGGTCTCGTCTGGGATCGTCCTTGATTACAGTGAGCTCTATCCGTCCCTTGGAGTGGTTGCAAAATCTTTTATTCCAGGACTTGTGAATAGTGGGAGATTAAGTAAGTTATTCAACGTCTGTGCGGATATCAATCTTCAGGATCAACTCTTAGAACAGCAGAATCCTACATGGCCAAGTCTTAAAGAAAAGTATGACGACCTATTCAAACATGCATATCGTGAGGGTGTAGCCTATATTGATTGGACGCAAATGCAAGATGTTAAGCCGACGAATTGGGTGACGCTGTTGCACGACAGTAAAGAAAGACTCGAGAATACTTTCCGCAATCGGGTCGTGTTTGTCGGGTCGGAATACAACCTGCATGATCAGTTTCAATCGCCCGTAGGAATCAAAAGGGGCGTTGAGACGCACATGGCAATTGCCTATTCTGATCTTTCGGAGAAACACATTGGCCCATATCTTGAGGAGATCGTGGTTGGGACTATCGTCGGAACACTTGGGGCATGGTCTTGGAACGCGCATCGTAAGCTTCGTAAGGGCCATCTGACAGGTACGGCGTATGCTCGAATCAATTTGTGGGGTCACGTATGGCGGTTTGTATGCAGAGGGGCGTTAGTCATTCTTCCAGCGGTAATCGGCCTGCTCTTTATCTTGCTATTCGTGCATTGGTCTGTGGGCGGGCTAGTAAAAGGGAATTGGATAAATCCTGCCCCGCTCGCAGTTGGCATACTACTCGACATCCTGATATCGCGTGGTGACGTACACGAGGAGGTCCAGAGACCAGCTAGTGAGTCTGGTAAATGGATTGGTCTGGTGCGACATCCCTCATGGTTGATACATGGACCGCTGATTATTGGGGCACTGTGGATTTTGATAGGGGAGTCACAGCACTGAGTTCGCACCTTTAGGAGGAGCGAGATGTCCAGATACTTGCTGATCCTCTCCCTGTTCATGCTTGGCGCATTGGCTGGACCGAAGTCGAGCGCAGCTGGAGTCCCATGCCAGTTGAATTACCCCAGTGGGGCCGAGCTGGACTGGAACGGTAAAACTCCAGGGAAGAATTTTTCCATCAACCAGGGTGAAGTCACTGTGTCCGTGTCTGACTGTGTTGGAATTGTAATCAGGAAAGGGACTGTATCGGTCTTGTGGTACCACAAGAAGGATGGTCCGCATCATACCGCCTTTCCTGCTGACACAAAGCTCACCGAATCCGTATTTGAGAATGCACGGTCGGGGTCCCTTCTAAAGGAGTTTCATGAATTTGTAGGGCGTATTGGTGCATACGTTTGCCCCCAGTGTTCGGCGGCTTATGTAGGTGGAGAGCGGGGGGATTTCGATAGTCTTGAGGAGCTGTTGCAGAGCGCCTTCAGTAGCGTGCTGGTATTAGGGCGTCATGAAATTGAAGTACCCTTTCGAGTGGCAGGGCTACGAGACTTGCGCTCATTCGAGATTTATAGTGACGACTCTACTCATCAGGTAGTCAGAGGAATAAGGTTTACAGATGGGATTCTGCGGATCTCCTCTTTGACGCTTAAGGAAGGGAATTCGTATGTGTGGGAAGCAAAAACGGGAGAGATTGGTGGCTCGCGATCATATAAGGGGCGTTTCGAAGTTGCCGATGAAGCTCTTACAACAACAACGCTTGGCAACCTTGCCAAGATCGTGAAGGCATCACAGGGGCAGATCAGCTTGCGACAAGAAGCTGCGTATTACTTCGAGCATGGGTTCCAAGGCAACGCGATCATTGCATTGCTTCAGGAGTTGAATGAGTCTGCGCAGGGAAAGTAATCGACATAATGACTTCTTGGTTGGAGATAGTTTATGAGGAAATGCATCACGAACATGCAGAAGTGCCCACATTACTCTCGCACCTGTTAGATGGTGTAGTCANNAGCCTGTTCAATGACGGTATCCGTATCGTGCCCTTACCGCCGATCAGCTTATATGTGTCGATACCTTCGATCAGCGTTGCACCTTGCTAGGAGCAAATATCATGATTCGATGTGTAGGCAAGCTGGTGCTGGGTAGTTTATGTATTGGGATCCTGTTCAGTGGGACGGTCAAGGCTCAGGAGCGTTCCAGCAGTAAGGGAGGTGCAGAGCGGCTCGTAACTCAAGTGGGGCACACTGAAGTTATATTCTCCGTGGCCTTTTCCCCCGCCGGTGGGCGCTTGGTTCTGACGGCCAGTCATGATTCTACAGCTGCCCTTTGGGACACTGCAACGGGGTGGGAGTTACGTCGCTTTATTGGCCATACTAAATCGGTGACTTCTGCCGCTTTCGCTCCCAATGGTCGAACGATCGTCACCGCGAGTAGGGATCAGACTGTGCGCCTGTGGGACGCGGTCACGGGGCAGGAGCTGCATCGGTTTATAGGCCATACCGATATAGTGAACTCGGCCGTCTTCTCGCCAGACGGCCGGTTCATTCTGAGTGCGAGTGACGATCGGACTGCGCGTCTGTGGGATGTGGTCACGGGGCGCGATCTGCGCCATTTCACGCGCAATGCTGGTCGGGTGAGTTCTGCCGTTTTTGCACGAGACGGCCGTACGATTTTGATCATAGATGGGGAAGTGAGTGCACATCTCTGGGACACTGCAACCGGACAGGAGCTGCGCCGCTTCACGCACGATACCTTAAATGTAAACTCTGCTGTCTTTGCGCCAGACGGTCACACGATCGTGACCACCGATTGGCAGGGTGCATACCTTTGGAACGCGGTGACAGGGCAAGTGTTGCGCCGCTTCAAGTGGCATGCCGATGCCGGAAGCGTGGAGTCTGCCATTTTCGCCCCAGACAGCCGCTCGATCGTGATCAGGAATGGGCAAGGGGATGCTAGATTATTAGACATTGAGACTGGAAAAGAACTGCGTCGCTTTGGAGAGGCTCAGATCGGAAAAGCAAATTGTGCGGCTTTTTCTCCCGACGGCCGCACAATCTTGTTCGGAGGCGGAGATGGAGATTCACGCGGGATTGCCCGCCTGTTGGAAGTTGAGACTGGAAAGGAGCTGAATCGCTTCGAGGGCCATGCTGCCTCGGTAACCGCCCCAGTGTTCTCTCCGGACGGTCGTAAGATTTTAACCCTTGGCAGCCGAGGGAGCGTGCAGCTGTGGGACGTGAATACATGGGGTGAAGTCCGTCGATTTCAGCTCCATACAACCTTCATTAGTTCCGCTGTCTTTTCTTCTGACGGACGCTCCATTCTGACGGGGAGTTGGGACGGTACAGCGCGCCTGTGGGATGCTGAGAATGGAAAAGAATTGCGCCGTTTCCAGAGTCTTTATCCTACCCCTGCGTATTCGGCGGTTTTTTCCTCTGATGGCCAATTCGTCTTGACTATCTGTTATCCAGGCGATGCTTGTCTGTGGGATGCAAAGACTGGACAAGAACTTCGGCATTTCAAGGGCGATACCAGAGCAGGAGTATTCTCCGCCATCTTTTCTCCTGACGGCCGTATGATCCTAGCCAGAAATGGGGATGGGTCTGCTCTCCTGTGGGAGAAGGATACCGGACAGGAATTACGCCGTTTCAGGCACTATGTCAGGCACAACCTTTTCTCAGTGACTTCTGCGATATTCTCCCCCAATAGCCAGTTCATCCTAACCGCGAGTGATGATGGAACTGCGCGGTTGTGGGACATGACTACGGGGCAGGAATTGCACCGCTTTGAGGGCCATATGGGTCCTGTGAAATCCGCCATCTTCTCCCCTGACCCTGACGGCAAGGTTGTTCTGACGGCTGGCAACGATCACATGTTATGTCGTTGGGATGTGAAGACAGGGAAGGAACTGGCGTGTCTGGTGAGTTTCACCGATGGGTCCTGGGTGATTGCGACGCCCGACGGGCAGTTCGATACAAATAATCTGGAGGAACTCAAGGGATTGAAATGGATCATGCCGGACGATCCGTTCCAGGCGTTGCCATTGGAGATCTTCATGCGCGACTACTATGAACCCCAGCTTCTGCCACGCCTGCTGGCTAAGAAAAAACTGCCAGAAATCCGGTCTCTGACTGAGCTGAACCGCGCCCAGCCGAAAGTCGAGATCGTGGAGGTGAACCGCGAGCGCGAGACGGAGGGCCGCCCAGGTGACACAGTCTCCGTTACGGTCCGAGTCGCTGGTGTGAGCAAGGTGTTCGGCCTTGAGGGCCACGAGCGGCGGATGGAGACCGGAGCCTACGATCTTCGGCTATTTCGTGACGGGCAACTGGTGGGTCAAGAGCCGCCACGAGGCAATCAGGCTACGACGGTGGGATTAAGTGTTGCCGACGAACTGCAGCAGTGGCGCCAAGAGCGCCAGGTCGTGCAGTTGAGAGATGGTACGCGCCATATCGTGTTCNNATCTCAAAGGGGTCCGGCTCCCACGGCGGGCTGGGATCGCAAACGTCCAATTCAGTGCCTATGCTTTCAACGACGATCGAGTGAAGAGCGAGACGGCTCGGAGGCCATTTGCCATTCCCACTGATTTGAGCCCACGCAGGCCACTGGCCTACCTTGTGACGGTGGGGGTGAACGCCTTTGAAGACGACCAGTGGGATTTAAGGTACGCAGTCAACGATGCCAAGCAGTTGGGCGACGTGCTCACAAAGCAGCTGAAAGCCCAGCGTGACGCGCAGGGGCAGCCGCGCTACGAGGATGTGGTGTGGGTGGGGCTGACGGCGGAGTCGAAAAGCGAGAATGGCCAGCGGCATCTGACCAAGGTCCAGGCAAACAAAGCACAGATCGAAGCTGTGCTCAAGACTCTGGCGGGGCAACCGGTAAACACCGATGCCTTGCAGGGCATCGCGCGCGCTGAGCAACTCCGCCGGGCGAATCCTGAAGATCTGGTGCTTCTTGCGTTCTCCACTCACGGGGAAGTGGACAACCGGGGCGGATTCTATCTGCTACCGCACGACATCGGGACAAAGGCAACCGAGCCTCACCGACGCGTGCGAGCAATTTCCAACGATGAGCTGTCCGCGTGGCTGCAGGGGATGGATGTGATCGACCTCGTGATAATCGTGGATGCCTGCCACAGTGCGGCCAGTGTGGAAAGTGAGGATTTTAAACCTGGGCCGATGGGCAGCCGAGGGTTAGGACAGCTGGCGTACGACAAGGGGATGCGCATCCTGGCTGCCAGTCAAAGTCTGCAGTCTGCCAATGAGACGCAGGAGACCCAAATGGGGCTGATGAGCTACGCCCTTGTGCGTGAAGGGTTGGAAGAAAACAAGGCGGACTACAAGCCGAAGGACCAACAGATCTGGCTCTCAGAGTGGTTGAGCTATGCGGTGGAGCACGTGCCGAAGTTGGACCAGGACCGGGGACGAAAAAAAGGAAAAGTGCTGGTGGCCCCGAAAACGGCTCCCGACAAACCCGAGTCGCAGCAGCCCGCCCTATTCGACTTCGCCCGCCAGAGGGATGTGGTGATCGGTAGGGTGCAGTAGCACGAACTAGAAACCGGCACAAAAAGCTTTTGCCTCCTCATGTGCAGTTCTGAAAG
>CXWJ01000601.1_pt1 | contig 11742 bp, 7 predicted proteins | sample 590841 | NCBI WGS metagenome assembly CXWJ01 (sample SAMEA3498367, study PRJEB10139) | wastewater metagenome | biome: wastewater treatment plant; material: activated sludge | place: Austria | collected 2015-01-21 | reverse complement strand
AACCGTTTTCGTGATCTACTGATAATCGTTCCCAATGAATATCCTGTTGATCAATCAAGCCTTCGTCTCGCCCGACGAGCCCGGGCATACGCGCCATTTCGAGTTGGCGAAATTTTTGCAATCGCGCGGACACGAACTCGTTATCGTCGCCAGCGACTTGAATTATCAAACGGGTCAGCGGACTGTCGCTCGTAAAGGAATCTTTGCCGAGCAAATCATTGACGGTGTGCGCGTGTTGCGCGCATATATTTATCCCGCTCTGCATCGCAGTTATTTTTGGCGTATCGTTTCGTTTTTCAGTTTTATGTTCAGTTCGGTGTGGACTGCCTTTCAAGTGAAAGATGTGGATTTGGTCCTTGGCACCACGCCGCCGATATTTCAGGCGGTCTCGGCGTGGTTCGTGGCGTGGATTCGCCGCAAGCCTTTCCTGCTAGAAGTGCGAGATCTGTGGCCCGAGTTCGGCGTGAGCATGGGCGTGTTGAAGAATCCGCTTGTGATCGGATTGGGGCGTTGGCTGGAGAAATTTTTATACGCGCGAGCAACCCACATTTTGGTGAATTCGCCTGCGTACAAGGATTATATGATCGGCAAAGGCGTGCCTGAGAAGAAGACCACCTTCATCCCCTACGGCACAGACGTGGACATGTTCAATCCGCAAGTGGATGGTTCATCTATTCGCGCGGAATTGGGTTTGCAAGATAAATTCATGGTGCTGTATGCTGGCGCATTAGGGCAAGCGAATGACATTGACACCATTCTCCGCGCGGCGGAACGCTTGAAGCCGTACGACAAAATTCATTTTGTCCTATTCGGCGACGGGAAGGAACGTCCGCGTTTGCAAAATGAAGCAGAGCGGAAAAATCTCTCGAATGTCATCTTCGCTGGCGTCCGTCCCAAAAAGGATATGCCGCGCGTCGTCGCCTCTGCGGATGTGTGCCTCGCTATTTTGCAGGACATTCCCATGTTCCGCACCACTTACCCGAACAAAGTCTTCGATTACATGGCGGCAGGACGTGCCACCGTGCTAGTCATTGACGGTATCACGCGCGAATTAATCGAATCGTCGAATGGGGGAGTGTACGTCCAACCGAATGACGATCAGCAACTTGCCGAAACTATTCTTGATCTTTCAAAGAATCCCGACATTGTCAAACAAATGGGTCTCAATGCCCGCGAATATCTGGTGAAACATTTGGATCGGCGGGATAAGTTGAATGAAACGCTGGATTTACTGATGAGGTTGGTGAAGAAAACCTAAACCACAAAGGAACACCAAGGGTCACAAAGGAAAACCTTTGTGTTACCACGTGACCCTTCGTGGTAAAAATTTCTCATGAAAATCTTCGTCACAGGCGCAACGGGATTCACAGGCTCGCGCGTCGTTCCGCTCCTCCTCAAAAACGGATACGAAGTCCGCTGTCTTTATCGCGCCTCCAGCGACCGTTCGACTCTTTCTGATTCCAAAATTGAATGGGTGCAGGGAGATTTATCCGACCCTCAAACTTTGACCTCCGCCATGCAGGGCGCGGACGCGCTCGTCAACATCGCCTCCCTCGGCTTCGGTCACGCGGACTCGATCATCCGCGCCGCGAAAGACGCGGGTATCAAACGCGCCATCTTCATCAGCACGACCGCCATCTTCACGAAGTTGAACGCCAGGAGCAAGAAAGTCCGTGTGGCGGCGGAACTCGCCATCGAAACGAGCGGACTGAAATATACCATCCTGCGCCCAACGATGATCTACGGCAGTCCACGCGACCGCAATATGTGGCGGCTGATTCGTTTCATGAAATATTCTCCGATCATTCCTGTGTTTGGCAGCGGGAAGTCTTTGCAGCGACCCATTTACGTGGACGATGTTGCGCGAGCGATCCTCGGTGGTTTGAAATCGGATGTCACCATCGGCAAGGCATACAACATCGCAGGGAAACACCCGCTGACGTATAACGAAGTCATTGACACGATTGCCAAAGCGATGACCAAGCGCGTGTGGAAGTTTCATATCCCCTCGAAGCCTATTGTTGCCATCCTCTCACTCTTCGAGCGTTTGCGGATTCCATTCCCCATCAAAGCGGAGCAAGTCCTGCGGCTGAACGAGAACAAGGATTTCAGTTACGTCGAAGCGCAAAGGGATTTTAGGTTCAGTCCGCTGGCGTTTGAGGAGGGGATAGGGATGGAATTAAGTAGCTAATCATAAAATACTCAAAAAAGTTCAATCTTTAGGAGTCATCAAATATGCTAACAAGTGCTCCTGTATATTGAGAGAGTTCGTTTGGAATGGAAAGCCGATCTTCATTCCACCTTCTCAATGTCGTTCTTACATATGATCTCAAGTCGTCATCAGCTATTTCCTCAGGCGTATTTTGAGCGAGAATATGTGCTAATACTCTATCAATTCCACCTAACCCCTCTAGCCACTCCATTTCACTTACTGAGGAAACACCCTCTCTTGTAAATATTTGAAGATGCTCAAATCCTGCATTTTGTTCAGGAAACAAAAGATTTGCGCAAACACCAATAGCTCCCCAAAACTGAGCAATTAGTGATAAATTATGGTTGAAGAAGTCTCCAATGGCAATTCGATTTGCCCTTTCTTGATTTTTGTATCCCCACTTCTGCTCTATTTTTGACATTGGCAGACCATCTCGCCACTCTTTAATAGCTTCAAAAGTATCATTGAGATTCAAATCGTTGAACAGGGATTTGTACCAAGAACGATTAGAACAAGCGGCAATCGATGATTTTAGGAGGTTATCTACCCAATCAGCTCTTTCAGTAGTTGTTCCAAGCTCTTCAAGAGAATTCAATCTTCTCAAACTTTGCATAAGACTTGTCAAGATTTCTATTGGCATTCCAGTCAACCTAATAGCATTTAGCAACACTGGGTCATTGTTGGTTGCTTCTCTGATATTTAGGGTCAATGGCTCTAAATGCGAGATTAGCACTTCAATAACATTGAGATTCTCACCAAGGACTTCTTGTAAATCTTGTATTGATGGATAGCGTTGAAGACGTTCAATTAATGCATCCCTTATATCATCCCTGTTTTCAGAGGCGTTGAGCACAAATGAAATTAGCGTTTGACTGTCTGGAAAGTCAAGACCACTAAGTTCATATAGCCATTCATCTTCATTAATCTCTACTCTGGTAGCGCTAGCCATTAATCTCGACAGTCCAATGAGATCGGTTGTTTGTTCTTGCTGATGGAAAAAATGTCTCCTTGAAAGATCTAGAACCTGCTTAGGGGAATGGTTTTCATTCATTGCGGATATTAAGCAAACTCCGTCTGATACTAAACCAGCTCTACCAGCCCGCCCTAACATATTTTTTATTTCAGAATAACTTAATGGTGTGCTTCCCCTGTTTCCAGGGATAAAACGCGATGTATAACTTAAGATAGAAAAATCAAATGGAAGATCGATCCCTTGCGCAAGAGTAGAAGTGGCGATTACCGTATTAACTTGGTTGTTCTTAACCCATTTTTCGACAATGTGTTGCTCTAATGTCGTCAAACCTGCATGATGTGGGGAGACCCTCTTAATTCCAGTGCTTTCAATTATTGAATCCCTCCCTAATTCAACGTGAATTCTTTCTAAATCCGCTGGGGGTAAATTTATTGTTTCAGTAAGGGCAGATGCCATTTTTTCAGCATTGCTTTCAGTCCAACCTTTTTGATATACAAACACAACTGTTCTAAAGTCTTTAGATGAAAGTTTTTGGGCAACCAGATTCGCAATACTCAAAGCATTTGAACTCCGAGGCAGTCTTTGCTGAAATTGTATGGAATATGGTCTGTCTGTTGTTCCATCTTCTGTTTGAACACCTGGAGGATAAAGTAGAATGGAAAGTTGTCTATCATCTTGGCTTGAATCATTTGTGATAACCCCATACATTTGTCTAGTAGGCCGTGTATTGGAAATCAGATTAACCAGTGGAATATCACCTCTCAGACGATTCAGAAATGTTCGGAATCTATTCTCGTCCTCCCTCATAGCACTCATGAGAATTAATCGAAAGTCTCGAACAAGTCGCTGCATTTCTTGGATTACATGCTCAATCGTGGCGCCACGATTACTATCGAACAGAATCTGTGCCTCATCAACGACTAGGAGGCCAATATTATCTAGAACTTCTCTCTTTGTGCGAATCAATGAAGCTAACCTTTCGGGTGTGGTCACCGCGACATATCTTCTTCTGGGGAAATCATTTGTGAATTGAAACGGAATAAAGTCTTCCGTAATTGGGAGTTCTTCTACTGAAACATCCATCCCTGCAAATGCTGAACGAAGATTTCTCTTTGCTTGACGCACTAGAGGTCGTGTTGGAAGAATCCAAACCACCTGTCTACCTTGGGCAAGAGACAATGCAGTTCTCAATTCTGCAACCAATGTTTTACCAGAGCCAGTCGGTAATAGAACAAGTAAATCTCTGTCCAACTGGAGCCAGTCATCAAATCCATTTTCTCCAATTTGCTCGTTGGTAAATGTTGTATATCCTCGCCGATGTAAGCTCGAAAGATATGCCCGCCAAAATTCACGAGTAGTGTTTAAATTTAAGTTTCTTCCTATTAACCATGTGTCTACATCATCTTGACCGAGCAAATCTAAAGCATATCTGCGACGTTGACGGATGATTCTTGCCAGTCTAAAAATACGCTTTTGTTGAACATCTACTGGCTCACTGTCGCTGAATAACAATTGCTCCCAAAGATTATTGAAGCTAGCTGGAGTTCTTCCTTCGTAAAGACTTCTGAGCGCATTAGTTACAACAAAATATTGCGCGACGGCACTTAGTTCAGACGATATTCCCTCAAGAAAATTTAGAACAGCTTTTGCCTGAATGCGGTGCCCACCAGACATATAATGTAGAAAAGCTAAGGTGAGGCGATACCAATGATCATTCTCAAAGGGCAAATTATCTTCATATACTGAAGAGTCCTGATCTCTAGCAAGCAATTTCCCTGCTTGCTCTAGTCCAACTGCTACAAGATAATGTCCACCATCTAGTTGCCTGTCAAAATCCAACTCACTTAATGCATTGCTAATTGCCAAGAGTTGTAAAGAACTATCCAAAAGGCTCGAAACTGGATCGTTAGTGCATCCTAGCCGTCGAGCTAGAATTTGGATAAATGACCCCATGCTATCCCGAAGCAATTCTATCTGAGAAGAATCTGTCTCAGCAAATGTACTTAGTTCGTCAATGTAATCTTGTAAATATTGAGAGTACATTACCAAACTCCACAGACAGTGAGAATCTCAATTACTTTGCTCCGCGTATTTTCAGCAAATTGGGCCCAACGATCAGCCCCGATATACGTAGCAATCCTATTTTCAGGGGCTGCAAAAACTCTGTCAAACCCATCAAATAGTTTTGGCGCGTGAAACATATCATTTGCCACTACGATTGCATTGTAGCTTGAAGCATTTTTTAACAGCGCAGAACGCGTGAGGACATTAGGTGCCACTTTGAGGTGACTACTCACTTGTGATAATAATCGATCTAATCGTGCAAACCCATATTCTTCCTCAACAAGTAAATAATATTCTTCAAGTTGTTTGTTCTTATGCGCTGCTCCACCTTTTCTGAATTCGCCAGTTGCAATTAGATAGCGCGGGTTTCGAGTGGAGTTTTTAATCGATCTTATCTCAATGTTTGGATTCCCATTAGCATCTAAACCATAAAACAGTCCGTCGGGGCCTTTGTCTTCGGGTTGAAAGTTAGGTTGAGAAATTGCATAAATCTCGTAGAGATGCAATTTCGTTATAGTTCCGAGCGTTACCCAAAACCCCAAATGCTCAGAAAGAGCATCACGGAATCTTCTTCCTGATGCTATAACCACTCTAATGTCTTGGTCGAGATTTTTAGTAACAAGCAATAATTCGAAAGCTCCTTTACCTTTCGAGAGACCAAGAATTTCAGAAAGGTCGCCAAGTTGACTGACTAAGTATAATTTTGCGACATTGATTAAGAATTCATCTGTGGATGACAAAGGTTGCGGTATGTTAACTCCCCATAACTTGCGATCATCAACAAAACACTGTCCAGGCGTTTGAACAGAACGGTCGGAAATGTTTGAAACCAACCACTCCCAAACATCATTTACTTGAGTTCTTTCAAGAATAACTCTTGGTTGTGCAGTGATAATACTCATAACCCATTTATGTCATTATAGCATGTTGATATAGCGCTCATCTTTTCAACTAACTTCATTAAAATCAGCCTTCCATTAAGCGAGAACCTCATTTCTCACATATAATCACGTAGTCAATGACTCTTATCCTCATCTTCATCATCCTCACCCTCCTCTCCTCCCTCCTCGTCTACCTCATCCGCCGTTACGCGGAGCGGCGACAAATTCTCGACCATCCCAACGAACGGAGTTCACACTCCATGCCCACGCCGCGCGGAGGAGGGGTGGCGATCGTCGCTCTCGTAGCAGGAGCAGGCTTATGGTCCGTGAGTGAGGCGGGTTTATATCCCGCATTGATTTATCTTATTGGCGGAATCGTCATCGCATACCTCGGCTGGCGCGACGATGTTTCATCACTTTCGTCAAAGATTCGCTTTGCGGTGCAGGGACTCGTCGCGGCGGTCTCTATCTATGGGCTGGGATTTTTCAAAACGGTCACCATCCCGTTGTTCGGCGAATTGCAGTTGGGCATTGTCGGAATCATCATCACGTTTTTGTGGATCATCGGACTCACCAACGCCTACAACTTCATGGACGGCATTGACGGCATCGCGGGCGGCGTCGCGTTTGCGGGCGGGCTGGGCTGGATGATGCTCGCGTCGAACATGCGCAACGGTTTTGTGTTTGCGATCGCGCTTGCCATCGCCGCGAGCAGTTTGGGTTTTCTCGCGCACAATTGGTCGCCCGCAAAAATTTTTATGGGCGACGTTGCCAGCACGTTTCTCGGTTATACATTCGCGGTTCTGCCGTTGCTCTCTGCCGATCAAGGCGGCGACGCGCTCATGCTCGGCACGCTCCTGATGTGGACGTTCATCATGGACGCGGGCGTCACGTTCATCCGCCGCGCGCTCAAACGCGAAAACGTCCTCGCCGCGCATCGCACGCATCTGTATCAACGACTCGTCATCGGCGGGTATCCGCATCACATCGTCAGCGCGTTATATCTCATGCTCACACTTCTCGCGGGCGTGCTGTCATTCGAATGGTCGCGCGGCAGTCAACTCGCCCCGCCATTGATCATCATCGGACTTCCGCTTATTTGGATCGTCCTCTCGCGTCATGCAAAATCTTTAACCACTAAAGACACGAAGGTCACAAAGGTTTGATGTGTGGCGCAACGTGTTGACTTCCCTTTGACCATCTTTCGAGAAAATCTTGGACAAAGTTTTTAACCCTCATCCGACCAACCTTAGTGGACTTTGTGTCCTTCGTGTTAAAAAATGTTCAATCGGATAAAAAACTTCGCTTCACTCTACCTTCAACTTGGTCCGCGTTGGTCAGCCTTTCGCGCCGCCTACGCCTTCCGCCTCCGCACAGGACTCATCCGCCTCCAAATGCCGATGGGCGAGTGGGGGGATTACAAGCGCCTCCTCACTGAGCGGAGTGACGAACGCTCTTCTCGTCACGCAGTCGAAGCGCGAAGATTGCCAGAAAACATCTCATGGGATAAACAAATCGCCATCACCGAAGCGGATCGCGTCCTCAACGGCGAAATAAAATATTTTGCACATGAGTGGATAAAAACAGGATTTCCTCCCAGTTGGTCTCACGATTATGTCACCCTGAGTGCTAGCGAAGGGTCTCCACCGTCGCAGTCAGAGACTCTTCGCTCCGCTCAGAGTGACATGAACAAACACTGGTCTCAAATCTCCGACGACTCCTCCACAGACATCAAATTCATCTGGGAACCCAACCGCTTCGCCTTCGTCTACACCCTCGTCCGCGCCTACGTTGCAACTCGCGATGAAAAATACCCCGAAGCCTTCTGGACTCTCATCGAAGACTGGGCAAATCACAACCCTCCCAACACGGGACCCAACTGGATGGACGGACAAGAGATCGCCCTGCGCCTCATGGCTTGGACGTTCGGCTACTTCCAATTCTCCAATTCTCCGTCTTCCACTCCCGACCGTAAAGCAAAATTCATTTTGCTAATCGCCGCGCAATCCGAACGCATCTTCAAAAACATCGGCTACGCCATCTCCACGCGGAGCAATCACACCATCAGCGAAGCCTTTGGCTTGTGGATGAGCGGTCTGCTTTTCCCCGAACTCAAACATGCCGAAAAATATCTCACCCTCGGAAAACGACTCCTCGAGCAATCCGCCGCCGAGCAAATCTTCCCCGATGGCAGTTACTCCATGTACTCCCTCAACTACCATCGCTTTATTTTACATATCTACCTTTACGCGATTCAACTGGGCGAAAATTACCAATTACCATTTACTAATTCCCTCAAAACTTCTATCACTAAATCTATCGAATACCTCTCCCACCTCATCAACCCCCAAACAGGCGAGATGCCCGTCTACGGCTCAAACGACGGCGCGCTCGTCCTCCCTCTCAACAACTGCGACTTCACCGACTACCGTCCGCTGTTGCAGTTGGGCTGGTACATCACCAAAAAAGAATTCCTCTTCGAGCCTGGTGCATGGGATGAGGATATTTTTTGGTTATGTGGAGTTTCTCGCGCTGAGCGGAGGTCTGAGCGAAGCGGAGCGCAGACGAAGACCGCAGTCGAAGCGCAGGTTGGCAAGATATCATTTCCACAGGGCGGTATCTACCTCCTCCACGGCTCTAACAGCAAAGCCATCATCCACTGCACAGACTTCACCTCCCGCCCCTCGCACGCCGACCAACTTCACGTGGACTTATGGATTCACGGTCAGAACCTCGCCATTGACGCAGGAACCTACCTCTACAGCGGACAACCCCCTTGGCGCAACGGACTTGCACACACTAATGTTCACAACACGGTAACTGTTGACAACAAAGACCAAATGACCATGGTCAGCCGCTTCACATGGACGAATTGGTCAAAGGGCAAAGTTCTCAAACACGCGACAGATATTTGGCAGGGAGAACATGATGGCTACAAGCCCGTTTCTCATAAACGGACAGTTTTGGCGCTCGAGGAAGATCGTTGGCTTGTGATTGATAATCTCTCTGCAAATAAACCTCATCGTTTTACGCTTCACTGGTTGCTTGAAGACTTTGAATTCCAGATGCTTGCTTCTGGATATGGGTTATTACTTCAAACAAAAACGGACGGCAAGCCGTCCGATTCCAGAATTAAAATTCAAACGGGAATGATAAAAGGCAGCGGAAACTTCTCCGTAGTTCGTGCCGACCCCAACTCCACGCGTGGATGGCGCTCGCGCTACTACGGTCACAAAGAACCAGCCATCTCACTCATGCTGGAAGCAAATCAACCGCAAGTCACATTTTGGAGTTTCTTTGGGTTTGAAAATGATGTTGTTGAAGTTGTGGGGACTGAATTGAAAGTCAATTCAAAGTCAATATCGTTGGTCGAGTAGTCCTGAGCGAAGCGTAGCGGAGACGAAGGACGTATCGAAACTAGCAGGAATTAGATGTGTCTTGTAACAAAGTTTCTTTACGGCGCGGTGGTCTCGGTACGCCTCTCAAAGCCTGCACTGAGCTTGTCGAAGTGAGCCTTCGAGTCTACTCGACCACCGAAGCCCTCCAATCTCCATTCTCTAGTCTCCAATCTCCCAATTCTCTAATCCTCCAATTCTCCTCCCTCAATTACCACTTACCAATTACTTCTTCCCTTCTTCCTCCCTCAACTTCTCCGTCGTCCTAAAATACTTCAAATACCGCATCGAATTCGCATCTTTACCCAACAGCAGATCAATCGCCTTGATGGAATTGCCCAACTTGATCGGATCTGTAATGGACGTGGTCACGCCCGCCTGAATCGCCAACGCAAGGAACGCGCTGTTCACCGCGTGTCTGTCAGGCAGACCGAACGACACATTGCTCGCGCCGAGGCTGATGTTCACGCCATATTCTTTCACGATTAACTCAATTGCTTTCAACGTCACCAACCCCGCCTGGCTGTTGTGACCGACCGTCATCACCAGCGGATCAATGATGATATCTTCCGCAGGGATGCCCATCTTCGCCGCGTATTCGATAATTTTTCCCGCCGCGGCAAGACGTCCCTCTGCGGTGGGTGGGATGCCGTCATTGCCGATCGCCATCCCGATCACCGCCGCGCCCCGATCTTTGACGATAGGCAGGACTGTTGCAAGTTGCTTATCTTCGCCGTTCACAGAATTTACCAAAGGTTTGCCAGGCGTGACTTTCAACCCCGCTTCCAAAATCTTCGGTTCGTTTGAGTCAATGCATAGCGGAACATCAGCCACCGACAAAATTGCTTCCACTACCTTCGGCATGATCGCCGCCTCGTCAATCTGCGGATGCCCGACATTCACATCCAACACATCCGCGCCCCATGCGACTTGTCGTTTTGCAAGATGTTGCACATATTCAAAATTCTGGTCTACCAAAGCCTGTCCCAACTTCTTGATTCCCGTCGGGTTGATCTTTTCGCCAATAATGACAAACGGCTTATCGTGACCGATGGTTACTGTTTTGGTGTTACTCTTCAAAATGGTGTGCATTGTTTTCCTCCAGCGTAACGCGACATTTATGTCGCCCGTGATTTTGAAACCATTAACCACCGAGACACAGAGTCACGGAGTTATAAAAAAGATTTTTTCTCAGTGTCTCCGGGACTCCGTGGTTTAAGAATTCATCATACGGCTGGCACCCCAAGTCCGCTTGAGCGGACTTCCATGAACTGAGGTAAGGGCGCTTGTGCTGAGCTTGTCGAAGCATCAGCCCGCCGACTCAACCCCGCCTCCAAAACGATCCTCGGAATAACCTCATCCCAGCCGATAGGCATCAAGTGGATTCCGTGTATGCCCTGCTTCTCATAGCCGCGTATTTTGCCGATGATCTCCAACGCTATCTGAATTCCCTCCTCCTGTGCGTTGCCTGCGCGGTCCGCAACTTCGATGCGATGCAAAACATCTTTTGGCAAATAAACTCCTGGCACATCTGCCAGTTTCTGCGCCATCTTCAAACTCTTGATGGGCGTCACTCCAGCCAGAATAAAAACTTTATCCAGCACATTTCTTTTTGCTAGTTCGTTCAGCCAAAGTTCCATGCCGTCCACGTCGAAGATCAGATTTGTCTGGAAGAACTGCGCCCCTGCATTGACCTTCTTCTGTTCGCGCAATGCCTGAAACTTCACATTCGATGAAAATGGTGAAGCCGCCGCGCCCAAAAAGAACATCGGCGGATTCTTGATCTCGCGCCCGTCGAGATATTTCCCCTCGTCGCGCATTCGACGCAGGACCCACAACATTTGAATCGCGTCGAGATCATTGATCTCCATATTTCCACGCGGACTCGGAGACATCTTCGCGCTGTCGCCTGTCACGCACAAGACGTTTCGCACGCCCAACGCCGTCGCGCCGATGATCTCGCTTTGCACGCTTCCACGCGAGCGATTACGCGCCGACATTTGCAGGACAGGCTCGGCTCCTTGATTCATCGCGACCTGACTGCACGCCCACGATGACATACGCGGCATTGCGCCTTGATTGTCCGTAAAGTTGACCGCCGTCACCAAACTCTTTACCATCTCGATGTTGCGGATTAACTTGTCAGTTGAGGAGGAGAGGGGAGGCGTTATCTCGGCGGTGACGACAAAATCGCCTGCGACCAGCCGTCCCTGAAGA
>CXWJ01023674.1_pt1 | contig 11745 bp, 11 predicted proteins | sample 590841 | NCBI WGS metagenome assembly CXWJ01 (sample SAMEA3498367, study PRJEB10139) | wastewater metagenome | biome: wastewater treatment plant; material: activated sludge | place: Austria | collected 2015-01-21 | reverse complement strand
CTTCAATCCACTCTTCCCCAGGGCCCTCTATTTCGGATTGATTGGGCTCCTCGGTCCGGTCAATTTGATCAACACGCATCCCTCTATTGATTTCCAGCTGACAGAGAAGCTTCGCGCTACGACCAAGGTCGATTTCTTCTGGAGGCAGAGCGTGAACGATGGTGTCTACAATCCGGCTGGTGTATTGCTTCGGGCAGCGGGGAACAGCAACGCGACCTATGTCGGGAGCCAGGCGCAAGCGGAACTCTATTGGGAACTCAATCGCCACCTGGTGCTGATCGCGAACTATACCCACTTCTTCACGGGGCAGTTCCTCCGTGAGACCGGTGACAGTCGGGATATCGATTACGCAACGACCTGGATGACCGTTCGGTTTTGACGACGGTGCAATTCGTCGGTCACGATACACATGACACTCCAACCAAGTAGAAGACTCGGCGAGATGAATAACCCTCAGGTCCACGCCGCATCGTGGACTCCATTGCGTGAGCCACTCTTTCGAGCTTTGTGGGTGACCACGCTTACCTCGAATACTGGGACCTGGACTCAAAATATGGGAACTGTCTGGTTCATGACGGCGCTCGCACCGACACACTGAATCGTAAATGTTCTCCAATAGCCTCGGCCTCCGTTGCTCCCATTCGATATCGAGTCTGCAATTCAAAAAGTACGAATGGCTGAAGACGCATGGAATACGCGAGACCCCGAGAGGGTGTTGTTGGCCTACAGCGCTGAGAGTATCTGGCGGAACCGCTCAGAGTTCTTGGTCGGTCGAGACGTGATCGTCAATTTCCTGCATCGCACATGGGAGAAGGAATTGGAGTACCGTCTCATCAAGTAGCTATGGGCGTTTCACGACAACCGCATCGCCGTTCGATTTGCGTATGAGTGGCATGATCATGCAGGAAACTGGTTCCGGTCGTATAACAACGAAAACTGGGAGTTCGACGACAGCGGCCTCATGCGGCGGCGCATCGCCAGCATCAACGACCTTGCCATCAAGGAATCTGAGCGGAAATACCACTGGCCGTTGGGCCGGCGTCCTGATACACACCCCTCGCTCAGCGAATTGGGCTTATGACGATCTCTTGAGAAAAGAAAGGATTTTGCGAGGGTCTCTTTCAGCGGAGCGTATGGAGGCTACCAGGCTGGAATGGCTGGCGCGTCCGTGCCGCGCCAGCCTTAACAGGAAGAAACAGCTTTCACACACTACTTGCCGATGACAGTATCTTTGAGCTTCTTTCCTTCGTCCTTCATTTCTCCCGCATTCTTCATGGCATCCTGGGCTTTCAGGTCCTTCGCGCTTTGTGCGGTCTCTCCACCCTCTTTTTTCACGTTCTCTGCTTGACCTTTCACCGTCTCAACTTTTTGCTTCATGGCACCCATGTCGACTGCCCAAACTGATTGGCCCAGACCAACGATGACGACTGTTAACACTGCACCCACTAAGACTCTTTTCTGTTTCATGGCGAGTTCCTTTCAATCGAATCTCATGTCAGAGCGGAACGAGCGGCGATATCTCCGCCGTTCTCCTAAAGTGGCACACACCTACTTGGTCACGCTGATTTCCACACGACGGTTTTTCGCCCGTCCCTCACTGGTCGCGTTGGACATCACCGGCTTGGTGTCGGCGGCTCCCATTGAATGGGCACCTGAAAACCCACCATCTGCCAATGCTTGCGCGGCATTCGCTGCACGCGCTTCGGACAATTCCTTATTGGACGGGAACTTCTTTTTCAGTGCGCCGAGAATCGGTCGATTGTCGGTGTGCCCTTCGACGTGAACCTGGTACTCCGGAAAGTCCTTCAGAACACCACCGACCTGCTTGAGCGCATCCGCTCCTGCGGGCTTGAGCTGGTCCTCGCCTGATCCAAACAAATAACCCGAGGCGAGATTGATGAGCAATCGTTCGTTATTCAGATCAACGGTAATATGTTTCTGGTCGATTTGCGGTTTGAGCGCCCGAATCAGCCCGCGCTCTGCCTGCTTCAATTTAGCCATTTCTGCGGAGAGGTCCCTGTCTCGATCGCCTAGCTGGGCCTCAAGATCAGAGATACGTTGCTTTGCTGCGGAAAGGTCGCTCGCCAATCGATCGCTATCCCCCAGTTGTTGCCTGGCTGCTGCCAATTCAGCTGCGAGACGATCTCTCTCACTCTGTAACTGCCCCACATCGCCTCTGACTGCCGAGAGCTGACTCGAGAGCGCATCATGATCACCAGCTCCGGAACGCAGATGGGCTATCTCATGATCACGATCAGCGAGTTGCCGTTCTAGCTCACTGACCCGGCTGCTCAGCGCTCCATTCTGTCTCCGCGCAGCCTCAAGTTCATCCGCCAACCGTTGACGCTCCCGCTCAAGGGCTGCCAGGCGATCAGCCGTCGGATCCGCTGCCACAGCTTTTGCCGTTGAAGGACATCCACTCCCCTGGTGATAGCCATACCATTTCTTATCGACGCAGACTTCCGGCTGCTTGATATAGGAACCAGACTGCCTGGCGGATGTGGAACAACCGACTAGGGCAACCAGCCCTGTCAGGACTATGGCGGTTCTTAACGTTCGCATGAGGTCCCCTCCTTCATTGGTTGCGGGGCATCGCCCCGCAACGCTCCGATCTGGTTGTGGTGCCGATCCTCTTAACGGTTCTTGAGAAGATCGCGGATCTCCCTCAACAATTTCTCCTCGTTGGTCGGTTCCGGCGGCGCAGGTGGGGGTGGTGGTGGAACTTCTTTCTTAAACCGATTCACCTGCTTCACCAACATAAAGATGACGAAGGCGACGATGATGAAGTCGAACACGCTCTGCAGAAACACTCCGTAGTTGATCGTCGGCGCCCCCGCAGCTTTGGCTGCGGCCAAGGACGGTGGTGACGTACGGGACAAATCGATGAACAGGCTGGAAAAATCCACCTTGCCCATCAGCAAGCCGATGGGCGGCATCAGCACATCGCTGACCATGGACGACACGATCTTTCCGAATGCCCCACCGATAATCACACCAATCGCCATATCCAGGACATTGCCTTTCATGGCGAATTCTTTGAATTCCTTCAACATGATATCCTCCTCATCGAACTGCTCAACCTAAAACCCCGCAAGCATGTTAGCGCTTGCGAGTGGTGTCGAATGCATAGCCTAACGTGAGCAAATATAAGTTATCGGTATCGCCCGTTCCTGCAGGCGGCCGATTATTGTATCGAGTCGTCACTTGGAACCCGCTGGCAAGGCCAGCCAAAATCTTCATGCGAACGCCGTTATCCATTGTGAAGAAAAAATCCGACGCGTTTTGCACCGAAGGGAAGATTTCGTTGTAGTGGTACAGCGTGATACGCCCATCGAACAGCGGCCAATCCCATTTCATCGCAACCCGTGCGCGAAAGCTCGCCCGATCGTCGGTGAGGCGATTGTCCCGGTAGTCCTCATTGAAATAGGTCGGACCGGCTTCGGCATAAAACGTCATGTCTTTAAAAATGCCATTCAAGTCCCCCCGCTCGATGAATTGGTATCCCGGTCCGCTGGAGATGGCTGTTCTCAGCTTGAGATTTTGAAGAAAATCGTTCTCGACATAGGCCGACGCGTACCAAAACAGTCGCTTGGTGATGAAGAAGTCCAACTTAATGGTTCCCCGTGCATTCCGAACTTGCAGGCTGCCGTTGTTATCCCCGTTGACGTAGCGGCCCAGAAGGGTCAGACGAAGCTGCTCACTTCGTGCCACAAGATCCCCGAGGATACTGATATTCCGAAGATGGCTATTCCCCGTGGACTGTGAGTAGCCGGCATTGAGACTTCCTGTGTAAATAACTGGTGCTTGAACAACCGGGTTCACTTGCGTCACCGCACTCATCGGAACCGTCATAGTATCTCCGGTCGGGCCCGCCTTCACCTTCATCGTCCCCGGATCCCCTTCTTCCACCGTCCCGTTAAGAATGGTCCCTTCTTTTAAATGAAATGGAATGGGATGTGAGACGGCAATCTTGCTCACCTCCGACCACTTAACCTTGATGAGATCTGCGGCTAGAGCGCTTTTGATGACCAGGAGTCCACCGGTCATTTCGACCACTTCGCCGTGTATCACACTGCCATCTTTCAGCGTAACCACATCCAGAATCGGTGCGGCCTCTGATACGATTGCTGCGTCATCGGCAGAAAAGGCACGACTCCCCATTGTTGTTGTCAGGCACCACACCATAATCAACCCAGCCGTGACTATCGATGGCCTCATTGGTCCTCCTTCTTAATGATACGTAATTTTATAGCGCTAGTCGGACTTACGGATATAGCGTGTTTGCCGGAGCACTGCAAGTGATCATTTTTGCCTCGGCGAGCAGAGCCCTTCATCCCATCGCTCCTCTGGAGTCCTCCGCTCCCTTTGCTTGCTTCTACGAAACGATGGATGTCGGATTGCCCGCTCCCAGAAGAGGAGGGACCTGGATTATCACTCGTTGCACAGGGGGTCCAATCAATTCTGTCGTTTCTGTTCAAGGTTGATGTAGTACCGCGCCGCTTCAGATCGTCTGGAAATTCGAAGACGTTTATAGATCTTCTGCAGACGGGAGGCCACCACCGTATGAGCAACATTCAGCTCCTGTCCGATCTCTTTATTGGTCCTCCCGGATGCCACTAATGAAAGGAGGTGTTGCTCTTCCCTTGAGCAGGATTCCTTCCATCCCCCGCGATCTGGCGTGCTGCTGTCGCGGAGCCATTGAATCACTTGCTCGGTGAGGTGCTGATCCATGATGGCACCACCGTTCACCACGACCTCAAGACTCTTCGCTATAGACTCGGCTGTCGCACTCTTCAACAGGTATCCGTGCGCACCAGCCATGATGGCTGCACGCAAGATGTCCTTATCATCCTGCGTGGTAAAGAAGAGGACTCTTACCTGAGGATGCACCTGCCGAATGGTCTTACAGAGCTCAATCCCGCTGTCCTGCCCCACTCGCACTTCTATCAAGACCAGGTCTGGATGTTCAGCATGAATGGCTTGGAGCGCTTCTTGTCGAGTGCCCGCCATACCAATGACTTCGATATGGCGGTTTCTGGAGAAAAACTCTTTGATTCCCTGAAGTGTCAGGATAGAACGATCAATGAGGAGTATACGAATTGGCCGCTGAACTCTCTCGGATTGTTTCATACAATGCTCTTGTTCCTGTACGAGACTCATAAGCTGACTCCTTACTCCTTCGTTCACCAAGCCTCACTCCCCATTTGCATCCCACAGGGCATTATCAGGTATCTCGAGCAGCCCACCATCAAACCCTAGTGCCATGCGGCTCGTGAAGCACACGCTCCCTGATCGTCCAGTCATTGCTCCCAACGCACTCCCACGAACCCCATCGTGCGCTTCACATGCCGCGGGCACACACCGGTGGACTCCAAGGTCTTGATTCCCTCCGCCTGTCGATCCACAAGATTTCTGAGCATTCTGACGGTGACCATTGCTCCACAATTGACACAACGAAGAGCTCCTCGCCCTGCCTGCTGCTCTTCGAGCTCTTCCTCCACGCACCACTCCACGATCATCAGCCCACTGCATCGCTTGCACCGCATCAAATGCCCCCTACTGATGTCCATAGTCAAGATCGCCGTGAATGGCTAATTTCATCATGAACAAGTTCGCCTTCATCGGCGCAGCGTTCTCGTTGAACAGACGCAACCTCCGTTGCCCATTGCGTCGCAGAGGAGTTCAGCACTCTGCAAAGATCGACAACGAAGTCGACAAACGCGCCAATCAATGCTTCGCGACAGACCACCTCCTGAACGCCTTCCACAGGTGTCCACTGCCCATTGACTTTTTGCGTTACGATCAGTCGACGCGTATGTGCTCCATGATTCGGTTCGGTCGTGAGCAAGTAGTCTTCACCGTTGGTCCCTGTGACAAGAAGGCCTTGAGCAATCATAATGTCCCGCCCATAACAGTCCGGAGGACTCAGAGTATCCGTCGTTGGATCAAGAGAGTTACGACTAACTCATTCAACCTCAATAGCAGTCCTAGTGGGTACTCTCCAGCTTTACAGTCCAGCTAGGAATGGAGGATCGTGGTAATTAGTCGCATCAGATGTCCGTCTGGACAACTGAACTCGATCATGCTGGATGCGCAATAGGAGCTTCTGCCGATTCGGAACTCCGATTTTCGAATAGATGCTGGTCAGATGATGACGGACCGTACTGTCAGAAATGGATAACTGCCGGGCAATCTCTTTATTCGAGTACCCTTGACTCACCAATCTGCCCACTTCTTGTTCACGCCGGGTCAATACGTCTGCCCACAACGGTGGATGAGGTTCCGAGGCTAGCTGGTCCTGGACGAATTTTCCCGTCTTTCCGCGTTCCGATTCATAACCTCTGCAGAGGAGGGACTGAGGGAGAGGAAGATTCAGCGCTTTGATCACGGCCATGACGACTGCAGGAGGCTGAGCGTTCAGGATCACGCCATCCACGCCATATTCAACAACGCGATGCATGGGATCCATATCGTCTACTCTACTCATCACAATGATCTTAGTGTTTGGAGCTGTCTCCCTTATCCTTCTGATGGGACCACGGGGGTCTCGCTGCAACCCCAAATCAAGAAGAAACAGGTCGGGTGGATTCTTGATGAGTAGCGGGCTAAGTGGCACCTGCGGATACAGCTGCACGACGATCCGGCCGGCCTCCGCACCTTCCAAAATCCTCTGTAATCCTTTCCATACGATATACTGACGACTAATAAGCGCGACGTTCCACGAGGCGGATCCTTTACCGGTATCGCTCATGCCCTCACCTTAACCAAGAAGGACAGCAGTACGCTCCGTAGGCCACCACAGCTACCTCTCTGATCGCCCGAAACAACTCGATCCACGATACCCTTCATGCACTCGAACGGAAGCAACACATCACTCGATCACTCATGACACGAACGATTGCCAAAGCAATCCTCACGCCATGAGTGCCATCGAGTTGATTAGCTTTTTTAATTCAATGGTTTCGGTGGCGCTTAGGATTGCCGACGTACAGGAAGCTGTTTCATTCTGAAACAACGGCCTGTCTCATGAGACAAATTTGCCAAGTAGTGAGACAGCCACAGGACACTAAGCGTGCGACAGGCTGACACTGGAGAGACAACGATGGTTTCTTACACGCACTTTGCGCACATGCTTCCTCTGCAATCTCCGAGGTGCGGGTGCAATAGGTCTGACCGGTTTCTTACAGTTGCGCGACTGAGGTTGCCGGCGCCAAGCGTATGCCTTCCCTTGAGTATGGCTGCGGCATCTGCGGCACGTAGGCGGCCGTATAGGATATACCGCTGATCATCACGATAGCCCAGCTGAGAAGTTTTATGTAGCCTGTTTGAGGGGGCGAATCTCGAGTTCGACGAGGCGGCGATACAATGTTGCTCTGCTGATCCCAAGCCGCTTGGCTGCCTCAGTCCGGTTGCCGTTGGCTTCTGAAAGAGCCACCAACAACCTGGTTTTCTCGTCTCGATTCGATAATGGGATAAACACGGACGGGCTTGGTACCATAGAGGCGGCGGTGATCTCCGGAGGAAGATCCTCAGGGCACACCTCGTTCCTTTTGCAACTAATCACGGCGAATTCGACTGCACTCTTCAACTCACGAACATTTCCCGGCCAGGAATGGCTCATCAGTAGGCGCAGCGTGTCCGGATGCAACCGCTCAACCATCTTCCCCGTGGCTGCACAGATTTGCCCAAGCATCGACTGTGCGAGCAACGGAATATCTTCACGCCGCTCTCGAAGCGGGGGAAGCTGGACTCTCGCGATTCGTATTCGGTAGAGTAGATCGGCCCGAAATGATCCTCGAAGCACATCTTCGCTGAGGTTGTGATGGGTGGCCGCAAGCACACGCACATTGACCGCACGAGGTTTCGCCTCTCCCAGACGGGTGATTTCCTTCTCCTGCAAAACGCGCAGCAGGGCGGTTTGAACCTGAGGCGGAATGTCTCCGATTTCATCTAGGAACAATGTGCCCCCTTCCGCCGCTTCGAAGAGGCCTTGCTGATCCTGAATGGCTCCGGTGAATGCTCCCCGCTTATGCCCGAAGAGCTGACTGGTCAGGATGGAATCGGTGAGACCCGCACAATTCGCGGCGATAAAGGGTTTGTTCTTTCTGCTACTAGATGAATGAATCGCTCGGGCGATGAGTTCCTTGCCCGTTCCTGTTTCCCCTTCGATCAACACCGTGGTATCAACCTGTGCCACGTCACGCACCAATTGATAGACGCGAAGCATGGTGGAGCTTTTCCCGACCAAATCGTGGAAGGAAGCCTGTTCGTTGAGGGCTTGACGGAGCGCATGGATCTCGGTCCGGTCGTGGAGGACCAGAATGCGGCGCGCGGGATGACGTACATCCTTGTGAATCTCCAGCTCAACCCATCTGGAACCAGCCCTCTCGAGACAGAATGGACCACCGGAGCGGGCCTGTGTGGAGCCCTCAAGCAGGTGTTGCAGCAACAGGCGATCTTCCTTGCGGAATGATAGGACTTCATCCCATGGCCGACCGAGAGTCTCCCGGTCGGCAAGGCCAAGCATCTCTAACGTACGGTCGGTCGCGAATGTGACTTGGCCCCCCTCGTCCAAGACCATTGCGGCGAGTCCTAGCTGCTGGAGCAACGCCAGCGCATCGTCCTTTGTGCGCTCGCTCGCTTCTAATTGGCCGATCAAGCGTGTCTCGGCATGTCGAAACGATCTTGTAGTACTGGCCTCGACCAGCATCCGCTCCCGAGCCCGCTGCACGATAGATCGCATGTTCTCAAAATTCGAACCAAGACGCTCGATCAGTACCAGCTTGCGAAGCCCAAGGGGTAAAGCCCTGGCCTCTAAGGTCATCGTACCGTTCGGCTGATCAGGCTCGGTCCATGGGCCCGACGTAATGGTACGCTCCGGCTCGTCCTTCCAGACTTGTTGCGCATACGCCAGAAAGTCCCGTAAGAATGGCGACCAGCGACCAAGATCCAGGATCCCGGCGCCTGAGGCAACCGGAAACTCATGCCACCACATGGGTGCACACCCTTGAAGCTTCAACGCACCCGAGTTCATTTCCCACTCCAAGACTGCGACATCCAAAGCTGACAGCACCTGATTGAACAATGCGGTATCCGATGGAGATGGGAATGGAGAAGGGCTTGTCATAAGTGAGCCTTTGGCTGGAGAGATGGGTCCATGAGCAACGTGGCCAAATGACCAAATAGCTCCTCCACCCCTAGTCCCAGCTTGGCACTGCCGAAGAAGACCGGCCATCCTTGTTCTCGGAGCTGTTCGATTGCCGGCTCATCGACCTCCCACTCAGACTGAAGGTCTGACTTGTTTAAGATCGCGACAAAAGGAAGGGGTCCGACTGTCCGCACGACGGTCTGCTGGAGCAGACGAGCCGTGTCGAGCGTGGCCTTCCTTGTGCCATCTAGGACCAAGATATAGCCGGAGGATCCGCGCAAATATGATTCTCGGACATGTTGGAATTCATCTTCTCCATAGAGGTCCCACAGCATGAGCATCACGTCCTGACGATCGACCATGACGGTCTTTTTCTCGACCGTCACTCCAATCGTCGTCTGATAGTGCTCGGAAAACATGTTGGTCACGAATCGGCGAACGAGGCTGGTCTTCCCGACGGCAAACCCTCCTAACATGCACACTTTCTTCTGCATCATGGCCGGGTGGGCTCAGCCTTAAGATCGAGAGGTTCTATCGAGGCCTGAAATGTCACGATTCGTTGCGCGGGATATTGTGCGGCTAGTCCACGCCTGTCGAGCGGCCCTCCAGTCCCTACTGTGACCACTGTGGAAGCGCTAAGACGCTCTCCTTCCAGTATCTCGAAGACGGCCTCAGCCCGTTGCTTGCTGAGCTGGAGATTCAGCGCCACCGAGCCGGTCCCATCAGCCGACCCCAGCACCTCTAATCTCAGACGCTGACTGGATTGCGCAACCGCGTGATCCAAATCATGCAACGCCACCAAGACCTCATTCACGCTTGAACGTTCCGATGGTTCAACCGTAGCCGAGCCGAGACTGAAATGAATGGCGGCATGGTTGATCTGATTGAGAAGATCGGAAATAGAGACGGTGATGAGACTCTGGTCACGGTAATGTGCAATTCCCGGGACAAACGACGCCAGCCGCCTCGTCTCATTGCCCCATTCACTCGGTGCCGATCCTGTGGCCACCAGTGTATCTCCATCGATGTGAAACTGGACGGTGCTTGGAGGCTTCAGCATCACCTGCGCTCGCCTCCTAATCAGTTGAGGATCGAGTGCATAAAAGGGAGACCACAAAGCGGTCACCGTTGACGGATCAATCCCGGCCTCGCTGATCAAGGATGACGGGTCTTTGGCCAGAGGATCTCGCAACCCTTCGAGATGGTGGTCGCCCCACATCGAGCGCTCATTTGTCACGACAATTCCTGGTTCAGTCTTGAGTTGCGTAAGAAGATGAGACCATCGGACATGAGCTTGGTAGGTGGTCCACCCCCACCAGCAGCAGGCAAGCAGAGTAATACTGCCAAGAATCCAGAGCTTCAGTGCATTACGTGACTGACCGGATTCATAATGCGCCTGCAGACAGTCTTCAAGGTAGGGCTGCACCATCTGAAACGGAGCTGCATCTCCCTCGAAAAACACAAAGGCATCCGCCTGTTCAGCATGAATGCGATCCAGCACATCCCGGAACTTTTCTCTGAGACTGGCCGGAGGAGTTCCTCGAATCACACCGGCCAGATAGGCGCGAGACCCTTGCTCGACCCAGACCGTCCACTCCCCAACTTGGAACTGGTTGAGTGTCTGGTCTCGTGTGGCTCCGAACGAATCACGGACATACTCTTGTATCGCCGTCAACATCCCGGACAGAACATGTTGGTCCTGAACGACCACTCCGTCTGCTGCAACATGATGGAGCAACAGCCCCGTATCGCGCTGGATGAGAAAGACTTGGTCCACCCGGTAGCGCAGTCGATGGAGGAGGACCACTTCTGCAAACGGGCGGCCGGTTCGCCACGCTTCCAGTCGCCATTGCAAACCTCGGATGGAGAGACTTTCATCCAACGAGTGGTTGAAGGCCTCCGTCATGCTTTGCAACGCACGTGTAATGGCCTGCCGAATGGCCGGGCCCATGATGGGTGCAATCGCATCCACGATCGTTTGCGGTGACTTCCGCACGGTCGCAATAAAGCCGTTTTCGACATAGGGAGTCAGGACGGTCGACATCTGCTGATCAGCCTCTCCACGTATGGCAAAGGCTTCGGGAAGGACCCGGCTGACGTCACGAGGTTCCACTGATCGATTGTCGAGCCGCTCACGGAGTTCGTCGAGTTGCGTCTGCTCCGGAGCCAGCAACAGCGTCCGGAGCTGCGTCCAATCTTCGTCGATGGGCACGCGTGCCTGTGAGGAATGAGAATGCTGGCGAGATCTGTGTGGATCAGTCGACATACCGTGACTTTATCGTCCCGCCTGAAACTCCGGTGAAGAAGTAACCGTGACACCGACTTTCGCGATCCGCACGGCGCACACCTTCAACTTGGTCGGGAACCTGAGCCGCCTTAACCTCGGCTGGAAGGTGCCTCAGCATCGGAGAGTCGCTGAGCTGCCTCCATCAAGATGGCTGCGAGCGCTGCACGATCCGTCTTTTCCGCACGCAGGGCCCGAACGGCTCCTTCGATGGCCGATGTCGTTTCTGCATGACGAATACGAGCCTCATCCGCCAGCTCGTTGGTACGCTCCGTCAACTGCTGCAGGACATGAGACTGGGCTTGGGTCGCCT
>CXWJ01010788.1_pt1 | contig 11746 bp, 8 predicted proteins | sample 590841 | NCBI WGS metagenome assembly CXWJ01 (sample SAMEA3498367, study PRJEB10139) | wastewater metagenome | biome: wastewater treatment plant; material: activated sludge | place: Austria | collected 2015-01-21 | reverse complement strand
AGCAATTTGTGCGCATCTTGAATTTCAGCCACTTCAAACAAACCATTTTTATAAAAAACACTAGCTGCTAAAATGAGTATAGCAGCGTTTACAAAAAAAGCAAGGTTTAATGCAATTGTAGAATCTATGATATTAAACTTAATAGCTTTTCGAATTTCTTTATCTGTTCTGTCAAATCTTCTTGTTTGAACAAGTGATGAATGAAGGTATAAATTATGCGGCATTACCGTAGCACCTATTATACCTATAGCAATATAAAGAGCAGTGTCTGATGGAATAGAAGGAATTAATCCTTTTGCAACATCGGCAAGTTCCGGTTGTGCAAAAAACATTTCGGTTAAAAATGCGCAGCCAATTATAAATACAAGAGAAATAATAAACGCCTCCATTTTTCTTATGCCAAAATTTAACAGGAAAAGAAGAAGAAAGGTATCAAGCACAGTTATAAGCACACCAGTGTTTAGTGAGAGCCCAAATAATAACTGCAGTCCTATTGCCATACCTAAAACTTCGGCAAGGTCACAGGCTGCAATGGCAATTTCGGCAAGTATATAAAGGCAAAAATTTACAAGTGCCGGATACATTTCTCTTGATGCCTGCGCAAGGTCTCTGCTCCTTACAATACCAAGCCGTGCACTTAAACTTTGTAATAACAAAGCAATTAAGTTACTCATCAACAATACCCACAGCAAAGAATAACCAAACTGACTTCCACCTGCAAGGTCGGTAGCCCAGTTACCGGGATCCATATACCCAACGCTTACTAAATAGGCAGGGCCCAGAAATGCAAAGAATTTTCTAAAGCCTTTTCTTTTATCTGCATCTACCGATGCATTTACTTCTTGTAGTGAGGGAGTAAACTTTTTTTCTTTTGCCATAATTATTTAACAAGAATTTTTTGTGCAACATCTTTGCTGATATGAATTTTCTTTTTGTTGTTTATTGTCAAATCTGCCGAACCATCAAAAGAGTGTAGAGTTGTCAGTTTAACTTCAGACCCTGGTATAAGCAAGTTTTCCTTCAGATATTTCAGCAAGGAAGCATCACTTGCCTTAACCTTTGAAATTATTGCTGTCTCACCTTCTTTTAAGCCTGACAGAGGCAAAAGAACTATGGGTTTATAATTCCCGTTTTTGTCAGGAATAGGGTCTCCGTGTGGGTCAATTTTAGGGTAGTCTAAAAATTTATCTAACCGCTCTATCAATGCATTGCTTGAAACATGCTCCATTTCTTCGGCAATAGGATGTACTTCATCCCATGCAAAACCTAACTTCTTTGAAAGAAATACTTCCCACAAACGGTGCCTTCTTATAATCTCAATTGCCAGCTTTTTTCCTTTTTCACTCAGTGAAACACCGTAGTACTTTTTATAATTAACCAATTTTTTACTCGAAAGGCGTGCAAGCATATCGGTAACCGATGCGGGCGTACTGTTAAAATGTTCGGCAAGTTGGTTGGTTAAAACCTTATTGTTTGTGCCCAAAGAAAAGTGATGTATAACCTTTAAATAATTTTCTTCCGTTGCTGACTGCATCTATCTAAAAAATTTTGATAAATATAAAATAAAGTTTAGACTAACTTAAAAAATAGGATTGATAATTGAATTTGGAATGGAAATGCTCCATTGATAATATTATATCTTCGCCTCCTAAAAATTTTAAATTATGGTTCGAGTTTTAATAATTAATGTTTTGGTTTTTTTGATTTTATTCAGTTCATGCAACAAAAAACCAAAAGCTGATTTAGTACTTTTTAACGGCAATATTTATACGGTTGATTCTTTATTTACCAAAGCCACTTCAATTGCCATTACCAATGGAAAAATTTTGGAGGTATCTGCCAGCGACCTATCAGGTAAGTATGAAGCAAAAGAAGTTATTGATGTAACAGGTAAGTCTGTTTACCCCGGATTAATAGATGCGCACTGTCATTTTTATGGGTATAGTACCGATTTGGTAAAGTGTAGTTTGTTTGGGACAAAATCCTTTAATGAAGTAATTAATCGTGTAAAGGAATATGCCGCTTCAAACAAATTCAGTTGGATTTTGGGAAGAGGCTGGGACCAGAATGATTGGGAGAAAAAAGAATTCCCCGATAAGCATGTACTTGATTCTTTATTCCCGAATACACCAGTTTACTTAATGCGTATTGATGGTCATGCAATATTGGTAAACCAAAAAGCATTGGATATAGCAGGAATAAATACGTCAACAAAAATAAGTGGCGGTGAAGTGGAAGTGCGTGATGGAAAGCTAACCGGAATATTAATTGATAATGTAGTGGACTCAGTAAAAAAGTTTATTCCTCAGTTTTCTAATCAATATAAGTCAGTGGCATTGCTAACCGGGCAAAAAAATTGCTTTTCTGTGGGGCTTACAACAGTTTGCGATGCCGGGCTGGAAAAGGATGAAATATTTTTGATTGACTCATTGCAAAAAGCCGGGGCGTTGGGCATACGCATGTATGCTATGATTGCTTATACTGATGCCAACAAAAAATATTTTTTAGACAAGGGAAAGTATAAAACAGATTACATGAATGTACGTAGTTTTAAAATTTATGGAGATGGTGCTTTGGGGTCGCGTGGCGCATGTTTGCTGCACGATTACAACGATAAAAAAAATCACAAAGGCTTTTTACTGCAAGATTACAGTAAGCTAAAACTTGCTGCAAAAGAGTGCAACAAATACGGATTTCAAATGAATGTGCATTGCATTGGAGATTCGGCAGTAAGAACTCTGGCAAATATTTATGGCAGCGAATTGGGAGGAAAAAATGATAAGCGCTGGCGTATTGAACATTGCCAGGTGGTTAACGAAAATGATTTTGATTTGTTTGGCAAGTATTCTATCATTCCATCCGTGCAACCTACTCATGCCACCAGCGATATGTATTGGGCTGAAGATAGGGTAGGAGCGGAGCGAATTAAATTTGCTTATGCCTATAAAAAACTGTTAAAGCAAAATGGTTTAGTGGCTAATGGCAGTGATTTTCCGGTTGAGGATATTAACCCTTTGTATGGTTTTTATGCAGCAGTTACAAGAAAGGATAAAAGTAATTTTCCTGAAAATGGTTTTCAACCTGAAAACGGTTTAACAAGAGAAGAGGCTCTAAAAGCGATGACTATTTGGGCTGCTTACGCTGCATTTGAAGAAAAGGAGAAGGGAAGTTTGGAAAAGGATAAATTTGCTGACTTTGTTATTTTAGAGGACGACATTATGAAATGCGCCCCCGAAAATATTCATAAAGTAAAAGTACAATCCACCTATATTGGCGGCAAAAAGGTATTTTAAATATTAGCCACAGATTCAGAAACACACTTTAATGAAAAGGAAATCAGCGTTACTAATTACATTTTGTTCAGTTATCGGTTTTTTACAGGCGCAAAATATTACATGGTTGCCATCGCCAAAAATTGCCGATAGAATTTATCAGACTTACTTGGGTTCAGATGGCACATTACATTACTCTGCCGGAAGTAATATCCGAATGATTCAGGAAGACAATGATTCATTGCTTCCACCACCACAATGGAAAAAATTAAAGTTTAGTTTGTTCAGGTTCGATCAAAAGTTTTTAATGAAAGACACATTGCCGTTAAAATTCGGAAACGTGCCTCGCAACTACTTTAATACCATTATGACTGATAAAAAAATCAGACTTATTTATTCTTACACATCAGGAGATAAACTAACCTGCCGCAGCGATAATTTTGACCTTACCGGAAAGTTTATTGATGTAACAGTTTTGGATGAAGTGGCTGGCTTACCTGATTTTGAAGTAAAGAAATATTACAAGTTGGTTTTTTCTGATGATAGAAAAACATTAGCAGTTATATTTAAATCTGGCGTTGTGGCTTACAATGAGAAGATGGAAAAAATATGGAAGGTTGATGCTGACATGAACGGATATATAAGCGGTGCCATTAGTACAGATGGTAATTTTTTTGCGCTTACAAAGAAGGATAAAGACTATTATGTAATAGCTGTTGATGCAAAGGGAGCTAAGGCAGAAAAGAAAATGACGCCATCTGCGCAACAAAATTCTTCTTTTAAATGCGGCATTAATAATGGTAAAATTTACGTTGTTTCATTAAACGGTGTAGTGTATAAAAACTTTAATCCTGACTGGGGAAGATTGAGTGATGCACCGCGTTTTATGAGCAAAGGTTTGCAGGTAAATGTTTTTGACATGGCTTTGCAGGAAGAAAAAGTTTTAAATGCCGATTACACCAACGAGGTTTTATTGGCTTGTAATGAAAGAGGAATGCTCCAAAAAATTAAAGGTATTGAGTGGATATATATTTCAGCCATTCAGTTTTCTGCAAATGGCGATTTGGTTGCCATGCTCGAAAATACCAGGCACGAACCAACAGATACCAAACCCGTTCAGGGAATGAAAATTGAAATGCCAGGCTTTACCTCTTATGCGAATCACATTGTAGCGGTAAGGATTGATTCAACAGGCAAAACACAACAAGCAGTTATTAATAGAAAAGGAGTAAGCACAGAAGTTTTTGATTACGTATTGAATGCCGGTTGCGCCATGAAGGGTGATGATTTTTACATTTACTATCACGAAGGTCGAGATGAAACAGAATATAATTTGAATGAAGTGATAATGGACAAAACCATGCGTATTATTTACACCAAGAATTTGCCTGATATTATTGAGAAGAAAAGAACCTTTCTTGATTTGAATAACATGTACACCATTGACCACAGCCGTAAAATTGTGTACGGACGAATTGCTAAAAAGACCATTGCCGCCTCTCTTGATTTTAAATAATTATTTTCGGCAATAATTTTTAATTAAACCTGTTAATAGTTTAAAATAAAATGTTTTTAAAACGACTTTTAATATATGTAACATTTCTTTTTGGAGCAGCATTTTTTTTCGGTTGCCAAAAAGATTATAACAACCCATTGCTGGAAGACTCGCCATACTTTGGAGTAAAAACAGAGGTATATGTAAATGCTATTCAGCTTAACCAATTTCCTGCATTGGCACCAAGCGGTTTTGAATGGGATTCTATTTACACAGATTCTCTCAGATTTCCTGATGTATTTTATTCGTTGGCCCACGAGCCTGATACAACCGGAAATGGCTTTTACCAGTCAACCAAGTTTGATAATGTTGACCCTGCGCAGTTGCCACTCATTTATACATTAACAAGCCCATATAAAGTTTATGGTTTTGATTCCTTAATAACCATGAACGTTTACGACTACGAAAAAATTGATACCGTTTTACAGATTGACTCTACGTTAATGACAACCTTTAATTTCAGCATTGCTCCCGGTGATTCTACTATCCCTAATGCCGATCCGTATCCGCAATCTGTTTTGGTTGGTAATTCTGATTACAGTGTAAGACTCTATCTTACCTGGAAATAAAAAAGCGGCTTACATCCACTTCTTCGTTTAAACTTTTGCCTTCAATTAAATGTTTGCAAAAATGTTTAGCTAACCACGGTGCAAGCAAAACACCTTTGGTGCCAAGCCCGTTCATTATTCCAACATTGTTAGCAACCGGGTGCATTCCAATAACCGGTCTGCGTTCTTTTATGGTTGGTCTTACCGATGCTTCGTGGTTTGTTACTTCAAACGGTAGTTTTAAAAAAGCTTTTAAATCGGTAATTAATTTTTCTCTTGCTGATGTTGTTGGAACACAATCTAAATTTTTCCATTCATAAGTAGAGCCAACCTTAAAATGATGATTGCCTATTGGCAAAACAAAAATGCCGTTGTTAATGATATACTCCTCTGTTAAATCATGACACTTAACAGTTAAAATTTCTCCCTTTGAAAACTGAAATGGAATACGATCAAACCAATCAGAAATTTTTTGATGCCCTGTACAAAAAATAATTTTTGTAGCGAAAAAGTTTTTCCAGGATATAGAGTCTGAATTAATTACAGCATCATTCAGTTCAAACTTTTCATTCACCAACATATTCTCTTCTAAGAAATATTTCCGCATGGCTGACAAAAACATTTTTGTATTAAGCCAATAGCATCCTTTTAATTTCACACTTCCATTTGTTGCTTCAACACCGGTGGGTAGATTGTCTTTCCCCATTACATCATCCACATACATGTTTATGCTTTCATCAGCAATTCTCTCCTGCCAATCGTTTTTTTGTTTTACCGAATTTAATAACTCAAGTACAGGCAACGAGTGATAAAATTTTTCGCCCGTTAGTTTTTCCAAAGCAGGGTAAGAGAGGAGTGTTTGTTGCAAACATGTTTCTGCCATCCATGTTTTTACAATTCGCCTGCCGGTTACAGGTATAACAATTCCCGCAGCAACACGACTGCTTGATGCAGCATTTTCCTCATCAACAATTAAAACTTTTTTACCTGCTTCAAACAAATTCCAGGCAAGCAACGTGCCGGCTATGCCTTGTCCGCAAATAATAAAATCAAAATGCTTGTTGCCACTCATTTTAATTTAAAAAATCACAGCGGAAACTGAAAGCCAACTAATGCTATATACTCAAGTGAAAAAAAACCATGCGTACCTTTTCCATCACCTTCAAGCCTCACATTAACATACTTTGCATAAGCGCCTTTTAATGTTGTCTCAAAAAAGAAATATTTAAAAGCATCGTAACGTACTCCCGATTCTATTCCTCCAACATAGCCGGCCACATGGTAAATATCATTTCTGCGGCTGCCCATAATTTTAGTGTCGCTGCGTGGATACACAAAACCAAAACCTGCTTTAAAAACATAACCTAACCAATGTTTTTTATTAGGCGACTTATACATATTATCACGCTTCATAAAATTTACCATGGCATAATTAGCACCATTGGTATGTTCAAACATTACAAAATCTTTTGTAACAACTGTATCCATATCATATTGCTGCTCATTAATTATACCGGTTAAATGCGCTCTTTGATTTTGCACCACTACATACTTAACATGATCGTAATTTATCTCAATACCTAAATCGCGCTTGTCATTAAAAAAATAACCCAACCTGAAACTGTATTGCGGAATGGTAATATCTGTTGTAAAAAGCTCATCCAATCCATCTCTGTCTATGGCTCGCAATTTATGCAACTTAAAATCATAATTATTTTCGGCATTAGGTCCGCTTTTAAAATGAATGGTGCTGCGGCTAAACCAATCTAAATTATATCCGCCCGAAAAATAAAACGTTCCCTTGCCGGCTGTACTTTGCTGAGGGCAATCACAAATTTGCGATGGTGCTTTATTTTCATTGCTTGCAGTTTGAGCGCCTGTAAAATTATAACCCGAAAAAAATAAAACGACTAAAAGAAACTTCTTTAACATGAGAGTAAAAAATTAACGCCCGCAAAACTAAAATAATACAATATGCCATTGCAATTTTTATGTTAGCTTTAAGGGAAAGTTTTTAATGGAATTACAAATTAACTTTTAACCCCACCCTCCCGAAATTTCGGAGCGGGGTGGGAACACCAGCCTGCTGCGTCTAATCTATCTGAACAAAGCCAACCTTCCAGCAAAACCCCTTTATGGGTCAGGGGTTAACAATAATTGCTTAACTAAATAACATTTCCCACTCATCCTCATAAACATTACCAACCCTTTAAAAACTTCTCCCGAAATTTCGGGACATTTCAAACCCTTCAAACATTTCTAACCCTCCCATGTTAGTATCCTCAATAAAATAAACACATTTTTTCTCTTTCAAACAAATAACTTTACAAAAAATAAAATCAAAAAAATAAAATGGAAACCGTTGCTAAAACATTTTTAAAAGGAGGAGAGTTTGTAATTAAACCATCAACCTACGAAGACATATTTGTACCCGAAGAAATTTCCGAAGAACATAAAATGATGGTACAAATGGCGCAGGATTTTCTAAAGCAGGAGGTACAACCCAACTTCGAAGCGTTAGACCAGCACAAAGAAGGCTTAATGGTTTCCATACTTAACAAAGCAGGCGAACTGGGCTTACTTGGCATAAGCGTGCCAGAAGAATATGGAGGATTTGGAAAAGATTTTGTTACCAGCATGCTCATAACAGAAGTGCTTGGTGCAGGTCATTCCTTTTCAGTGGCAATGGCTGCACACACAGGCATAGGCACACTGCCTATTTTATATTTTGGAAATAAACAACAAAAAGAAAAATACTTACCACTGCTTGCCACCGGCAAATGGAAAGCATCTTACTGCCTTACCGAGCCAGGCAGCGGCAGCGATGCATTGGCAGCAAAAACAAAAGCCGTACTTTCTCCCGATGGCAAACACTACATCATTAACGGACAAAAAATGTGGATTACCAACGCAGGCTTTGCCGATTTATTTATTGTATTCGCACAGGTTGATGGCGATAAGTTCACAGGGTTTATCATCGAAAAAAGTTTCAACGGCATTACCCTTGGCGAAGAAGAACACAAAATGGGTATTAAAGGCTCCAGCACACGCCAGGTATTTTTTTCCGATACTAAAGTGCCAGTAGAAAACGTGCTGGGCGAAATTGGCAAAGGACACCTCATTGCATTTAACATACTAAACATAGGCAGAGCAAAATTAGCTGCTGCTGCATTGGGCGGATGCAAACAAGTCACAACCCTATCCATTGAGTATGCAAACACACGCCAGCAATTTAACCTGCCCATTGCAAAATTTGGCGCCATACGTTACAAACTTGCCGAGCAGGCAATAAAAACTTATGCCACCGAAAGCGCATTGTTCCGCATAAGCTCCATGATAGATGAGTTAGAAAAAAGACTCATTGCCGAAGGTGTAGAACATTCAAAAGCACTACTGCAGGCTGCCGAAGAATATGCCGTGGAGTGTGCCATACTAAAAGTAGTGGGCAGCGAAACACTTGATTATGTTGTTGACGAAGGCGTACAAATTTATGGCGGCTACGGCTTTAGTGCCGATTATCCTATGGACCGCGCCTACCGCGATTCGCGCATCAACCGCATCTTTGAAGGCACCAACGAAATAAACCGTCTGCTGGCAGTTGACATGATTTTAAAACGCGCCATGAAAGGTAAACTCGACCTTATGACACCTGCCATGGAAGTACAAAAAGAGCTCATGGGCATACCCGATTTTGGTGATGTGGATGATTCTCTTTTTGCAGCCGAAAAAAGAACACTTGCCAACATGAAAAAAGCATTGCTAATGGTAGCTGGCAGTGCTGTACAAAAACTGATGATGACCCTTGCCAAAGAGCAGGAAATACTCATAAACATAGCAAACATGGCGGCAGATATTTTTGTGAGCGAATCCATCATGCTACGCACCGAAAAATTAGTAGCACACAATACCGAAGCCCAATGCACAGCGCAATTAGACATGCTGCGCGTTTACCTCAACGATGCGGCTGACCGTGTTAACCTCCAGGGCAAAGAAGCCATCAACTCCTTTGCCGAAGGCGATGAACAACGCATGCTACTCCTCGGCTTAAAACGCTTCACCAAAACACCTCCCTACAACACCAAAGAAGCCAGGCGCAGAGTTGCTAAAGTTTTAATAGATGCCAATGCCTACTGCTTTTAAATAGTTTGTAAAGAAAGCTAACTAACCACCAATTCCGTATAATGGCTGTACGCATAGCTTGTGCTTTAACAACCCTGTTAGGTTACTTTAAACACTATTATGTTTCACTCTGGTGGCATAGCCTCCGGCTTTTTCCATCTCATCCATCTCGCTTTCAGCTATTCTTCCATACTCATTCACATACTTACAGTAACCCAACAAAAAAACAACCCCCAAACTCAAAACTCTAAACTCAAAACTCCCAACTATTTTCTACCTTTACACCCGAGGAGATTTAACTGTCTATAATTACTACTTTTACTAAATGGATTTTATAACCAATAGCCGGGTTAACAATGTTGCTATTATAAAACTTAATAACCCTGCCAAGTTTAACAGCTTTAACCGTTCTATGGCTTTAAACTTTCAGCAATCGTTAAAAGATGCTGCTGAAAACAATGAAGTACGTTGCATACTTATTGCTGCCGAAGGCAAAGCATTTTGTGCCGGACAAGATTTGGCCGAAGCAATTGACAACAGCGGGCCAGGCATCAAAAAAATTGTAAACGAACATTACAATCCCATCATCACCCTTATCCGTAGTATAGAAAAACCAATTGTATGCATCGTTCAAGGCGTTGCTGCCGGTGCCGGTGCCAACATTGCTCTTGCTGCGGATATTGTGGTGGCATCAAAATCAGCAGCTTTTATACAAGCGTTTAGTAAGATAGGTTTAATACCTGATAGTGGCGGCACGTTTATCTTGCCTCGCCTTATTGGTTTACAAAAAACCGCAGCATTAATGATGCTGGGCGAAAAAGTTTTGGCTCAGGATGCCTGCGATATGGGCATGATTTATAAAGTTTTTGATGATGAAAAGGCTTACGAGGAAGCACTCTCAATGGCAGTTACGCTTTCCGAAATGCCTACCAAAGCACTTGGTTTAACCAAGCGCTTGCTAAACCAATCCCTCACTTCCGATTTACACGATCAACTTGATGCCGAAGGCAAGGTTCAGCTTGAGGCAGCCGCAACTGAAGATTACACCGAAGGCGTAAAAGCATTTTTAGAAAAACGTAAACCTGTTTTTAAAGGAAAGTAATGGCAAAAGAAAAATTAAATGTAGTGGTTGCCGGGGCGGGAGCAATGGGTACAGGCATTGCACAGGTTGCTTTGTTGGCCAATTGTAATGTGGTAGTTTACGATTCATTTGACTCAGCACTTCAAAAATCAGAACAAAAACTTTTCACCGATTTGCAAAAACTTGTTGAAAAAGGAAAAATATCCGGTGAGGTATTGGAGCAATGCAAAAAGAATATTTCGTTCAGCAATACCCTCAACAGCGCTACCGGTGCTAATTTGTTCATTGAAGCCATCATTGAAGATTTGCAAACCAAGCAAAATCTTTTTACGGATGTAGAAACACGAGTAAGTGATGATTGCATACTCGCAACAAACACGTCATCGCTTTCCGTAATATCTATTGGTGCAAATTGCAAAAAGCAGGATAGGGTAGTTGGACTCCATTTTTTTAATCCGGCAGCAATTATGCCCCTGGTAGAAATTGTACCATCATTAAACACATCTTTAGCAGTTTTAGAAAAATCTAAATCTATCATTGACTCGTTTAAAAAAATTGCTGTAATTGCCAAGGATACGCCCGGCTTTATTGTTAATCGTATTGCGCGCCCCTACTATGGCGAGGCAATTAGAATTTATGAAGAAGGCATTGCAGACTTTGCAACAATAGATTGGGTAATGAAAGAGAAAGGTGGTTTTAAAATGGGACCGTTCGAGTTAATGGATTTTATTGGAAACGATGTCAACTACAAAGTCACCGAATCAGTTTTTGAACAAATGTTTTTCGACACACGTTACAAACCCTCGCAAACACAAAAAAGATTGTTTGAAGGAAAACTATACGGTCGTAAAACAGGTAAAGGATATTTCACTTACCTAAACAATGCGCCCTTGCCTGAACCGGTAAAGAATAACAAAACTGCCGGCATGATATGTAACAGAATTGTTTGCATGTTAATAAACGAAGCGGCTGATGCATTGTTATTAAACATAGCAACAAGAGTAGATATTGATTTAGCAATGACCAAAGGAGTTAATTATCCTAAAGGTTTATTAAAGTGGTGCGATGAGTTAGGCGCTGCTAATGTGTTGGACACGTTAGAAGAATTATTTAACTGGTATGGCGAAGACCGCTACCGTCCATCACCCATGTTAAGAAGAATGGTTAGAGA
>CXWJ01001577.1_pt1 | contig 11756 bp, 9 predicted proteins | sample 590841 | NCBI WGS metagenome assembly CXWJ01 (sample SAMEA3498367, study PRJEB10139) | wastewater metagenome | biome: wastewater treatment plant; material: activated sludge | place: Austria | collected 2015-01-21 | reverse complement strand
ACTAACTCAAACTTACCCTTGGTGGCTCTTTCTTGCACCCCTGACTTTGCAATCGCCCTGGGGGGCAGGGGTGCAGGGGTGCAGGGGGGCAGGGGTGCAGGGGAGATAAGACGCAAGGACGCCGGGTGCTCCTCTGCTCCCCTGCTGGTCAAACCATAATTCGGCTATAATGGCCCCCATGGCCCACGCAACAATGACCTTCCCGCCCGATTTTCTCTGGGGCACGGCGACATCGGCCTATCAGGTTGAGGGCAACAATAGCAATAGCGACTGGTACGCTTGGGAAGCGGCCGACCCGGCCCGCATCAAGGGCGACCTCGGCTGCGGCCCGGCGTCGGATTGGTGGGCCAATGCCGAGGCCGATCTGGACATCGCCGCCGCGCTGGGCACCAACGCCCACCGCCTGTCGCTGGAATGGAGCCGCATCGAGCCGGAGCCGAGCGTCTTCGATAGCGCGGCCATCGCCCGCTACCGGGCCATCCTGCAAGCCTGCCATGACCGAGGGCTGGAGCCAATGGTCACGCTGCATCATTTCAGCAACCCCCTGTGGCTGGTGGAGAAGGGGGATTTCCACAGCGACATCGTCGTCGACTATTTTCGCCGCTACACGGCCAAGGTCGTGGCCGAATTGGGCGACCTGATCCCCAAGTGGATTACCATCAACGAGCCGGTGACCTACGGCGTGCTGCGCTATCTGACCCACGATTTTCCCAATCCCGGTCGCGGCGGTTTCGGCGCGTTGTTCGCCGCCATCCACAATATGTTGCGCTGCCACGCCGCCGCCTATCACACGATTAAGGAAGCCTATCCGGCGGCGCTGGTGGGCACGGCCAACAATATGCAGGTCTTCGCCGCCCGGCCGGACGGCAACGCTCTCGACCGCCGCTGGGCCGTGATGATCGACCGCCTCTACAACGATAGCTGGCCGGACGCGCTCCATACCGGCCGCTACCGTGGCCTATGGGGCAACAAGCGCTTCAAGGGGCTGGCCGGCACNNCTGCGCCAGATCTGGCACGCCATCAGCTTCTGCTACCCGATCATGGGCTACTACCACTGGTCGCTGGTCGATAATTTCGAGTGGGATCGCGGCTGGACACAACGCTTTGGGCTGGTCGCCGTCGATCCGGTGACTCAGGAGCGGACGTGGCGGCCCAGCGCCCACCTCTATCAAGAGATTTGCCGCAGCTACAGCATCAGCGACGACATGGCCGNNGGGCTGGGGAGCGCGGCGCTTTACCGATTGGCTAGGCGGCTGGGCGGCGACGTGCTGGGGCTGGAGCAGTTCGAGCTGGATCACGGCCGCGGCTCGTCGCAGGATCATTCGCGCATCATCCGCCTGTCCTATCACACGCCGGGCTACGTGGAACTGGCGAAACAGGCTTACACCGCCTGGGCCGAGGTGGCGGCCGACGCCGGGCAGCAATTGATCGTTAAGACCGGCAGCCTCGATCTGTGGCCGAGCGACCCCGCCTATCCCATGAGCGACTACACCGGTAGCATGGATGCTTGCGGCGTGGCCTATGAGCGGCTGACGGCGGCCGAGGTGATGCGCCGCTGGCCGCCATTCACGCTGTCCGACGACGTGACCGGCATCTATCAGGCCGACGGCGGCATCGCCACGCCCAACCTGAGCAACGCCGCCCATCGCCGGCTGGCGCGGGCGAATGGCGCGGCCATACGCGACAACGCCCCGGTGACGGCCGTCCAGTCGGTGGGCGACTCAATTGAGCTGACGGCCGGGGGAGAGGTGTATCACTGTCGCCATCTGGTGGTGGCCGCCGGGGCGTGGTCGAACGACATCCTGGCCCACTTCGGCCGCCGGCTGCACCTGACGATCACCCAGGAGCAGGTGACCTATTACGCCACGCCCCATGCCGCCGATTTCGCGCCCGACCGCTTCCCGGTGTGGATCTGGATGGACGAGCCGGCGTTCTATGGCTTTCCCGTCTTTGGCGAACCGGGGCCGAAGATGGCCCAGGACGTGGGCGGCGAGCGGGTGACGCCGCGGACGCGCACCTTTGAGCCGAACGNNAGCCTCATAACTGCACCATCCGCTCAAAATCTGATACAATTATTCAAAGAGGTTTGAGCGACTGTAAAGGGTAAATCAATGGATTTGGATTTAGCGACAAACCGAGACTACGAGCAAGCCATTGTTGAAATCGTTCGCGTCTTGCCACCAAGTCGTGCCGAGCAATTATTTGACTTCGCCAGGTTCCTGGAAGCACAAATTCTGTCCGAGGAACTATTATTAGAGGAAAGTTCCGGGGAAGTTGAAGCTCATAATGTTCGATGGGATGCGCTTCTGGAGAGCAACGAAGGGCAGCTAGTTCTGGAGAATTTGGCGCGGGAAGCTCTAGTCGAACATCGCGCGGGCCGCACCAAACCGATGGTCATTAACGATGAAGGTCGACTTGCGGCGGAATGAAATCCCTCACGACGCCACAGTTTTGGAAGCTTTATCGTGATTTGCCGGTAGAGGTTCAACTTCGCGCGAATAGAGCCTACCAATTGTGGCAGCTTAATCCTCTAGCCCACGGCCTGTATTTCAAACTTGTGGGCAAAAGGCAACCCATCTTCTCTGTCCGCATCGGCCAGGATTACCGCGCTTTGGGATTACGCGAGGAAGATACGATCATCTGGTTTTGGATAAGTGCCCATGATGCGTATGCTCGCTTGCTTAAGCAGCTTTAGTCGTGGTTCCCCATAGGCCATAGCCCGCCACCCGCCGCTCCTCCCGCCGCCGGTGCTGTTCGTGGATCTCGCGCACGTGGGCTACTTTCTCGGCGATGGCCGCGTCGAGCCATAGGCGGCCGTGCTCGGCCGTCGCCAGGCTGCCCGCGCCATAGGCCCCGGTGGCCGTGTCGTCGTCCCACGGCGGATTAGCCACCAGCGCCCCGCCTTCAATCCAGTCCATATAATAGCTCTCCGTGGCGACAAAATCCGTCTCGTCCACCACGTGCTCCATGTGGGTCAGATCGGGCCGCAGGGCCAGGATCATCGCCGTCTCCAGCTCCCCGGCGTGGCCCATGCCGCCGCGACCGGACAGGCGGGTGGACATGAGCACCGGCCCGGCGATGTGGCCGTTGGTGTGCAGCCAGGCCGTGGCGCAGAAGATGCGGCGGTGGCGCTCCCCGGCGTACTTGACCACGTTGACCAGAAAGGAACAGTTGCCGCCGTGGCCGCTCATCAGGTACAGCTTGCGAAAACCGCGCCCCACCAGCGTATCGACCACGGCCAGCCAGTAATCCTCGAACGCCCGGCCGCCGACGTTGAGCGTGCCGGCGAACGAGGAGCGGTGGGTGCTGGCCCCATAGGGGAAGGGGGGTAGGCAGACGGCCTCATCGGGCGCGACCGCTTCCGCGCCGCGGCCGATGGCCCCGATGATCAGGGTGTCGGTGCTGAGCGGCAGGTGGTGGCCGTGCTGCTCGGTGTGGCCGATGGGGATGAGCACGCATTTGTCGCGGTTGGCGCCGGCCGGTAGTGGAGCAGACCCTCTCCCCAGCCCTCTCCCGCGGGGATAGGGAGCCTGATCCCCCTCCCTTTGGGAGGGGTTAGGGGAGGGCGCGGCGGCCCGCAACTGGCTCTCATGCCACTGGACAAGGCCTCGTGCTCCCAGTCCCAGTTCAAGCCCTTGAGGATGCAGAGCATAAACGCGGCTGAACCCGTCATCTTGCAGACTATCCAACAAATTAGAAATCATCTTGGCAAATGGATCGCCGGCGTCTCGCCGGCCATCGGCCACCGCCAGCCCACTCCCCGGCCAGCCGTAAGGGATAGCCGGTAGCAATCCAGCCCGCTCCGGCTCGCCCAGCGCCTCAGCCAGCTTGCTCAGGTCATANNGGAAGAAGTGGGTCATTGGGCCTGTTTCTCCAGTTCGCCCAGCGCTTCGGCCGAGCCGTCAATATTCAACCACGCCGGCAGCCCATATGGGTGCTTTTGTTCGGGCGGCAAAGGGGACACGTAGGTATGGCCCGCCCGGCGCCTGTCGAAATCGGCGCGGGCTGCCGCACGCAGTTCCTCATCGGTCAGCACGTCGAGCGCGGCAATTGCCAATACCCTGGCCGCCGCCAATGCACCCTTCAGGCCAATCGACATACCGCCGCAAGCCGTCACCGGCCAGGTGTGCAAGGCGATATTGAGCGGAAACGTGGGCATCACAATCCCCATCGTCGGCGTATTCCAACTCGCCTCGGCTACGTCGGACGAACCACCGACAGTCCGGTTGGGTTGCAGCGGGAAAATAGTTGTTGCCAACCCCTTTTCGGGCAGGCCCAGTTGTTGTTGGATTTCGCGGGCAAAGGTCTGTTCCTCTTCGCTCCAGACGGGTGGGCCGACGCGCTCCAGGATAGTTTGCATGCGCTCGGCCAGCGGCGTGTTAGGCAGCAGGTCGTGCAGGCCGTAATAGAGGCTGACGACCGCCCCGGTCTGGGTCGCCATCGCCGCGCCGTCAGCGATTTGTTTAACCCATTCCGTCGTGGCGACGACCCGCGCCCGATCCTCGTCGCGCACCACCAGCCACATCCGGGCATAGTCAACAACGACGTTGGGGGCCACCCCAGCCGCTTCATAGACGTAATGGGTACGCGCCGTCGGTTCCAGGTGTTCGCGCATCAAGTTCAGGCCGTGGGCGGCCAGTTCCATGGCGTGCAACGCCGAGCGCCCCTTCCACGGCTCTAGTCCGGCGTGGGCCGCGTGGCCGTGGAACTCGATCCTCATCTTGTTCACGGCCGCCATGCGCACATTGATCACCCCGGCGATGGGGGCGGGGTGCCAATGGAAACAGGCGTCCAGATCATTGAACAGTCCCTCGCGAGCCATATAACACTTGGCCCCTTCGGTTTCCTCGGCCGCCGCGCCATAGACGCGCAGGGCGCCGGGGACGTTATGCTTTTCCATCACCTGCTTGACGGCAATAGCCGCGCCGGTGAGGGCTGCCCCCAGTAGATTATGCCCGCAGCCGTGGCCGCTATTCTTGCCGTCGGCGCGGGCTTCCTGGCGCGGCACGGCGGCGTTGCCCAGACCGGGCAGTGCGTCGTACTCCGGTAAAAAGCCGATGATTGGCCCAGCCCCCTGCCGCCACTCGGCGACAAAGGCCGTGGGCACGCCGGCCGTGCCGGTGCTGGTGATCGTGAAGCCGGCGGCGGCCAACTCGCGGGTATGGACGGCGGCCGATTCAACCTCTTCCAGCCCAATCTCGGCCAGCTCCCAAACCTCGGAGGCAATGCGCCCAATGGCCGCGGCCGTGGATTCGACGGCCTGAGCAACTTCGCTGTCGTCGATGTTCATGGTTCTCTCCATTGTCTATCCGGCTTAGCACACGATATAGATCGAGCAAATTATGTTCTAATGGACTTAACCTGTAAATGGCTCACTCATAGAGCCGCGCCCCGCTCAATTCGCGTTCTCGCCGGGCTACGTAGTCGTCCAACGCCTCGGCAATAGACTGATCAAGCGGCGGCTGCTCATAATGGGCCAATATCTCCTTCCACACGCGATTGGCGCGAGTGGCGGCGTCCTCGCCACCGGCCAGTGCCCACGTCTCATAGCCCAGGCGGTCGGACAGCGAGGTGGCATAGAAGGCGTCGCGGTAGCGTTCCTGCGTGTGGCTCGTGCCCAGATGGTGGCCGCCCGGCCCGACTTCGGCGATGGCCGCCAACGCCAACGAGGCGTCATCCACGGCAAAACTCTCCAGAAAGTGGCGGAACATCGCCAGATTCTCCAAATCGATGATGAGCTTCTCGAACGAGACGGTCAGCCCGCCGTCCATCCAGCCGGCGGCGTGCATGATCAGGTTCGTATGGGCCAGCACTGCCGGCCACAGTGACCACAGCGACTCATAAGCCGCCTGGGCGTCGGCCGCCTTGCTGCCGGTCAGCCCGCCACTGCCGCGATAGGGCAGGCCGTAGCGCCGCGCCAGTTGCCCGCCGACCAGCGCCGCCCAGGCTCCCTCCGGCGTGCCGAAGGCCGGGCTGCCGTTGCGCAGGTCGATGTTGGTGGTGAAGCCGCCATAGATTACCGGCGCGCCCGGCCGCACCAGTTGGGTCAAGGCCACCCCGGCCAGCACCTCGGCATTCTGCTGGGCCAGCGCGGCGGCCATCGTCACCGGACTCATGGCCCCGGCCAGAATGAAGGGGGTGATGAACGTTACCTGCCCGGCGCGGGCGTAGGTTATCAACCCGCCCAGCATCCGCTCATCATAGCGCAGGGGGCTGTTGACGTTGATCACGTCGCCGGTCACCGGGTCACCGTCGAGCGAACCGTAGACCAGGGTCATCATCGCCAGCGTGTCGGCGGTGATGACGCGGCCGTGGGCGCCTTCCATGACGACCTTGTCGGTCAGCGTCAGCCCGGCCCGGACGCGGTGCAGGTGGCGGACGTTGACCGGTACGTCCTGGGCCGTCACCTGCTCCCAGGCGGCGAAGTGCAGGGCGTGGCAGGCTTGCGACAGCTTGAGAAGATTCGCATAGTCATTAGATGAGCCAATACGCCGCCCCCGGTCAAGGTCAGTCACGTAGACCATGCCGCCGCACGGCCCGAAGGCGATGCCGTCCCCACCGATCACCACGTCGTGGGCCGGGTTGCGCGCCTGCCAGCGGAAGGACGACGGCGCGGATGACAACGCCGCCAGCACCAGCCCCCGGTCGAGCCAGACGTGGCGCGTCGTCCGATCAACCTTGGCCCCGGCCCGCTGCCAGATGTCGAGCGCCTCGTCGTCGAGGAAATCCACCCCCACCTTTTCCAGAATGTCGAGCGAAGCCAGATGGATGTGTTCCAGCGCGTCGGGGTCGAGCCAGTCGTAGGGCGGGCGGGGGTTGCGAAGATTGCGGAAGGGAATGTTCAGCAGGGGCAGCTTGGGCATGGTGCGCGGCAGGCGGGGGCGTTGTCGGGACATGGGCGGATTATAGTGACTGTAGGCGGAACTTACAGCTCCGCCGCCGATGGTCAGAAGCGGAACTGGAAGTTCCGCCTACACGCGCAGATACCAGTCGAAGAACCGCTCCGTCCGCCGCTGCCAATCCATCTCGGTCTCGTGGCGCAGGAAGCCGTGGGGTTCGCCGGCGTAGGTCTTGTATTCAAACACCTTGTCATGGCGGCGCAGGGCCTCGGCCCACTCCTCCGACGATTGCGGTGGGACAATGTCGTCCTCCAGGCCGTGCAGCAGCAGGACAGGCGCGCGGACGTTGGCTATCTCGTGGATGGGCGAGGCGTTCCGATAGACGATCCAGTTGTCGCGCGGGTGGCCGAGCATCATCTCGGTATACAGTCGCGTCGTCCGCTCGCATTGCGCCCAGGAGCTATAGACGTTGGCGTCGCCGAACTTACTGACCCCGCAGGCGAACAAATATTCCGGGTCGCGGGCCAGGCAGCAGGCCACCATGTAGCCGCCGTAACTGCTGCCGAGAATGCCGATGCGTTCCCTATCGATCCACGGCAGCGTGTGCAGGAATTTTGCGCCGTGGAGCACGTCTTGCATATCGCCCACGCCCCAGTCGTCATAGTTGCCGTGCTCGAACGCCCAGCCATACCCCGTGCTGCCGCGGAAGTTGGGGGTAAAGAAAGTGTACCCCTTAGCCAGGAAATATTGGGCCAGCGCGTCCCACTGGAAGCGGTAGGCATCGGCCGGGCCGCCGTGGGGGCGCACGATGGCCGCGCCGTTGGGCCGGTTCGGCCGCCACAGCAGCGCCGGAATCTCCAACCCGTCATAGCTGCGATAGCGAATGTGTTCGGGCGTTACCAGATCGTGCGAGGCCAGGGCGGGCGGCATGGAAAAGGTCAGTTGGGTCATATGCCCGCCATCGACCGCCACCCGGTAAATGTCGGGCGGGGTCGTGGCGTTCTCATACTCGATGGTCAGAAAACGGCCATCGGGTGACCATTGCGGTGTGGCAAAGTAGCCTGGCCCGGCAACCAGATCACGGGCTTCGCCGGTGGCGGCGTCGATGAGCAGCAGATCGACCGCTCCGTCGCGGCAGACCGTCGCCGCCAGTGTGCGGCCGTTGGGCGACCAGGCGAACTCGATCACGTCCCGGCTGAGGCGGGTCAGTTGGCGCGCGCCTTCGCCGTCGGGCCGGACGAGCCAAATCTCGGTGAAGCCGGAACGCTGCGAAAGAAAGGCAATAGTCGTCCCATCGGGCGACCAGGCCGCGGCCCAATCCTTCTCTTTCGGCGCGCCGGTCAACGGCCGCGTCTGCCCGGCATCGATCTCGACCAGGCGCACCTCCCAGCGGTTGAGGTCGTCGAACGGCCGGTGGGTATAGGCCACATAGCGCCCATCGGGCGAGGGGGCGGCCTCCATGTTGTCGCCGCCGTTGTCGTCGGCCAGGGCGCGNNCCACTGCCATCGGCCGGGGTGACTTGAACGTGGCCGTTGCTTGTGAAGGCCAGCCACTGCCCATCGGGCGACCAGCGTGGCGGGCCGTCCCACCAGTAGATCGTTTTGGCCCGGTCGGGCGACAGGCGCGCCGGCCAGCCGCCGGCCGCCGGCATGGCGAAAATGTCGGAGCGGCCGTCGCGCTCCCAGACGAAGGCCACCCGCTCGCCGTCGGGCGATAGCTCGTGGTGGTGGATGAGGTTGAGCGAGTTGATGAGGTCGAGGCTCCAGCCATCGGGGGGATGCAGGTCCGGCCGGTCAACCGACGGCCAGCCATTGCGCTCGTATTTTTCGGCGATGTGGACTTTGTTGTTCATGGGTAGTTCAGACCTGACAGGTCTCAGAAGACCTGTCAGGTCTAGAGGGGCGGCCTAAACTTCGGCTCCACCTCATGGCAAGCCACCCAATGCCCCGCCTGTATTTCCCGCCACTCCGGCACGTAGGTCGTGCAGTGCGGCTGGGCGATGGGGCAGCGCGTATGGAAGCGGCAGCCGGAGGGCGGATTGATCGGGCTTGGCACGTCCCCTTCCAGGACTATGCGCCGGCGGCGGCGGGCGGCTTTGGGGTCGGGCACGGGCACGGCCGACAGCAGCGCCTGGGTATAGGGGTGCAGCGGTTCCTCGTACAGGTCGTCCTTGGGGGCCAATTCGACGATGATGCCCAAATACATGACCGCCACCCGGTCGCAGATGTGGCGCACCATGCTCAGGTCGTGGGCGATGAACAGGTAAGTCAGGCCGAGACGATCCTGCAACTCCTCCAGCAGATTCACCACCTGGGCCTGAATCGACACGTCGAGGGCCGAGATCGGCTCGTCGCACACGAGGAAAATGGGGTCGGAGGCCAGGGAGCGGGCAATACCGATGCGCTGNNCGCGGGTTGAGTGAGGCATAGGGGTCCTGGAAGATCATCTGCGCCTGGCGACGAATCGCCAGCCACTCGTCCCCCTTGGCCTCCTGCACGCGATGGCCGGCGATGGTCGTCTCGCCGGACGTGGCCGGATAGAGGCCCAGCAGAGTGCGCCCGGCGGTCGATTTGCCGCAGCCGCTCTCGCCCACCAGCCCCAGCGTTTCGCCGCGGGCGATGTCGAACGAGATGCCGTCCACGGCGCGCACATGGCCGGTCACCCGCTGGATGAGCAAGCCCTGCCGGATGGGGAAGTGCTTCTTCAGATCGACGACGCGCACCAGTGGTTCGTCGTGGCCGTTGGTTGGGGGGATTGCGTTGGTCGTCATGGTGTTTAGTGGGCAGTGATCAGTGGTCAGTGGTCGCTTTCTGATACTCGCTACTCGTCGCCCGCACCTCGTCACTCGCCGTGACCCAACAGGCGGCGCGCTGCCTGGGCGACACGGGGAAGAGCGGCGGCCGTTCATTCAGGCAGCGCTCGATGACGTATTCGCAGCGCGGCGCGAACGGGCAGCCACGCGGCGGGATCAGCAGATTGGGCGGCGCGCCGGGGATGGACTTCAGCCGCTCCTCGCGCCGCCGGTCGACGCGCGGCAGGGCGGCCAGCAAAGCCATCGTGTACGGATGGTGGGGGTTGTCGAACAGGCTGTCCACGTCAGCTTCCTCGACGATCATCCCGGCGTACATGACGATCACCCGCTCGGCCAGCCCGGCCACCACGCCCAGATCGTGGGTGATCCAGATGAGGGCCATGCCCAGATGCTCGCGCATCCGCACCACCAACTCGACGATCTGAGCCTGGATGGTCACATCGAGGGCCGTCGTTGGCTCATCGGCGATGAGCAGGCTGGGGTTGCAGGCCAGCATCATGGCGATCATCACCCGCTGGCGCATACCGCCGGAGAATTGATGCGGATAGTCGCCCAGGCGGCGGGCTGGGTCGGGGATGCCGACCAGTTCCAACAATTCAATGGCCCGCCGGGCGGCCTGCTCCGTGGTCATATTGTAATGGCGGCGCAACGCCTCGCTCATCTGACGCTTGACGCTAAGCACCGGGTTGAGCGAGGTCATGGGGTCCTGGAAGACCATGGCGATCTCGCTGCCGCGCACGTTGCCCAACTCCTCATCGCTCATCGCCAGCAGGTCGCGCCCCAGGAACACGGCCCGGCCGCCGGCTATTTCGCCCGGCGGGATGGGAATAAGGCCCAGGATCGACATCATGCTGACTGACTTGCCGCAGCCGCTCTCGCCGACCACGGCCACCACCTCACCTTCATGGATGTTGTAGGAGATGCCATTCACGGCGTAGACAACACCCTCGGGGGTATTGAAGCGGACTTCCAGGTTTTCAATCGTGAGCAAGCGCCGGCTGGGGTCGTGCTCGCGAATGTGGGAGCCGTCGGGCGATGGATCGGGCGGCCGTTCCAGCGCGCGATCCCGAGTATAGAGCGTGGACGAGGGGCGGTGTATGGCGCTCATCAGGCGTTGCGGCTCCGGGGGTCGAGGGCGTCTCGCAGGCCGTCGCCCACAAAATTGATACTCAATACGGTCAGCAAAATGAGTAGGCCGGGGAAAATCCACAGCCACGGGGCGGTTTCGATGTAGTTGTAGGAGCCGTCGAGCATGTTGCCCCAGGTGGCCGTCGGCGGCTGGACGCCCATGCCCAGAAAGCTGATGTACGCCTCAGACAGGATAGCCGTTGCCACGGCCAGCGTGGCCGAGACGACGATGGGGGCCATGCTGTTGGGCAGGATGTGGCGGAAGATGATTTCGCTCGTCGGCGTGCCGATGGAGCGCGCCGCCAGCACGAAATCGTTCTCTTTGAGCGACAGGAATTGGGCGCGGACGATGCGGGCCACGTACATCCAGCTCGTGAGGGCGAAGATGATGACGATCCAGAAGACACTGCCGCCGACAATGCGCGCGGCGACGATCAGCAGGAAGAGCGAGGGGATGATGAGCATGGCCTCGGTAAAGCGCATCAACAAGCCATCGATCCAGCCGCCATTGAACCCGGCCACCGCGCCGATGAGGACGCCGATGATGATCTCCAGCACGGCCGCCGTCAGGCCGATCATCAGCGAGATACGGCCGCCCTGGATGGTGCGGGCGAAGACGTCGCGGCCGACGGTGTCGGTGCCGAAGATATGCTCGGCCGACGGCGGCGATAGGCGTTGGCTGGTGTCGGTGAAGTTGGCCCGCTCGGCGGTGAAAATCAGGCCACCGCCGAAGGCGTAGACGAACAACAGGATCAGAGTGATGGCCCCGAACATCGCCATGCGGTGGCGGCGGAAGCGCCGCCAGGCCATCTGGCGGAACGTCAGCGGCGGGGCCAGTTCGTCGGCGCCGGGGGCCAGGGTGACGGGGGAGGCGTTGAGGGTGGTCATGCAGCCTTCTCCAGGAGCAGGGGAGCGGGGGAGCAGAGGGGCAGGGGAGAACGATACTCCTCTGCTCCTCTGCTCCCTTTCTCCCCTGC
>CXWJ01000551.1_pt1 | contig 11756 bp, 9 predicted proteins | sample 590841 | NCBI WGS metagenome assembly CXWJ01 (sample SAMEA3498367, study PRJEB10139) | wastewater metagenome | biome: wastewater treatment plant; material: activated sludge | place: Austria | collected 2015-01-21 | reverse complement strand
CTGCTAAACCCGAAATACTCTCCGTTCGTTGATGCTGATTCATTGTACCGGCGTCAGACCTGAGAACGGCAGTCACATTATTCCCTTCTTTACACGTCGAAGGGCATATTTTGCGGGAGGGTATGAAAAACCCTGCCTTGCATTCCCATCAAACGCCTGAAACGCCATTCTCGAGGCGTCGGTAGATCAGACAAAATCGTTAAAAACCAACTCCCTTGCGAAGTACGTTGATGATGGGCGGTCCCCTCAACCGTGCCAAATTGGAAGCGCTGCTGATGATGATTAACGGTCATTTTTTCAAAGGGTTGTCCGCGCTGATAAAGGCAGGCAAATCTCGAAGTTAAGACTTTCACTGACATATGGCAGGTGGATAATTGCAACAATGTACAACAAGCTGTCGCCGATATCGGAAGTTGAAAAGCGGTGAATTACAGAAATCAAAAGCGGCGGAGAGAACTCTCCGCCGCCTGCGTGCCGCCTACCTTCGCAACCGAAACTTATACCCGTATACATGATATATGCCACTCTGGGCTGATCCGATTGCGATTATGAGAATCTTTTGGAAGTGAGTCTTGCGGGATGGGAAGGCACACAATCGACATAATTTTCTCGGCATATAGTAATTTTGATGATAAGTGCATAGTGTAAAACTCCATATCAATGGGAAGGAGAGGATGGTTTCGATAGCCCGGGAAAGCATCAATTTTTGGGTATTAGTCTTATAATGAATCCATGTCCATGCCAATTTTAGCCACGAAACTTCATATTCCCATACTAAGGCCTAAAATTGTCTCACGCTCCCGCCTCATTGATCAACTAAACGAGGGTCTGCACCGCAAACTGACCCTCATCTCTGCTCCCGCTGGCTCTGGCAAGACTACCTTGGTCAGTGAATGGATCGTGAGTTGCAAGAGACCTGTCGCCTGGCTATCATTGGATGAAGCGGATAATGATTCCACGCGCTTTCTGACATGTCTCATCATGGCTGTGCAAACCGTTTTTCCGAATGTTGGAGCAGAGGTTCTTCGTATGCTTCAATCTGCTCAACCGCCGCAAATCGAATCGCTCCTGACCATTCTTCTCAATGAGGTCTATACCATTCCTGATCCTGTCATCCTCATCCTGGATGACTACCATGTGATCGAAAACAAAGTGGTTGGTGATGCACTAATTTTTTTGTTGGAGCACATGCCGCCGAAAATGCATCTGGTTATCACTACTCGTGAGGACCCGAGTCTTCTATTGGCTCGGTTGCGTGCTCGCGATCAATTAACCGAATTGCGCGCCACAGACTTGCGGTTTGCAGATACTGAAGCTGCTGAATTTCTCAACCAGATCATGGGCTTAAGCCTTTCTGCGGAAGACATCGCCGCACTCGAAGCCCGAACAGAAGGCTGGATTGCAGGACTGCAATTAGCCGCAATTTCAATGCAAGGACATAAAGACGCCGGCAGCTTTATAAAGTCTTTTACCGGCAGTAATCAATTTGTACTGGACTATCTAATTGAAGAAGTTTTGCGGCAACAATCTGAAAACATTCAAGCTTTTTTGCTGCGCACATCCATCCTCGACCGCATGAGTGGTCCCCTTTGTGATGCCGTTTTGCTAGATTCTTCAACACTTGGGCAGGAAACACTGGAACGCCTCGAACACAACAACCTGTTCATCATCCCTCTGGACAACGAGAGACATTGGTACCGTTATCATCATCTCTTTGGAAGTTTACTGCGCCAGCGGTTAGGAAAAAGCCTGAAACCCGAAGAGATTGCCCAGTATCACATCCGCGCCAGCGAGTGGTATGAAAAGAACAATGACCCGGATCAAGCCTTCCATCATGCCATTGCCACCGGGGATTACAGTAGGGCGGCGATGTTGGCTGAAAAGAACTGGCGGGGAATGAGTGAAAGTTTTCAGTATGCTGTCTGGCTTGGTTGGGCGAAGCAGCTGCCGGAGGAGTTGATCCGCTCTCGTCCTGTACTTTGCACACAGATCGCCTGGGGATATATGGATATCAGTGAAGTGGATGCCAGTGAGTCCCATCTGAGGGATGTGGAACGGTGTCTGGAAAATCCGCCAAATGATATGGTCGTTGTGGTTGAAGAACAATTTCGCGCCCTGTCAGCCAGAATCGCGTTCATCCGCACATACAACGCCCAATCAATGAGTGATTTTTCCGCCGCGGTGAAGTATGCTGAACTGGCGCTCAAGCTCGCTCCTGAAGAAGATCATTTCTTACGCGCCCAAACCAATGCGATTCTGGGAGGTACATATTGGGCAAATGGTGATCTGGAGGCTGCCTGCAAGTCGCTGAGTGACTGGGTCGATAGAGCACGGAAGGCAGGCAATTTCTTTTTTGCCATTGCCGGCGCCTCTGGAAAGGCAGACATCCTGACGGAACAGGGACATCTCCGTGAAGCGTTAATAACCCTTCAACAATCTTTGAAGCTTGCTTCGGAGCACGAAGCAGAGTCACAGCGGATCATTGCGCATCACCATTTGGGGTTGGCATTGCTTTACCACGAAATGAGAGACGATGAATCTGCCGCGCAACATTTTCAGAAGAGCCTTGAACTCGGTCAGCGGTCTGTTTTGCGGGATTGGTCGTATCGCAAACATCTTGCGCAGGCTCGATTGAAAGAGTTTGATGGAGACCTGGACTCTGCGCTCGACTCTTTGGATGACGCCAAACGATTTTACGTCAGATCCCTCATACCAAACACTCATCCCATAGAAGCCATCAAGGCGAAAATCTATCTCAAACAAGGACGATTATCCAAGGCGCAAGAGTGGGTACGTGAGCATGGATTCTCGGAAGACGATGATCTTGGCTATTTGCGCGAGTTCGAACATATTACCCTGGCACGGGTGCTGGTGGCTGAGTATCAGGTCAATCGGACAGAACATATTATTCAGGATGCATTGAGCCTGTTGAAACGTCTTTTGAAGGCAGCGGAAGACCTAAATAGAATGGGCAGCATTCTCGAAATTCAGATCGTGACGGCTCTTGCCTACCATGCGCTTGGCAACACCTCCCAGGCATTTTCCTCGCTGGAACATGCTCTGATTCTTGCAGGACCGGAAGGCTTTGTTCGCATCTTTGTGGGTGAGGGCGAACCCATGCGGTCATTGCTTTCAGATTTTAGAAGGTCACTTGAAAAGAAAACGCGCGGCAAACCCTACGAACTGATGGAGTATGTAAATAAGCTTCTGTCTGCTTTCGCACAACCCAAAGAGAAACAGCAATCCAAACTGGTCGAGCCGCTCAGCAAGCGCGAGCTCGAAATTCTGCAACTGATTGCCCAGGGACTCTCAAATAGTGAGATCAGCAAGCGGCTTTTCCTCGCCTTGAATACCGTTAAAGGGCACAATCGAATTATTTTTGACAAACTACAAGCCCAAAATCGCACAGACGCCGTAGCACGCGCCCGCGAGTTAGGTCTGTTGTAGCCACAACAGCACTTTGCCCGCACATTCGGTATCAAGAACTTCACATAAGCCAAGGGGGCCTTATCTGTCTTTTGTAAAGCACCATCTGTAAAACATCTTTTCCCGTAGTTCCCCAAAAACAACACCTCCGAACAACACTTAAGTGTCTATTCGTTAATACCTCCTTGTAGATAAACTAACTCTACATTGAACAAGTGGCGCGGACTGAAACAACCGACCGCAAGAGGAACAACGTAATGACGAATGAACGTAACCTGAAAACCGACCCGAGTCTGCCAATGGTTTATCAGATCAGGATCAGAGGACATCTGACCGATCAATGGGCAGAATGGTTTGAGGGCATGACGATCACCCTTGAAGAAGACGGCAACACACTGTTAACGGGTCCGGTGATCGATCAGGCTGAGCTACACGGATTGCTGAAGAAAGTACGAGATGTCGGAATGACATTGCTATCTGTCAATCAATATCATTCAACCAGAGGAGAAAATGTAATGGACATGAAAGTTAACACATACAGGGCGACTGCAAAAGTGGTAGGTGCGCTATACATTGTGGGATTCGTTGTGGGCATTGCGGGATCGATGCTTGGCGCACCGGGTCAGCTTGAGACGGTTTCTGCCAGGAGCATGATGATCGCAATCGGCGCATTGCTTTGGGTGATCGCCGCCGCTGGTGATGCCGCTCACGGGGTGATGATGTTTCCGATCTTGAAGCAAAATAACGGGCGCATCGCTCTCGGCTACCTCAGCGCCAGACTCGTTGAAGCCGCTATTATCGCCATCTCGGCTTTGTTCATCCTGCTTCAAGTTCCTTTGGGTGTTGAGTTTCTGAAGGTCAATGCTTCTGAAATTCCCTATCTTCAATCCCTGAGCGCTTTATTCACACAGTCGCAGGCGTATACCTACCAGATCGGCATGGTCACTTTAGGGATGGCTGGCTTGACGCTTTGCTACGGTTTTTATCGGACAAAGTTGGTGCCGCAGTTTTTCGTCCTCTGGGGCTTCATTGGATATGTGAGCTTCCTGATCGGATCCATGTTGGAAATCCTGGGCTTCAATCTGCAACTGCTCCACACACTTCCGGGCGGATTGTGGGAGATATCCATCGGCGTGTGGCTGATCGTAAAGGGATTCAATTCAACCGCGTTCGTTTCCGAGTCTGCGGAATAAAACGAAGTAGGGGCAACCCGTCCATATCGTCCAGCGAACTTAACAATATGGACGGGTCGCTCTGAATGAAAATAAATATTAGGACAAATAGAATGAAACCAATAAATCACCATGCAAAAGGAGCTAAAAAGAGGAAAAAAGGAACACAAACTCAAAGAACGGCAGTATCGATATGAATGCAAGATTTTCGACCAAATCCGAATCAAATAACCAAAGGAGAAATCAAATGAAAGCTATTGTATACACACAATATGGATCCCCGGATGTTCTGGAATTCAAAGAGGTAGCCAAACCTACCCCAAAAGACGATGAAGTACTGGTAAAAGTTTATGCGGTATCCGTCAATGCAGGGGACATCCATCTCTTGAGAGCGGACCCCTTCCTGATCCGCCTGAGTTCCGGACTTCTGAAACCCAAAAACCAGATCCTCGGATCCGACATTGCGGGACGGGTTGAGACAGTCGGTAAAAACGTAAGAGAATTCAAGCCGGGTGATGCTGTATTTGGGAATATCTCAGCAGACGGTTGGGGCGGTTTTGCCGAGTACGCATGTGCTCGCGAAGATGCATTCGCGTTGAAACCGGCTAACCTATCGTTCGAGGAAGCCGCAGCAGTACCTATGGCAGCCTTCACTGCTCTGCAAGGTTTCCACTATGCGGGTGAGGTTCGACCGGGGCTAAAGGTTCTGATCCATGGGGCGTCCGGTGGTGTGGGCACCTTTGCAGTCCAGCTCGCCAAGGTGTTCGGGGCTGAAGTGACTGCGGTATGCAGCGCTAAAAACCTGGATGTGGCTCGCTTGATCGGTGCAGACCATGTCATTGACTATACCAAAGAAGACTTCGCCAAGAATGGAAAGAAGTATGACCTGATCCTTGCCACGAATGGAGACCGCTCGATTTCAGATTATCGGCGTGCATTAAGTCCTAAAGGGATTTATGTTCACACCGGTGGTTCCGTGGCTCAAATGTCGCAAGCGATGCTCCAAGGAGCATGGATCTCAAAGACCGGAAACCAGAAAATGGGCAGTATGGGGGTCGCGAAACCAAACAAAAAAGATTTGGTTACCATGAAGGAACTGCTTGAAGCTGGTAAAGTAAAACCTGTCATTGATAGATGTTACCCGCTCGCGGAAACAGCCGAAGCAATCCGATACCTTGAGGCAGGACACGCTCAGGGAAAAGTCGTCATCACTGTGCCACAGAACAACTAGATCTTCAATGAGATGCTGAAAGACGCCATGAAAGCGATCGTGTGCTCAAAAACTGGTTCCCCGGACGTTTTGCAGCTCCGAGACGTAGAGAAACCCACGCCCAGGGAAAATGAAGTGCTGGTAAGAGTACATGCCGCAACCGTAGTAGTTGGAGATGTAATACTTCGAAAGCTCCATCCGCTGTTTTTTCTCCCGCTGCAACTGTTTGGCATGAAACGAAAACGGATTCCTGGGCATGAGTTTGCTGGCGAGATCGAAGCAGTAGGCAAAGCGGTTAAGCGATTTAGGATAGGGGAGCAGGTCTTTGGAACGACGACCGGGTTGAGTGTAGGCGCCAATGCTGAGTATGTCTGCCTGCCTGAAAAGTGGCAGGCAGGTGTGCTGGCAACCGCCCCGACAAATATGACTTATGAGGAAGCCGCTGCGGTCCCTGTTGGGGGCATGACAGCATTGTATTTTCTTCGAAAAGCCAAGATCCAAAGCGGACAAGAAGTCCTGATCTACGGTGCTTCGGGAAGCGTAGGCACGTTTGCTGTGCAGGTCGCCAAATACTACGGTGCAAAGGTGACAGGAGTATGCAGTACCGCGAATGTGGAATTGGTAAAGTCTTTGGGAGCCGATCATGTCATTGATTATGTCAAAGAGGACTTCACCAAAAGAGGTCAGACCTACGATGTTATTTTTGACGCGGTCAGAAAGACCTCGTTATCTCGTAGTAAAGGCGCGCTGAAAGAGAAAGGAGTTTATCTTTCAGTTCGATCTTCAACCCGCGAAAAAGTCGAAAATCTCATTTTCCTCAAAGAACTGATGGAAGCGGGGAAAATTAGACCTGTCATCGATCGATACTATCCTCTGGAGCAAACCGCCGAGGCTCATCGCTATGTCGAAGCAGGGCATAAAAAGGGAAATGTTGTTATCAACGTAAGGAACAGTGACTTATTATGAAAGCAATTGTGTGGACAAAATACGGATCGCCGGATGTTCTTCAGCTCCAAGAGATAGCCAAACCTTCTCCCCGAGCTAATGAAGTACTGATAAAAATCCATGCCACCACAGTAACGGCAGGAGACTGCGAAGCTCGAAACCTCAAGATGCCAATCCTAATCCGGCTTCCGATGCGGATGTATGTAGGTTTCAGAAAACCAAAACGAATTACGATATTAGGACAGGAGCTCGCGGGAGAAATTGAAGCAATCGGCAAAGATGTAAAACGATTTAGAGTCGGTGACCAGGTTTTTGGGACCACCGGTTTGGGTTTTGGAGCGTATGCTGAATACATATGTCTCCCCGAAGAATCGGCAATGGGAGTGCTGGTAACGAAACCAGCCAATATGACTTACGAGGAAGCCGCCACCGTTCCAACCGGCGGACTCGAAGCCTTGCATTTCATCAGAAGAGGAAATACGCTGGCAAGCGTGCGCGGTGAAAAGGTTTTGATTATTGGCGCAGGTGGTAGTATTGGAACTTTTGCTGTACAGCTTGCCAAGTATTTTGGGGCTGAAGTGACTGGCGTGGATAGTTCGGGTAAATTGAATATGTTGCGCGCGATTGGTGCAGACCATGTCATTGATTACACCAAAGAGGATTTCACCAAAAACGGTGAGACCTACCATGTTATTTTTGACGTGCCAGGCAAAAGTTCATTTTCAAGCGGCATAAGATCACTAAAACAAAATGGACGATATCTCTTGGCAAACCCGAGACTGTCACATATCCTTCAAGGACCATGGACATCGATGAGAGGCGGTAAGAAAGTAATATTTGGAGCAGCAAGCCAAAAGACGGAAGATCTGATTTTCCTCCGAGACCTTATTGAGGCAGGACATATAAAGGCGGTGATCGATCGTCGCTTTTCGCTGGAACAAATCGCAGATGGTCATAGGTATGCTGATAAAGGACAGAAAAAGGGAAATATTGTTATCACCATAAGTCATAACACCAAAATCTAAGTACAGATTGGTATACGTGGAGTTGAACGTAGTATAGGCTTTAAAAGGAGACAAAATGTCATTCGCCACTTTTTGGTCTGAAGATACCCTGACCCCGATCGGATCATTACCCGGAGTTACAGCCGGTCCCACTTCCGATTGGGATGAACTCGCCGAGATCAATCACATCTCTCGCGCAGAAGTCATTGACCGAATCAATAATGGGCATCGTCCATATGTTGCGCGAATGGATGGTCAACCGGTTGCGTATGGCTGGCTTGCCACAAGAAAAATATCCATCGGCGAACTCGATATTAATGTTGAACTCCCGCCGGATGACCGCTATCTCTGGGATTTTGCCACTCTTCCAGATTGGCAGGGTCGAGGGCTGTATCCGCGTTTGCTGCAAGCCATCCTTGAACAGGAAATCCAAAACGCCAAAAGGTTTTGGATCATCCATGCACCGGAAAATCTTCCATCCGGTGCTGGCATGAGCAAGGCGGGTTTTGAATTCGTGGGGCAACTCTCTTTCACAGCGGATGGAAAAGTAGGACTCGCACCCTACTCGGATTCAACTGAACGTGCCCGCATCGGTGCGGACCTGTTACAGGTTCCCCTCATTGAGTCAGTCCTGGCTCCATGCTGGAGCTGTGGAGAGATGGTTGCAAAACATCCCGACAAAGCAGATGCCAATTCGTGCTGGCCACCTCAACGATCCAATGGAAGCACATGTTGCTGTAAGAAGGAAGTCAAGAAATCAAATAATGTGATCATTGGCGTTTGATTGCTTGTTAGCATACTGCAACAAATTAAGTTAGAAGAAGTAAAACCATGCCCTATACAGTTATTTATAACCCTGAATTACATATCATTGAAGCAAGATTGATCGGAAACATGACTGTAGGCGAAGTCGATGAAATAATAGCCAAAACTGCGAAGATAGCTAAAGAGAAAGAGTGCCGTTTAATATTCACTGATTTTCGCGAGGTGTCACAGAAACTTTCGATTGTACAGATTTATCAATTGCCTGATCGAATAAAGAACATCTTCACATCTTTGGGTGTAAACATATCGCTCTGCAAACGAGCGAATGTCGTTGCGAACGATCTGGACGACTATATTTTTCATGAAAATGTCATGGTCAACCGTGGACAAATCGAGAAGGTGTTTACTGATTTTGATCAGGCAACGAAATGGCTGATTGGAAAATAGCGCCGCTCAACAAGGTCAGCTACGTCACTCTCAGTGACGGATACCACCCAAATAAGTAGAGACTGTGAAAGCGTTATCAACCGGAAAGGAAAAAGAATGAAGATGAGTTTAATCTGGCTAGGGCGTATTGTGGTTCTGATCATAGGGCTCGCGCTGATGGGAGCTATTTACGAGTCTCTGGCGGAAGCCGCTGACGTAAAGGGATATCCACCTCCCGGTGAATTGGTGGATGTTGGCGGATATCGCTTACACATACACTGCACCGGCACGGGTAGTCCCACCGTGGTGATCGACGCTGGACTGGGAGATTGGTCAACAACGTGGGGATCTGTACAACGGGAAGTGGCGAATACGACACGGATGTGCGCCTATGATCGAGCTGGCTTGGGCTGGAGTGAAGTAGGTCCCCTTCCACGGGATGCAGAACAGCACGCAAAGGAACTGCATACCTTGTTGCAGAACGCCCAGATACCAGGGCCTTATATCATGGTGGGACATTCATTGGGCGGACTCGATGTCCGAATATTTGTCCAGGATTATTCTGCGGAGGTGGTAGGGGTTGTGCTAGTGGATTCGATGAATCCGAAACAGATAACCCAATCGCCAGCATCGGAACCGCAATCCCAGCCATTTTCCTTTAATGCTACGTTGGCTCGCTTTGGGATTGCCCGCTTGCTTGTGAAATTGCCTGTACTTGCTCCCGCTATGCCTCCCGGTCAGGAAGCCTACTATCCACTCTATATTCGCCCGCAGAATTTTCAAACCACTGATAATGAATATCAAGGGCTGCCATCCTCGGGCGCGCAGGCTGCGGCTGTGAAATCCTTCGGCGACCTGCCGCTGATTGTTCTGACCGCCAAACTGAATGACCTTCCAGGCTGGCCCGAGTGGCAGTCTGAATTGCTCCAGTTATCATCCAATAGCCAACAAATGTTTGCAGAAAACAGCGGTCACACTGTTCAAGTGGATGAGCCTCAAGCTGCCGCTGACGCAATCCTCCAGATGATTCAGCAAGTCCGTGAGATGGGTACGAGGTAGACCAATGATTCGCAAATTTACCTTTGTGGGTCTGGCTATTTTTGTCTTCATCGCTGCTACTTTTAGCGCCAGTCACTCCTTCGCGAAAGCCAGTCTCACTGAATATGATGAAATTGATGCTTACATCAGCATGAAGATGAAGGAACTTGGTATTCCGGGCGCGGCACTTGTCATCGTGCAGGGTGAGCAAATTGTCCACCTGAAAGGATTTGGAGTTGCCGATGAATCGGGTCGCCCGGTCACCCCACAGACGCCGTTCTTCACCGGTTCGACTGGCAAATCCATCACCGCACTCGCCATTATGCAGTTGGTCGAAGAGGGCAAAATCAAATTAGATGCGCCGGTGCAAACCTACCTTCCCTGGTTTCGCGTTGCAGACCCCACTGCATCGGAAATAATTACTGTCCGTCAGCTTCTCAACCAGACAAGTGGACTTCCTGTATCCATCGGGCGCGAGCAATTGGCAAATACCGACTTGCGTGATTCTGCTATCGAGAACAACGTGCGGGCATTAGCAAAGATCGAACTGATTGCGCCACCCGGAGAGCGCTATGAGTACTCCAATGCGAACTATGTTACTTTGGGCATGATCATTCAAGCCGTCACCGGTCAACCCTATGAGGCTTACATCCAGGAATACATCTTCCAACCACTGAATATGCAGAACAGCTTTACATCCAAAGCGGAAGCTCAACAAGATGGACTCGTGGTAGGGTACCAGAAGTGGTTTGATATACCCGTGGCATCACCCAACTTGCCTTTCTCACGTGGTTCACTCCCAGCGGGACAACTCATCCTAAGCGTTGAAGATTTCGGACATTATCTGATCGCACAGTTAAATGATGGGAAGTATCAGGATGTATCTGTGCTGTCGCCAACTGGAATTGCGATGTTACACAATCCCGATGTCCAGATGCCCGGCTCAACCGATTATTACGGTATGGGTTGGGTAGTGCAGCATTTTCAAGACGTGGAAGTGATCAGACACAATGGGGAGGTGCCGGGATACACAACGGATATGTTCCTCGTGCCGCAGAAAAACCTTGCGGTTGCGATGGTGATGAATACCTATAGTCCTATGTTGGGGATTCGTGTTTCGCGACTTCCAAGCAGTGTACTGCGCATGTTGCTTGGACAGGAAATCATTCCGGGGTATGAATTTCCCAATATGCGAATCGTCTATGCTTTCGTGATGTTAATTCCTTTCCTGCATATTATCGCCGTTCTGACAACGACTCGTCGTTTCCGTTCCTTGCGGGAGAGTGCGCAATTCCCAAGGCGGGTGCAAATCGCTCGTTATATCGCTTTGCCATTGATCTGGAATGTCGTCACCGCTTATATACTTCTTGTAACCTTGCCAGGTACCTTCGGGGCAAACATTCCGACTATGATTCTCTTCCAGCCTGATGTCGGCTGGGTGGCGGTTGTTAGCGGCGTTTTCGCGATCGTGTGGGGAGCGCTGCGGACATACCTCTTCTTGCGCAGTCAACCAGATAGGATGTTGTAATACAATAGAAAACAGGCTGTTCGGATAGTGTAATCGGCTCACCGATCTGCTGGAATTTTTGCTGTCAGATGCAACCATCTATTCTGTATCTCGTAGACAAACTGCAATTCTAAAACTTTTCGCTTATTGGAGAACCCTATGCAACTCACCATCAATAAATTGGGAAAAGAATATAAACGCGGATTTTGGGGGCTCAAAGATTTTTCCCTTGAAATCAAGCCTGGCATATTAGGGTTACTCGG
>CXWJ01000670.1_pt1 | contig 11758 bp, 8 predicted proteins | sample 590841 | NCBI WGS metagenome assembly CXWJ01 (sample SAMEA3498367, study PRJEB10139) | wastewater metagenome | biome: wastewater treatment plant; material: activated sludge | place: Austria | collected 2015-01-21 | reverse complement strand
CGCCCACGGACACTCAGGCCCGCCGCCGGGCCACCCCGAGGCGGGCCTGCTCCCCCCCGGAGGGGAGCGAAGCGGCCAGGCCGCAAGCTTGGGGGCCCACGTCCATCAGAAGTTCAAAGTGCGCTTGTCGACCGCGAGCGCGGCTTCCTTGGTCGCTTCCGACAGCGACGGGTGCGCATGGCAGATGCGCGCGATGTCTTCGGCGCTGGCGCGGAAAGACATCGCGACCACGGCTTCGGCGATCAGCTCGGAGGCGAACGGCCCGACGATGTGCACGCCGAGGATCTGATCGGTCTTCGCGTCGGCGAGGAATTTGACCATGCCGGTCGTGTCGCCGAGCGCGCGGGCGCGGCCGTTCGCCATGAACGGAAAGGTCCCGGCCTTGTACGCACGCCCTGCGGCCTTGAGCTGCTGCTCGGTCTGTCCGACCCACGCGATCTCGGGGCTGGTGTAGATCACCCACGGGATGGTGTCGAAGTCGACATGGCCGTGCTGGCCGGCGATGCGTTCGGCCACCGCGACGCCCTCTTCCTCGGCCTTGTGCGCGAGCATCGGGCCGCGCACCACGTCGCCCACCGCCCAGACCTGCGGCAGGTTGGTGCGGCACTCGTCGTCGACGACGATCGCACCGCGCTCGTCGAGCTTCAGGCCGACGCCCTCGGCGTTCAGCCCGGTCGTGTTCGGCACGCGGCCGATCGAGACGATCAGCTTGTCGACCGCGAGCGTCTTCGCCGCGCCCTTGGCGTCGGTGTAGGCGACGCTCAGCCCGCCGTCGGTCCTGGTGATCTCGCCGACCTTGACGCCGAGCTCGATCGCCAGGCCCTGCTTGGTGAAGGCCTTGTGCGCCTCCTTCGCGATCTGTTCGTCGACCGCGCCGAGGAAGCTCGGCAGCGCCTCGAGCACCGTCACCTGCGAGCCCAGGCGCCGCCAGACCGAACCCATCTCGAGCCCGATGACACCGGAACCGATCAGGCCGAGCGACTTCGGCACCGACGGGATGCGCAACGCGCCGTCGTTCGAGAGCACGGTCTGCTCGTCGAAAGGCACGCCGGGCAACGCGCGCGCATTCGAGCCGGTGGCGACGATGACATGCCGGCCGACGATGATCTCGGCCGCGGCCCCCGCGACCTGGATCTCCCAGCCCGCCTCGGTCGCCTTGACGAACGACCCGCGGCCGTGGAAGAACGTCACCTTGTTCTTCTTGAACAGGTAGAGGATGCCGTCGTTGTTCTGCTTCACGACGGTGTTCTTGCGGCCGAGCATCTTCGCCACGTCGATGCTCAGGTTCGACAAGCCGATGCCGTGGTCGGCGAAATGCTGGCCGGCATGCTCGAAGTGTTCGCTCGACTGCAACAGCGCCTTGCTCGGAATGCAGCCGACGTTGGTGCAGGTGCCGCCCGGTGCCGGGCCGCCCTTGTCGTTGCGCCACTCGTCGATGCAGGCCGTGTCGAAGCCCAGCTGCGCGGCGCGAATCGCCGCAATGTAGCCGCCCGGGCCGCCGCCGATGACGACGACGTCGAAAGTTGTGCTCATGGTCAAGTCCTTGGCCGGTCAAGCGGCCGCCGCGGAACCGGCTCTGCCGGGCCGCCGGCGGCTCCCCCTCGAGGGGGAGCGGCGCAGCCGCTGCGGGGGTGGGTCAAATGTCGAAGAGCANNACCAGGCCGAGCACGGCCTCGCGGCCGTCGATGATGCGGTGGTCGTAGCTCATCGCCAGGTAGTTCATCGGGCGCACCACGACCTGGCCGTTCTCGACGACCGCGCGGTCCTTGGTCGCATGCACGCCGAGGATCGCCGACTGCGGCGGGTTGATGATCGGCGTCGACAACATCGAGCCGAAGGTGCCGCCGTTGCTGATCGAGAACGTGCCGCCGGTCAGGTCGTCGAGCGAGATCTTGCCGTCCTTGGCCTTCTGGCCGAATTCCGCGATCTTCTTCTCGATGTCGGCGAAACTCATCTGGTCGGCATTGCGCAGGATCGGCACGACCAGCCCGCGCGGCGAACCGACGGCGATGCCGATGTCGAAGTAGCCGTGGTAGACGATGTCGTTGCCGTCGACGCTGGCGTTGATCACCGGGTACTTCTTGAGCGCGTGCACCGCGGCCTTCACGAAGAAGCTCATGAAGCCGATCTTGACGCCGTGCTCCTTCTCGAACTTCTCCTGGAAGCGCTTGCGCATCTCCATGACCGGGGCCATGTTGACCTCGTTGAAGGTCGTCAGGATCGCGTTCGTCGATTGCGACTGCACCAGGCGTTCGGCGACGCGCGCGCGCAGCCGGCTCATCGGCACGCGCTGCTCGGGGCGCTCGCCGAGATTCGGGCCGGTGGGCGCGGCCACCGCGGGCAGCGGCCGGGCCACGGCCGCAGGCACCGGCACGGCGACCGACGCAGGCGTGGCCGGCTTGGCACCGGCACCGAGCGCGCCGAGCACATCGCCCTTGGTCACGCGGCCGTCCTTGCCGGTGCCCGGCACGGAGCCGGCGGCGAGGCTGTTGTCGGCCATCAGCTTCGCCGCCGCGGGCATCGCCACGCCGCTCATCGAGCCGCCGGCCGCGGGCACCGCGGCGACCACCGCGGCAGGGGCGATTTCCTTCACCGCCAGCGGGCTCACCTGGGCCGTGCCTTCGGTGTCGATGCGCGCGATGATCTCGCCGCTGACGCAGCTCTCGCCGTCGTTCTTGACGAGCTGCGCCATCACGCCGCTTTCCGGCGCGGGCACTTCGAGCACGACCTTGTCGGTCTCGATCTCGACCAGGATCTCGTCCATCGCCACGGCTTCGCCGGGCTTCTTCTTCCACTGCAGCAGCGTGGCCTCGGCCACCGATTCGGACAACTGCGGGACCTTGACTTCTACGATTGCCATGTCGTCATCTCTGTGTGTTTGAATTCGGCGCGCGCTGCGCGAGCTGACGGGCCGACAGCCCGTCGCGCGAGCGCAGACAGACAGGGGGCGCCGCAGCGCCGCCCCGTCACTTGGTCAGGACGAAGCCTTTCAGCTTGCCGAAGGCGTGATCGAGCAGCGCCTTCTGCTGCTCCTGGTGCAGGTGCGCATAACCGACCGCCGGCGACGCCGACGCCGGCCTGCCGGCATAGCCGAGCTTCTGGCCCTCCGCCATGTTCTCGTGGATGTAGTGCTGCACGAAGAACCAGGCGCCCTGGTTCTGCGGTTCGTCCTGGCACCACACCACGTCGGTCGCGTTCGGGTACTTCTTCATCTCGGCGGCGAACGCACGGTGCGGGAAGGGGTAGAGCTGCTCGACGCGCATGATCGCCACGTCGGGGTTCTTCTTCTCGGCACGCGCCTTGACCAGGTCGTAGTAGACCTTGCCCGAGCAGGCGATCACGCGCTTGACCTTGTCGGCGTTGATCTCGGCATTGACCTCGCCGATCACGGTCTTGAAGTCGCCCTTGGTGAAGTCCGACAGCGGCGAGGTCGCGTCCTTCGCGCGCAGCAGCGACTTCGGCGTCATCAGCACCAGCGGCTTCCTGAACATGCGCACCATCTGCCGGCGCAGCACGTGGAAGATCTGGCTCGCCGAAGTCGGCTGCACGATCTGCATGTTGTTGTCGGCGGCGAGCTGCATGAAGCGTTCGAGGCGCGCCGACGAATGCTCGGGACCCTGGCCTTCGTAACCGTGCGGCAGCATCAGCGTCAGGCCGTTGGCGCGGCCCCACTTCACTTCGCCCGAGGCGATGAACTGGTCGATCACCACCTGCGCACCGTTGGCGAAGTCGCCGAACTGCGCCTCCCAGATCACCAGCGTGTTCGGCTCGGCGCTCGCGTAGCCGTACTCAAAACCCAGCACGGCCTCTTCGGACAGCAGCGAGTCGATGACCACGAACGGCGCCTGGCCCTCGGCCACGTGCTGCAGAGGCGTGTACGTGCCTTCGTCCCACTTCTCGCGGTTCTGGTCGTGCAGCACCGAGTGGCGGTGCGTGAAGGTGCCGCGGCCGCAGTCTTCGCCGGACAGGCGCACCGCGTAGCCGCTGGCCACGAGCGAAGCGAACGCCAGGTGCTCGCCCATGCCCCAGTCGACGTTGATCTCGCCGCGGCCCATGGCGGCGCGATCCGCCAGCACCTTCTCGACCAGCGGGTGCGCCTTGAAGGCCGCCGGCAGCGTGGTGATGCGTTCGGCCAGTCGCTTGACCTCGGACAGCGGCAGCGCGGTGTCGGCCGCGTCGGTCCACTTGCGGCCGAGGAAAGGTGCCCAGTCGACCGCGTACTTGCACTTGTAGTTGGTCAGCACCGGGTCGTAGGTGCTCTTGCCCTGGTCCATGGCGGCGCGCGTGGCCTTGACCATCGCATCCGGGCCGTCCTCGGGCAGCACGCCCTGGACGACGAGCTTGTCGCCGTAGAGTCTGCGCGTGCCCGGGTGCTGCGCGATCTTCTTGTACATCAGCGGCTGCGTCAGCGCCGGCGTGTCCTGCTCGTTGTGGCCGAGCTTGCGGAAGCACACGATGTCGACGACCACGTCCTTGTTGAACTCCTGGCGGTAGTCGAGCGCGATCTGCGAGGCGAGCACCACGGCTTCCGGGTCGTCGCCGTTGACGTGCAGCACCGGCGCTTCGACCATCTTGACGACGTCGGAGCAGTACAGCGTCGAGCGCGTGTCGCGCGGGTCGCTGGTGGTGAAGCCGATCTGGTTGTTGATCACCAGATGCACCGTGCCGCCGGTGTAGTAGCCGCGCGTCTGCGCCAGCGCCAGCGTCTCCATCACCACGCCTTGGCCGGCAAAGGCCGCGTCGCCGTGCACGATGATGGGCAGCACCGAATCGCCTTCGGCATCGCCGCGCCGGTCGAGCCGCGCCTTGACCGAGCCCTCGACGACCGGGTTGACGATCTCCAGGTGCGAGGGGTTGAACGCCAGGCTCAGGTGCACCGGGCCGCCGGGCGTCGTCAGGTCGCTCGAGAAACCCTGGTGGTACTTCACGTCGCCCGAAGGCAGCGCTTCCGGCGCCGTGTGGTCGAACTCGGCGAACAGGTCCTTGGGCATCTTGCCGAGCGTGTTCACGAGCACGTTCAGGCGGCCGCGGTGCGCCATGCCGATGACGATCTCCTGCACGCCCTTGGCGCCGCCGCGCTGGATGAGCGAATCCATCGCCGCGATGAAGCTCTCGCCGCCTTCGAGCGAGAAGCGCTTCTGGCCGACGTACTTGGTGTGCAGGTAACGCTCCAGGCCTTCGGCCGAGGTCAGGCGCTCCAGGATGTGCTTCTTCTCGTCGGCGCTGAAGTTCGGCTTGCTGCGGATGCTTTCGAGCCGCTGCTGCCACCAGCGCTTCTCGGTCGGATCGGTGATGTGCATGAACTCGGCACCGATCGAGCCGCAATAGGTCTCGCGCAGCGCCTGCACGATCTCGCGCAGCGTCTGCTGCTCGGCGGTCGTGAAGTAGGTGTTCGTCGCGCTGAACGTGATGTCCATGTCGGACTCGCTCAGGTCGTAGAACGCCGGCTCGAGCTCGGGAATCTTCGGACGCTCCTGGCGCTTGAGCGGATCGAGGTCGGCCCAGCGCGAGCCTAGCGACCGGTAGGCCGCGATGAGCGACTGGACGTGGACCTGCTTGCGCGCGACCGCGAGCTCGGCCGCGCTCGCCTTGACCGCGAAGGCGTTCGCCTTGGCGCGTTGCGCAAACGATTCGACCACCGGCGCGTGGGCGATGTCGCGGGCGTTGCTGCCGTCGGTGGCGGGGACGTTCTGGAGGGCGTCGAAGTACGAGCGCCAGGTGTCGGGCACCGAGCCCGGGTTGTCGAGATAAGCTTCGTACAGCTCCTCGACATACGGGGCGTTGCCGCCGAACAGGTACGAGTTCGCCCTGTACTGTTGCATCATCTTCGCTCACCTCTCGCACCGGTATGCGGCGCTGTAGTGGGTTGATAAACCTTCCGCGACACGGCTGGACCGGCTGGCGGACAAGCGACCCGCCTTGCTGTCGTCAGCAAGGGGACGGGAAGGACCTGACGTCTGGCGGGGACTGTAACACCGTTGAAATCGCGCCTTGTTCGTACGACTACTTAGCGTTGCCGACGCGCAAACTCGGTGCATCACCTCGCGTCTCGTGCACCAGATCATCCACATCCATGCTGACGCGCCGCTGAAACCGGCGCTCGCCGCTGCCTGCAACGGCTGCGGCGTGTGCTGCCTGGCCGAGCCCTGCCCGCTGGGCATGCTGGCCTCGCTGCGGCGCGAGGGCGCGTGCCGGCTGCTGCGCTGGGACGCCGCCGCCGCACGCTACCGCTGCGGGGCATTCGCGTCGGCGTCCTCGGCACTGGCACCGCTGCGCAACGACTTCGTCGCACGCCTGATCGGCGCCGGCCGCGGCTGCGATTCGGACGCGGTCGTCGACCCGCGCTGATCAGGCCGCGCGCAGGCGCCGGCGCGCCGCGGCGTACTCGGCGGCCAGGCGCTCGACCAGGCGCGCCGCCGGCAGCACCTCCGTGACCGCGCCGATGCCCTGCCCGCAGCCCCAGATGTCTTTCCAGGCCTTCTTCGCGTCGCCGCCGAAGTTCATCTTCGTCGGGTCGCTCTCGGGCAGGTGGTCGGGGTCGAGCCCGGCGGCACGGATCGACGCCTTCAGGTAGTTGCCGTGCACGCCCGTGAACAGGTTCGAGTAGACGATGTCGTCGGAGCCGCCGTCGACGATCGCCTGCTTGTACGCCGGCACGGCGCGCGCTTCGTCGGTGGCGATGAAGGCCGAACCGATGTAGGCCAGGTCGGCGCCCATGGCCTGCGCGGCAAGCACGGCGCCGCCGGTGGCGATCGCGCCCGACAGCGCCAGCGGCCCGTCGAACCAGGCGCGGATCTCCTGCACCAGCGCGAACGGGCTTTTCACGCCCGCATGCCCGCCGGCACCGGCGGCCACCGCGATCAAGCCGTCGGCACCCTTGGCGATCGCCTTGCGCGCGAAGCCGTTGTCGATGACGTCGTGCAGCACCACGCCGCCCCAGGCGTGCACCGCCTCGTTCAGGTCGGTGCGCGCGCCGAGCGAGGTGATGACGATGGGCACGCGGTACCTCGCGCACACCGCGAGGTCGTGTTCGAGCCGGTCGTTGCTCTTGTGCACGATCTGGTTGATCGCGTACGGCGCCGCGGGCCGCTGCGGGTTCGCACGGTCGTGCGCCGCGAGCGCCTCGGTGATCTCGGCGAGCCACTCGTCGAGCTGTTCGGCCGGGCGCGCGTTGAGCGCCGGCATCGCACCGACGATGCCGGCCTTGCACTGCTCGATCACGAGCTTCGGGTTGCTGATGATGAACAGCGGCGCGCCGATCACCGGCAGCGCGAGGCGCTCGAAGGCGCGCGGCAGCGACATGCAGCGCCGCTTCAGAACGAATCGAGCGCCAGCGCCATGACGCTGTCGGCGCCCTCGACGATGGTGTCGCGCAGGCCCGGCGCGCGCGCGAGCACGTGGTCGGCGTAGAAGTGCGCGGTCGCGAGCTTGGCTTCGAGGAACGTGCGGTCGCCTTCGCCCGCTGCGAGCTGGCGCTGCGCGACGAGCAAGGCACGCGCCATCTGCCAACCCGCGACGACGCTGCCTGCAAGCATCAGGTAGCCGACCGAGCCGGCGAAGGCCGCGTTCGGATTTGCACGCGTGTTCGCGGCGATGAAGTCGATGGCCTGCTCGAAGGCCTCGCGCCCGGCCTTCAGGCGGTGGTGCATCGCGCGCGCCGCGGCGCTGTCGCTGCCGGCCAGTTCGGCTTCGGTCGCCGCGATGCGCGCCGCCACGGCCTTGGCGACGCGGCCACCGTCGCGCGCGGTCTTGCGGCCCACGAAATCGTTCGCCTGGATCGCCGTCGTGCCTTCGTAGATCGTCAGGATGCGCGCGTCGCGCAGGTACTGCGCCGCACCGGTCTCCTCGATGAAGCCCATGCCGCCGTGCACCTGCACGCCCAGGCTCGCGACCTCGATGCTCATCTCGGTGCTGAAACCCTTGACCAGCGGCACGAGGAACTCGTAGTACGCCTGGTTCTCGCGGCGCACCTCGGCGTCCGGGTGGTGATGCGAAGCGTCGTAGGCCGCGGCCGCCGTGATCGCCATCGCGCGACAGCCCTCGGTCAGCGCGCGCATCATCATCAGCATGCGGCGCACGTCGGGGTGGTGGATGATGGGGCCGCTGCCCGGCAGCGAGCCGTCGACCGGGCGCGACTGGATGCGCTCGCGAGCGAACGCCGCGGCCTTCTGGTAAGCGCGCTCGGCGATCGCGATGCCCTGCACGCCGACCGCGTAGCGCGCCGCGTTCATCATGATGAACATGTACTCCAGGCCGCGGTTTTCTTCGCCGATCAGCCAACCCACCGCACCACGGCGCTCGCCGAACTGCATCACGGCCGTCGGGCTCGCCTTGATGCCGAGCTTGTGCTCGATGCTCACGCAGAACGCGTCGTTGCGCGCACCGAGCGAACCGTCGGCTTCGATCAGGAACTTCGGCACGATGAACAGGCTGATGCCCTTCACGCCCTCGGGCGCGCCGGCCGCGCGCGCGAGCACCAGGTGCACGATGTTGGCCGCCATGTCGTGCTCGCCGTAGGTGATGAAGATCTTCGTGCCGAAGATCTTCCAGCTGCCGTCGGCCAGCGGTTCGGCGCGCGTGCGCACCAGTGCGAGGTCCGAACCGGCCTGCGGCTCGGTGAGGTTCATCGTGCCGGTCCACTCGCCGCTGATCATCTTCGGGATGTACAGCGTGCGCTGCTCGGCCGAGCCGGCGGTCAGCAGCGCTTCGATCGCGCCGTCGGTCAGCAGCGGGCACAAGGCGAAGCTGAGGTTGGCGCTGTTGAGCATCTCGATGCAGGCCGCGCCGATGGTCTTGGGCAGGCCCTGGCCGCCGAAGTCCGTCGGGTGCTGCAAGCCTTGCCAGCCGCCTTCGGCGAATTGACGGAAGGCCTGCTTGAAGCCGGGCGTCGTCATCACCCGGCCCTCGTTCCACGACGACGGATTCCTGTCGCCCTCCCAGTTCAGCGGCGCGATCACGTCCTCGTTCAGACGCGCGCATTCGTCGAGCACGGCCTGGGCGGTTTCGAGGCCGGCGTCCTCGAAACCCGGCAGTTGGGCGACCTCTTCGAGGCCGGCCAGTTCGTGCATGCAGAAGAGCATGTCCTTGACGGGGGCGCGGTAGGTCATGGCAACGAACGCGGCAAGCGTGCAGGTCTCATCACAGCGCCTTGATCAACTCGGGCACGGCCGTGAACAAGTCAGCCTCGAGCCCGTAGTCGGCGACGCTGAAGATCGGCGCTTCGGCGTCCTTGTTGATCGCCACGATCACCTTGCTGTCCTTCATGCCCGCCAGGTGCTGGATCGCGCCGCTGATGCCGCAGGCGATGTACAGGCTCGGTGCGACGATCTTGCCGGTCTGGCCCACTTGCCAGTCGTTCGGCGCATAACCCGCGTCGACCGCCGCGCGGCTCGCGCCGAGCGCCGCGCCGAGCTTGTCGGCCAGCGGCGTGAGCACCTCGTTGAACTTGTCGGCGCTGCCCATGGCGCGGCCGCCCGAGACGATGATCTTCGCCGCGGTCAGTTCGGGCCGGTCGCTCTTGGCGAGTTCGCTGCCGACGTAGGCGCTGCGCCCGCTGTCGGCCACCGCGGGGATGGTTTCGATGGCCGCCGATCCGCCTTGTGCGGCCGCATCGAAGCCGGTGGCGCGCACCGTGATGACCTTGACCGCATCGGCGCTTTGCACCGTGGCGATCGCGTTGCCGGCGTAGATCGGGCGCTCGAAGGTGTCGGCGGCGATCACCTTGCTGATCTCGCTGACCTGCGCGACGTCGAGTCTGGCGGCCACGCGCGGGGCAACGTTCTTGCCGTGTGCGGTGGCCGGGAACAGGATGTGGCTGTAGTCTCTCGCCCCTCCACCCAGGAGCGCGAGCACCTGTGCGGAGACGTTCTCGGCGAGCTGCTCGGCCAGGCTCGCGCCGTCGGCGTGCAACACCTTGGCGACGCCCTGAATCTGCGCAGCCGCCTGGGCCGCACCGGCGGCGTTGTGGCCGGCGATCAACAGGTGCAGGTCGCCGCCGCACTGGAGCGCCGCGGTGACGGTGTTGTAGGTCGCGCCCTTGAGGGTGCCGTGGTCGTGTTCGGCTATGACGAGTGTGGCCATCTCAGATCACCTTGGCTTCGTTCTTGAGCTTCGCGACCAGGGTCGCGACATCGGGCACCTTGATGCCGGCGCTGCGTTTGGGCGGCTCGCTGACCTTCAGCGTCTTCAGCCGCGGGCTCGGGTCGACGCCGAGCGCTGCGGGTTCGAGCAACTCGAGCGGCTTCTTCTTCGCCTTCATGATGTTCGGCAGCGTGACGTAACGCGGCTCGTTCAGGCGCAGGTCGGTGGTGACCACGGCGGGCAGCGCGACCGAGATCGTCTCGAGGCCACCGTCGACTTCACGCGTGACCTTGGCCCGGCCGGCCTCGATCTCGATCTTGCTCGCGAAGGTCGCTTGCGGCAGATCGGCGAGCGCGGCGAGCATCTGGCCGGTCTGGTTGCAGTCGTCGTCGATCGCCTGCTTGCCCAGGATCACCAAGCCGGGCTGCTCGCGGTCGACCAGGGCCTTGAGCAGCTTGGCCACGGCCAGCGGTTGCAGTTCGACATCGGTCTGCACGAGGATCGCGCGGTCGGCGCCGATGGCCATCGCGGTGCGCAGCGTCTCCTGGCAAGCCGTGAGACCGCAGGACACGGCGACGATCTCAGTGGCCGCGCCTTTCTCCTTCAGCCGCACCGCCTCTTCGACCGCGATCTCGTCGAAGGGGTTCATGCTCATCTTGACGTTGGCAATGTCCACGCCGCTGCCGTCGCTCTTGACGCGCACCTTGACGTTGTAGTCGACCACCCGCTTCACGGGGACGAGGATCTTCATGCGAGCGACTCCTCAAAATGGATCTGGATGTGCGGCCGGATTCTAGGCGGCCACCAGGCACCGGCAGCCGGTGGATCGACCGATCGGGCTCAAAATAGAACGATCGTANNACCAGGCACCGGCAGCCGGTGGATCGACCGATCGGGGCTCAAAATAGAACGACCGTACTATTTTACATCGGCGTCCCACTCGTCGGCCGCACTCGATCCGCCCGCCAGGCCGGGCAGCGCTGCTAGACTGCGCGCCGCCATGGCGCATCCTCCACTGCCGCGCATCGGCGTGTTCGATTCCGGGGTCGGCGGGCTGTCCGTCCTGCGTGCCTTGCACCGGCAGTTGCCCGGGGTGCATTTCCACTATGTCGCCGACTCCGGCCACGCACCCTATGGCGAGCGTTCGGACCGTCATGTGCTGCTGCGTTCGCAACGCATCGCGAAACACTTGTTCGACCAGGGGTCGAGTGTGCTCGTGATCGCATGCAACACGGCGACCGCGGTCGCGGCAGCGGGCCTGCGCGATGCCTGGCCCGGCCGGCCGATCGTCGGCGTCGAACCCGGCCTGAAGCCCGCGCTCGGCTTGACGCGCAACGGCCGCATCGGCGTCATGGCCACTGCCGCCACGCTGCGCAGCGCCAAGTTTGCGCGGCTGATGGCGACCCATGCGCCGGGCCGCCACGTGCTGTTGCAGCCCTGCCCGGGCCTGGCCGCGGCGATCGAACGCGGCCAGCTGGACGATGCCAAGCTGCTCGCCTTGATCGAGCGCTTCTGCCGACCGCTGCGCGACGCGCGGGTCGATACCGTCGTGCTCGGCTGCACCCACTATCCCTTCGTTCGCGAACATATCCAGGCAGCGCTGGGGGCGCAGGTGCAGATCGTCGACACGGCCGATGCCGTCGCGCGCCACGCCGCGGCGCAGTGCCGGCAGTCGCAC
>CXWJ01024845.1_pt1 | contig 11783 bp, 7 predicted proteins | sample 590841 | NCBI WGS metagenome assembly CXWJ01 (sample SAMEA3498367, study PRJEB10139) | wastewater metagenome | biome: wastewater treatment plant; material: activated sludge | place: Austria | collected 2015-01-21 | reverse complement strand
GCATTATCGCGTGACTTGATGCAGCAGCGCAAGTCGGCCTAGTCGGACATATTCTGATTAGGAAATCCATTCAATCTGGGGAAACAACTGCGTCTGCGTGAACTTTGCGGACGATACTCTTCACTGACCGCCCATGATAGCAGCGAATGCTTAATCGATGAGCGTGTTCCCGGCATGGCACGGATGCATCGACCTGGAATGGGTCGCCGGAAAATGTGTTTTTTCCCGTTTGATGCACCGCGCGGAGGGGCGCGTCAGGATCCCGCAATAAAGTAAGGAGCGGACTATGTTGGTACTATCACGTCATCGTGATGAAAGCATCATGATCGGAGATGATGTCGTCGTCACGATTGTAGATATTCGTGGTGACAAGGTTCGGTTAGGAATCGAAGCTCCCACCAGTATCCCAGTCCATCGACAGGAAGTTTACGAAGCCATCAAGCGCGAAAACCAGCAAGCCGCCGGTCTCAATCGCGACAGCGCAACGGATATCAACCGAGGCAAGCGCCCAAATTCCTAGAACCCAGAGTTCTGAAACACAGTATCCCCGTAACGCAATTCTACCTGCCATCGAAAGCGAGTCTCTTCGTGCCAAGAAGAGACTCGCTTTTTTTATTTCATCCCTCTAACAAATGTGCGCGATTCCCAAACTGTTTGAAGCACTCTGAATTGCCGGACGAATTCCCGTACATTTGCCCCGGTGGCAAGGGTTTTCGGTTCGGTGTACTCTGGTGATTGCGTTTCCTATCAAACTTTATTGAGGAATCTCAGCGGATGAATAACACACGACATTGGTCAGGGGCTCGCATTCTCACTTCACACGTACTATTCATTTTGTTGACTTTGGTCATTTGGGGGCTGGGTGGTATGCATCGGTCATTGGCGGACGAGGGAATGTGGCTATTCAATGACTTGCCTAAAAAGTCATTACAAGAGATGCATGGATTTACTCCTTCTGAGGACTGGCTTAAACATGTCATGCTCTCCAGCGTCCGTTTTAATTCTGGCGGATCTGCTTCTTTTGTATCCAGCACGGGGCTCGTCATAACCAATCATCATGTGGCATCGGACACACTGCACAAAATCTCCACCGCCGAGAACGATTATTTGAAGGATGGCTTCTTTGCAAAGTCCTTAGCAGACGAAGTTCCGGCTCCTGATTTGGAATTGAATCAACTGGTCTCCATTGACGATGTCTCCGAGCGAGTCAAGAAGGCAGTCTCCAAGGACCTGTCGACGGAAGAGGCCTTCAAGGCTCGGATGGCTGTGATGGCAGATATTGAAAAAGAATCTTTGGACGCCACCGGCTTCCGCAGTGATGTAATCACCCTCTTCGGTGGCGCACGATACCACTTATACCGCTACAAGAAATACACGGATGTGCGTGTGGTATGGGCACCCGAGGCCGCCATCGCTGCCTTCGGAGGCGATGCCGACAATTTCGAGTATCCTCGGTACTGCTTGGATGTGTCCATTTTTCGAGCTTATGAAGATGGCAAACCGGCGAAAATCGATCACTACTTGAAATGGTCACCTCGTGGAGCAGGCAAAGACGAACTTGTGTTTGTGTCAGGAAATCCCGGACGGACGCAACGATCCTTCACGGTAGCTGCACTCAAGTACCTGCGTGACAATCGCCTACCGTATATGCTCGACTATCTCCGCCGTCGGGAAATCGCGTTGCAACAGTTTGGGCTTGAGAGTGAAGAGGCTGAGCGGCGGGCACGCGATGAACGGCATGGGATCGAGAATTCTCGCAAGGCCTATGTCGGTATGTTACAGGGATTGCAAGAACCATCGTTTTTTGCAAAACGCGGAGCCATGGAGACAGAACTGCGTGCGCAAGTTGCGAGTCGACCGGATCTGAAACCATTGGAGGGTGCTTGGAAAACAATTGAAGAGACCGTACAACGCCGCAAGGAACTTCTGGGGCTCAGCGCAAGCTTTAGCTCTGACCTCTATACAGCGGCAGAACAGGTGTTTTATTTGGTCATGGAGGATCAGAAGCCAAGTCCCGAACGACTCCGAGAGTACCGGGACTCCGCTCGCGAATCGTTGGAACAGCAACTCTTTTCCCCAGCACCGATCTATGACGATCTGGAACGAGCCAATCTCGCGGATGCGATCGCACGCATCGTCGAGAAACGCGGCGGCGACGATCCATTGGTGACCAACGTACTCGCGGGCAAAGGCCCGAAAGAGCGAGCCGCGGAATTGGTTCGAAGTACAAAAATGGGCGATCCAGCGGTTCGCCGCGAACTAGTAAAAGGGGGCGTTTCCGCCGTGACTTCGAGTACGGACTCGATGATAGTACTCGCTCGAAGTATGGAGGAAGAGTTCCGCCGTCTGCGAAAACTCGTCGACGAAATCGACGAACTCGAAAGACAAGCATATGCAAAAATTGACGAGGCCACCATTGCCATCAAAGGGACCTCCGGATATCCGGATGCGACCTTTACTTTGCGATTAGCTTTTGGAACCGTCAAAGGCTATCAAGAAGAAGGGAATGAAATCCCACCGTGGACTACATTCGCAGGTGCCGTGGAACACGAAAAGGTGCATCGTCAACGCGCCCCATGGAAGTTCCCTGACTCCTGGGAATTGGCGTTTGCATCGAAGAAATTGGCGCTCGATACACCCTTCGATTTTGTCTGCACGGCCGACATCATCGGTGGCAACTCTGGAAGCCCTGTCATCAACAAGGCGGGTGAATTTGTGGGGATCATCTTTGATGGCAATATCCAATCCCTTACGTCGGATTTTGTCTATTCGGATGAAGTTGGCCGCGCTGTTTCCGTTCACAGCAGCGCTATTCAGGAAGCACTGCGTAAAGTGTATGGTGCCGAGTCGCTGGCTGAGGAACTTGGTCGATAGTCGGTTGGCCAAGAAGGCATACGGCTCATGAATAACCCTCTGGCAAACGCCAAGGAGTTGGAAAATCGCCTGCGCAAATCGCTGCGTGGCGAGGTTGAATTCGACCTCGTCACGCGAGGCATGTTTGCGACAGATGCCAGTCATTACCAAATCCTTCCGCAATGCGTCGTTTCTCCTGTGGATGCGGACGATGCGGTCGCTGCCATAAAAATTGCAGGCGAATTTCGCACCCCGATCACGCCGCGGGGCGGGGGTACGAGTCTCTCGGGACAAACGACATGGACCGGAATGGTCCTCGATTTCTCTCGCCATATGCACCATATTCTTGAAATCAATCCTCAAGAGCGCTGGGCTCGCGTCCAGCCCGGCGCGGTTCGCGATGAAGTCAATCAAGAACTTGCAAAGTATCGACTCCATTTTGCGCCCGATCCAGCGACAGGAAATCGGGCCGCCATTGGAGGTATGATCGGGAACAATAGTTCCGGCACGCGATCCATTCTCTACGGACGCACGCTCGAAAATGTGATGGGTTGTTCCGTCGTCCTCGCCGATGGAACCCAACTAGTGCTTTCCGCACTCGATCAAGCGGGCTGGCAGCGTGCAATCCAAAGAGGTGGCCGACTAGGGGAAATCTGCGCCGGGGTCGAACGAATCGTCTCGAACCATGCCGATGAAATTCGGAAGCGATTTCCGAAGGTCATGCGCCGAGTCAGCGGTTATAACTTGGATGCGTTCGTCCAAGTGAATGACCAGGGTGAGCGCACTCCTTGGAATCTTACCCACTTGATTGTTGGAAGTGAGGGAACCCTGGCGGTTCTCACCGAAGCCACGATTCGGCTCGAGCTGCTTCCTCAGGCCACGGCACTTTGTGTAGTTCAATTTGATTCCGTAAAGTCTTCTCTCGATGCGGTCGTTCCGATGCTTAAGGACCGTCCCTCGGCCATAGAACTGCTTGACCATAACGTTCTCCATGAAGCGGTACATAATCGAGCCACCATGGAACTGGCCGATTTTCTCGAGGGAAATCCAAAAGCGATCCAAATCGTGGAATTCTATGGTGACGACCGCAATGACGCTCACCACAAAGCAGTCGCCTTTGCGGAACGCATGAAGTCACTCGGGCTTGGATACGCATGGCCCGTACGGAGCGATCCCGCAGGCATTCAACGCGTGTGGGACGTTCGTAAACTTGGGCTGGGTCTTATTAGCAACGTGCGCGGTTTACGGAAGGGTGCCGAGTTTATAGAGGACGCCTGCGTCCCGGTGGAAGTTCTTTCCGAGTACATCTCCAAAGTAACCGATATATGTCATTCTCATGGCGTCGGATTGACGGTCTATGCGCATGCTAGTGTGGGGGTGCTGCATGTTCGGCCGATGCTCGACTTACATGATCCACACGATGTGCGCCGCATGGAACAGATCGCCGATGAGGTCTTTGGCTGGGTCGTCCATTATGGCGGTGCTTTTTCGGGCGAACATGGTGATGGCCTCATTCGCGGATCGTTTGTTCCTCGGTTCTTTGGGCCAATTCTTTATGATGATTTTCGCGAGGTCAAGCGTTTATTTGATCCGTGGGGAATCATGAATCCCGGAAAAATCGTCGACGCGCCTCCGATGACGACGCATCTTCGTTATCCGCAGAATAAGGCGTTGACGGAAAACTCCCCACCAACAGTTTTTCAATATCGAGAGGACGGCAATTTCGCGGAGGCTGTCGATAAATGCAATGGAATTGGCGCCTGTCGCAAAATGAACTCTGGGACGATGTGTCCGAGCTACATGGCAACGCGCGAGGAACAAGACAGCACGCGCGGCCGCGCAAACGCGCTCCGAATGGCCATTGCCGGGCATCTTGGTGAAGATCCTTGGGGCAGCGACAGGATGGCGGAAGTTATGGAGCTTTGCCTCGCCTGCAAGGCCTGCAAATCCGAATGCCCGAACGGGGTTGATATGGCTCGCTTGAAGAGCGACTTTTTACACCTCAGACACCAACATGTGGGCCGTAGTTGGAATGCTTGGTTTGTCGCAGGCATGCCCAGCATGGCTCGTCGTATCGCTGGACGCCTCGCTAGGCCCGCAAACTTTATTCAAGGCATGGCGATAACGCGCTGGCTCATGTCGAAAATGTTTCGTTTTGATCAACGGCGCCCCCTACCCTTGTTTGCCCACGAAACACTCACCCGTTGGTTTCGTCGTCGACAGCAGGCAACCTCTCGCGGAGACTTATCCCAAACGCGCAGAAAGGTCGGACTGTTTTGCGATACGTTTGTCGATTGCTTCGAGCCGCACGTTGGAAAAAGGGCCGTCGAACTCTTGGAGGGCTGCGGATTCGACGTTTGCTTGCTAAACGTCGGTTGTTGTCAACGCCCTGCGATTTCAAAGGGGGTTCTAGGGCAAGCGCGGCAAGACGGCGCGACCACGATCAGGAATCTTTTGACCGCATCGGAAGGGCTGGAAGCCATTCTCGTTCTCGAACCAAGTTGCTGGACTGCCCTGAGCGACGATTTGCCTGACTTGCTTCCTCCGGAATTGGGTGCTGACGTCGTCGTATCGAAGATACGACTTCTCGACGAGTTCTTGGCTTGCGAATTTGAACGGGGTACGATCAAGGCGAAACTCCACTCAACATTTAAGCACGTCCTATTGCACGGTCATTGTCACCAGAAAGCGTTGTCGTCCCTCAGATATTCACGTGAATTGCTGGCACGCGTGGAGAATTTGACGGTGACAGAGATAGCCGCCGGATGCTGCGGCATGGCCGGTTCGTTCGGCTATGAACACCTTGAGATCTCGAAGAAAATTGGCGAAGACAGGTTATTTCCAGCGGTCCGATCGCGTCCAGCCGGTTCGGCGGTTGTCGCATGTGGAATTAGCTGCCGCCATCAGATCCACGATATCTTGGGAGATCGAGCCTTCCATCTGGTGGAGGTTTTGCAGGTGGAATCGACTGCGTTCGAAGGTGTTCACATAAGGAAATTGGATGAAGAGAGTACGACTTCCAGGAGATGACGGTCTGTGCAATTTGAATTAACGCGCGAAGTGCGACTCACCCTTGAACCGGCTCAGATTGCCCTCGGTTTTGAAACATCAGGGCGTAATAGCTGGGCATGCCAGCCCCCGACGTATGCGATGCACCCAAGTCTGGCCGTTCGGCTGACCGTAACGGGTCTTGTGGACAACGTGGGGGGCTATTTGTGTGACATTCGAATTCTCGATCAGATCGTCAAAGATAGCCTAAAGGCCTGGTACGCTCTCGAACCCCCGTCCTTCCCCTGGACACATTGGACCTTTGAGCTTTATCGTTGGCTCCAAAAGAAATCGGCCTTGCTCCCTACAACATGTTGCATGCACGCGGTAGAAGTCGTGCCGCATCCTCAGCTAACTTTTCGTATCCAAGCACCGGACCCTTCGATCATGGAAATCACCCGGCAATTTGAGTTTTCTGCCTCGCATCGGCTCCACGCTCCCGAACTATCGGAACAGGCGAATCGCTCCATGTTTGGAAAGTGCAATCGCCCGCATGGTCACGGCCATAATTATGTGTTAGCGGTCACGATTGTAAAGCAAGAACAAGATTGCCATTCGGGCACGAATGATTTGGCTCGATTGGATCAAATCATCCGCGAAAATGTGATTGATCGACTCGATCACTGGAACCTTAACCAGGACGTACCCGAGTTTCAAAATCTAAATCCGACGGTTGAGAATATTGCACTGGTGATTCGCGGTTGGCTTCAAGCCATTCTTCCGACAGGTGAATTTCGTCGACTGCGGCTCTATGAAACGCCCAAGACTTGGGTCGACTTGCAGGTTTGAACTTGAGCGTCGATAGGATCCACTTCGCCTGTATGGGCACGTGCGATCCTCGATATCGATCGATCAATGCTCATTGAATTTGGATACGAGTCGTGCTCCCGGCGCCGGGACAAATTCTTCTTGCCAGCAACCGCCGCCGATCTGATCCTTCATGCGTTTTTGGATCTTGGATTGCCAGGCAGGCAAACTAGCTCGGTGCACCAACGTAATGACGCAGCCACCAAATCCTCCACCCATCATGCGGCATCCGAGGACACCGTCCAATGCGCCATGTGTTCGAGAGAAGTCGACGAGTTCATCGGCTACGGTCCAGCTAACTTGATAGTCATCGCGAAGACTCGCGTGGCTGGCAAACATGAGTTCTCCTAGCTTTTCCCAATCTGACGATAGAATTGCATGTCGCGCTTGCTCTACACGGTCTATTTCATTCACGACATGGCGCGCTATCCGGAACTCGGCTTCATTGAAGTGATCCTTCTTCGAGTTCAAGTCGCTGAGCGTCATTTGGCGAAATGTCGGCAATCCGGTCTGCCCTAGGACCGTTTGGCACGTTTGTCGTCGAGCCGCATACGGTCCCTCGGCAAGATGGCGGCGAACTCCGGTGTCTGTCACAAGCAGCGCGAATTCTGAAAGATCCCAAGGAAGGAGTTCAATCGTGATGGACCTGCAATCGAATGCGACGATACACCCAGCTTGGCCAAAGATCGAAGCAACCTGATCCATCATGCCGCACGGCACACCCGCTGCGTCATGTTCTGCGCGTTGGCATAATCTCGCAAGGTCAAGTGGTGTAAGCGCGTGATCACACAACTCACAAAGTGCAAATGCGAAACCTACTTCCAAAGCAGCACTACTGGAGAGGCCACACCCTACCGGCAAATTGCCGACAACCACTGCATCGAATGGCGGGACATTGGCCCCTTGTTTTTGAAATTCGCGCGTCACTCCCCAAGGATACCGAAGCCAGTTCTCGTCTTGGGATAGCTTTGGTAATTCCGCTTCTAGATCAAATGAAACAGATTTCCCGAAATGGTCACTCCAAAGCCGAACTGATTTCCCCTGCCCTATCCTCCTTCGGAGCGCGATCACATGGTGCCGATCGATGGCGAACGGGAGCACCACGCCGTCGTTGTAATCGATGTGGTCCCCGAGCAAATTGAGGCGCCCGGGCGCACAGGCAATGATTTCTGGAGACGCACCAAAGATCGTCGCAAAAGACTGCTGTGACTTGTGGACCAGGGCCTGAAGTTGAGACGATGGGTTTGAGGAAACAAAAAACCGCCATGGAACATAACATTCCATGGCGGCTAATGTCCTTTTAGGAGGATGGAAAAGCTGGACTAAGCCAAGCTTAGACCAGTTCCTTCTTCGAGCCAATAAGTGTCTTAAGGCGTTCAGCCAGGAGAGCCGCGTCGAACGGCTTCTTGAACGTCTCGTTGATACTTGATCGGTCGAAGCTCATCGGGCTTCCGTCATCCGGCAGTAAGGCAATCAGAATCACCTCGGAGAAGTCTGCATTCTTGCGCAAATTTTGGCAGATTTGCAGAGCTTCTACGCGTCCGATCGAAAAGTCGACAATGATGCAATCTGGATTAAAGCTTTCGGCTTGAATCCCTGCCTCAAAGCCACTCGCCGCAACACCGACTTTAAATGACCGTTCGGGCGGTAGTTCGCGCTTTAGATTCTCGATGAGGACCTGATCTTGAGCCACAATCAACACCTTGGCCATTACCTCTTCTTCGAGGTCACCAAGGGGCATCCCGTGCTCTTTGAGAAACTTGATCAGATACTCGCGCGGAATCCGGCGATCTTGCGAACCAGGGATTCGGTATCCCTTTAACCGTCCCGAATCGAACCATTTACTGACAGTTCGCGGTGCGACCTTACAGATCTTGGCAACCTGACCTGTTGTAAACACCTTCATCACGGGCTCTCCGTCACTATGCTCAAATTCACCGAGGTCGAAACGACCACCTCGGCAGTGGTGGCCCCCGTTCGATCATCCGCGTAGAAGGTCGCTACAAACCGTCCACGGTGGGTTGTCCCACGCGGTTTCACAAACGTCTGGGTCGGGGCAAATTCGTCCGTCCCTGGAATTNNCGACCGCCATCAAGACCCATGCGGATACTACGTAAACACAATCGGCAACCTGTATTACGCGATCCTGAGCATTCAAGAGAACTTGGCATCATGCCTCGTCCGACTGGCGTGTGATCACACCAGATTGAATGCCCCCCTGTAGACTTCATTCGCTTGCATACTTTGACGTACGTTTTGCGTCTGTCGTCTGATAGTAAACTTCGATTGCAGGAGGGGTAGGACTTTAGAACATTTCGCCAGGTGTACGGACAGCAGCGATCGAAGGACCCTTTCGGAACGCTCGGGACTTCCGGAAAGAAAGGAAGGGGAGAGTAGGAAGGATAAAGGGGATGAATTTAGGCGATTTTTTGCTGGCATCGCTAGCGATCGGGACGCGGAACCGCAAGTTTCCAGATCAAGCGCAGTTTCGTTCGTCCGTATCGCGATCGGCCCGAGCCACGGCCTCGGCACGGATTTCGCCCTTTTCGTTGACATCCTCGAACCGAACCGACACTCGCTTGGAAACACCGGATTCTTGCATGGTGACCCCGTACAATGTGTGAGCTGCTGTCATCGTACGCTTAGAATGGGTCACCACGACAAACTTTGTCCAATGCAAAAACTCTTTGAGGACATCCACGAATCGGCCTATGTTGGCTTCGTCAAGCGGGCCGTCGACCTCATCGAGAACACAAAACGGACTGGGGCGATATTGAAAGATCGCCATCAAGAGGGTCACTGCGGTTAGAGCACGTTCGCCACCGCTGAGCAAAGAAAGCCCGAGCGAGTGTTTTCCGGGAGGGGTGGCAACCACGTCAATCCCGGCCTCAAGGATGTCCACCCCTTCCTCCAAGACGATATCTGCTCGACCCCCGCCAAAAACCTTTCGAAACAATACCTGGAAATTTGCCCGGACATGCTCCAGCGTTTCACCGAACAACCGCCTGCTATCTGTATTGATTCGCTGAATCACTTTGAGCAGTGAGTCGCGTGCCTGGATCAGATCCTGATATTGCCCATTTAGACCCTGATAGCGTTGGTCCAGTTCTTCTAATTCCGCAAGGGCATCCATGTTGACCGCGCCAAGGTTTGCCAGTTTATGCCGAAGATCCTGAATCTCTTGATCAACTTCATTGCGAGCTGTCAGTTCCTCCGCAGTGGGGGATTTTTCGAGTGTCTAAAGTTGAATGCCATAGTCATCGCTAATTCGCAACGCCAGATTTTCGCGGTCGAGTTTTAGTTTTTCCGCTACGAGTTCGAGTTCATGCTTCCTTTGTTGCAGCGTCCGTTCTCGTTGAACCCCTTCCATGAGTTTGGACTTGATATCCTGGAGTGCCCGTTGCTGCAAATCACGCTGCGACTGGTGATACACCAACTGTTCATCGAGCGCAACCTGTCGGCGTTGCCATGCTTCCAATTGAACTTCGGCATCTTGTATTTCAATTTCTGTTTTTTCGCGTCGTTCGGTTGTCCGTCTGAGTTGCTCATCCAACTCTTTGATCATCTGCGAAATTTGGTCCTGTTCGCGCCGCGTTCGCTCGAAACTTTGACGCAAGCCGTCTTCCTGCTGCCTAAGCGAGGCCAATGCAACCTTGGCAGTGGTGAGGTCGGCGGAAATCGTGGCACTTAGGCCATCAAGTTCAAGCTCCTCAACCTCTAGAACTTCGAGTTCTGACTGGAGCGAATGCAAGAGGGACGATGCCGATTGGAATTTTACTTCTGCCTCCCGCATCGCAGATTCCGCTTGATCTCGCCGCTGTGCCACATTCAGCTGTTCTCGATCGAGAGCGGTCTGCCGCCTGGTTAATTCATCAAGGCGTTCGCGAGCAGATTTTTCCTGAGATTGAGCCGCACCACGTTCCAGGTTTGCCGAATTCTGACGCGAAAGCAGTTGCTGCCATACGTCATGGGATTGGGCAACGTCGCGATCGATTGCCCGCGCGGCTAACTCTGCGGCAACAAGTTCACCCTGAACCTCCTCCAAGAACAGGTCAATTTCTCGCAGTTCGGCTCGCCGCGAAATCACCCCCCCGACTTCCCGTGGCGGTCCGATCAACAATCTGCCATCTCGCTCGACAACTTCCCCTTTGCGTGTCACGAATCGAACAGGGGCCGTCATTTCGCGGCTCAGCCGAATCCCTAACGGTAGGTCGTCGACAAACCAAGTGTCGCTCAACAGCCATTCCACCAAATTGCGGTTTTCTGCCGCGCATTCCACAAACGAATCGGCCCGCCCGAGAACTCCCGCCACGCCATCTAGCTCGACTGGTCGCATCCATTCGGGGGGAGGTAGTTTGTGTTGTAGGACGATCCCAACACGTCCGGGAAGTTCCAACGGTTCTGCCTCTAGATAATCAGACATGCTCATGTCGTTTACGACGAGGTGTTCGGCACGATCACCCAAGGCTGCCGCGATCATATCTGCGTATTCGCGTGATGCCACTTGCAGAACATCGGCGACAATTCCCTGAATCGAGTCGAAAGGGCCACCCGCTTGCTCGCGGGCTTTTGCCAGTAGCGATTGTACTCCGAGCCCCAAACCATCCTGGCGGAGCTCAATTTCCCGCAGAAAAGTGCTCCGTTCACTGAGTGCAATTTGGCGCTTGGTGAGTTGCGTCCAGCGCTGCTCGGCATCCGCACGAAGGACTTTCTGTTGCTCCTGGGTACGATGATGTTCCTCGATTGCCGTTTGTAATTCAGCCGTTGTACGATTTATCGCAGCCAGTCGATCCGTGGCGACGACGTATTCATGTTCCGCAGACTGAAGGGAAGCAGCGCATTCCTGAAGNNTTTCCTGAAGGCGCAGAGTGCCACGATCGGCCTCCGCGATAGCTCCCTGAAAATTCGCCGACTGGGCGGTCTGTTCATTCTGCCATTTCACCGACTCGCGCGAATGGAGCTCAATTTCTTCTTGAATGCCCTTTAACCGTTCTTTGATCTCAGTTCGTGTGACTGCATAGGATTGCTGCTGATTTTCCAACTCCGTAATGGTTTGTTGGCGTTCAGTGTAGGAT
>CXWJ01007053.1_pt1 | contig 11800 bp, 16 predicted proteins | sample 590841 | NCBI WGS metagenome assembly CXWJ01 (sample SAMEA3498367, study PRJEB10139) | wastewater metagenome | biome: wastewater treatment plant; material: activated sludge | place: Austria | collected 2015-01-21 | reverse complement strand
GATGGAGAGCATCGACTTGCTCGCGCAATCTGCCGCGTTGACTGGCGACTTTGCGAAAAGTGCCGCCGCCCGCGCGTCGCTGGATGCGGGTACTTCGGGGCATCGCTTTTCGGACACCGCCATCGCCACCGCGCAGGCGCGTATCAAGGCTCTCAAATGCCCGCCCTTCATGAACGGCGGCTTGGTTTGCACGGTGCATACCGACGCGTTCTACGACCTCATTCAAGGCGGGAATGTTGTGACCATTGCCCAGCAAGTCCGACCTGACATCCTGATGAATCAGGAACTTGCCAAGTGGGGCGACTTCTCAATCAACGCCACCCCCTTCGCCAAAGTGTTCGGTGCGGCAGGTGCGGATAACGCCTCTGTTGTGGCTACCACGCTTTCAGCGGCGGCTAACGCCCTCGACCTTTCGGCAACAGTCGCTTCCGGCTCGAACATCATTGCCGGTCAAATGCTGACCATCGGCACGGAGGAAACAGGCGACACCCACTACTCGACCAATGAGATTGTCTGGACACAGGCAGATCAGACCGTTTCAGGCACAACCATTCTGTTGGTTGGCGAGGGTGCGAACGGCGGACTTCGGTTCGACCACGCCTCTGGCGCGGCTGTTCGCAATGCGGACAACGTGTACCCCGCCGTATTCGGCGGACGCTCGCTCATCAAAGCCTTTGCGCTCGAAACGGGCGAGTTCGGGCAGGTTGTTGGGCCCAAGAACAGCGGCATCCTCGATCAGTTCACTTCGGTTGGCTGGAAGTGGTATGGCGGGTATGGTTTGGTTGCGGAAAATTACATCTTCCGCGCCGAATATTCATCCAGCCTGCAAGCATAAAAGGAGACTGACATGCCTATCACTGGACTTACTCCAAAATTACTTCCTCCTCTCTTGGGCGGTTTGGGCGCGCATGCGTCAGTCCTTGAAGTCAAGACGGCTTCGTGGACGGCAACCGCCGCTGATTCAGGCAAGAAGTTCCTCGTGGTCGGCGCGACGGCGGCAGTGGTTTGTACACTGCCCGCCATTGCCGACGGGCCGTTCGCCTTTGAGGTATTCAACGGTTCTGACCAAAACCTGACCATGACCGCCGCAACCGCTGACACCATCATCACCTACAACGATTTGGCGGCTGATAGTGTGGCGTTTTCCACCGCGTCGGAAAAACTGGGCGGCTCGTTTGAAGTGCTATGCGACGGTACAAGCCTGTTCGTTTTGGCTCGTATCAGTTCCTCGTACCAGAACGTGACTGTCTCAACGTAACCATTTGGGAGGGGCTAACCCCCCTCCCAAAACTTTAGTAGAAAGGCTTATCATGCCGAAGGCAGATAATTGCGGACATATCAATAAACATCACTACGGAGTAAACGGCAAACTGGAAGATTTAGTTTGCACGCTCCCCGCTAGACATGAAGGCGATCACTCCGCTGTGTATAAAAGACTGGTTGGAACGCCCGTTACCGACGAAAAGGGAAGGGTGCTAAAACAGACGTATGAAGAAGTGGAAGACACGGGACGCTGGAACGACGCGGCGGGAACGCCGGCGGAGCAGGTTCGTGTTGGCGATAAAGACCAGATGACCTTGTATCAAAGGGATATGGTGCTTCAAATCATCAAGAACAGCCCCAAAATATCGGTTGAACAGGCTATTGAACAAGCCAGCAAGACCGAGGAATGGGGTCAGCGTGTCCGGTAGGGCTTTCATTCTTGGCAACGGGCCGTCTTTGGCGCATACCAATCTTGACCTGTTGGAAGACGAAGTAACATTTGGAACGAACCGTATCAGCCTGATTTACCCGCACACCAAAATGCGGGTGAAACATTACGTCCGCAAGGAAGGGATGGAACTTTTCAACAAGCCGGAAACATCCCTGTGGGCGGACGATGCACTTTACCATTTGAACGACCCGAATTGCCATACGTGGATGAACCCCTGGTTTCGAGTGCGGCTTTCTGAATTTGGCGAAGGCAAAGAGTGGCACAATGAGAAGCCCGGCATGATTACATGGATTGGGGCTTGCGCTCACTACCTGATGCACTACGACATGGATAGTTGCCCTGTCTCATGGCACTTGCCAAACTTCTGCTCGTTCGGCTCTAGCGTAACCGTTGCCATTCAGATTGCGGCGAGTTTGGGATACAGCCCCATTTACCTCGTAGGTTGCGACTTGGGCTACCAAGACGGCAAACCCTCTCACTTCACAAGCGATTATGAAAAGGGCTACGAAAAGATGCTACAGCCCGCCCGATATGCCAATATGGACGCCATCATGGGACACATCATTGCCAAACGAAGTTCCCCCGCCCCCATTTACAACGCCACCAAAGGCGGTGCATTGGAGGCGTACGAGCGGGTTGAGTATGAAAGTTTGTTCACATGAATAACTCCCGCAACGGCTTGAACCGTTCGGGAGAATGACCAAAGACTGTGAAGGAGTCTCTGATGGAAACAATTGTAACAAAGAAATGTAGTAAATGTGGAGCCGAGAAGCCGATAACGAAGTTCTAAACCATGATTGACCCACAAGGAAAGCGCGCATGGATTATTGGTAATGGAAGTTCGCTGTTACGAACACCGCTAGAGTTGCTAAAGGGCGAAGTTACCTATGCAATGAACCGGATAAATTTACTGTATGGCAAAACTACTTGGAGGCCGGAGTTTTACCTGCTCGTAGACTGGAATCAGCAGAACCCGCACAACTATTGGCGGGAATGTATCAAGGCGCATTGGAATACGCCGAAGTGGTTGTGGGAAGGCTTTAGGAACGGACACCGCAAGTTCCCCGACCTCGAAGGGATGGGCGAAGTTCCGAATACAACGTGGATACAACGCTGTGAGAGACACCATTACTACGCGGGCGATAACTACATGAAACGCGCGGAGAGTTGGCACTTACCCGAATTGTGTACCGCCTTTTCAGGCATCGGCGCGGTGATGCAGTTGGCATACTTGAACGGCGCGACGGAGATTTATCTACTTGGTTGCGACTTATACGAGGGTGGGGAGTACGGCAAAAACTTCTTTACCCCCGATTATGCCAACGATGACCGAGACCGAAGCGAAGTGGACAACACCAACATGACACAGGTGCATCGCGTGGCGGCTCGTTCATGTCCCGTCCCGATTTACAACTGTACATTCGGCGGGAAGTTGGAAGTACACGAACGAAAGAATATGTTGGACGTGTTACATGCGTAAAAAGAAACACATTGTCCTGGCACGGAATGAAAAGATCGCCGCCAAAGGTCTTGAACTGGATGGAAAGAAAATGAACTTCCATCAAGGCAAGGCGTTTTGGGTGGAAGATGAGGGCAAGGTACGCGCTTTGCAACAAAAGTACCCTCGTGATATTGCGGTGACGCTCGACCAGCAATATACATGGCACGCCAATAACGAGCGAGGAAACGGAACACGGATGGACAATACGCACAACTACACATTTCAAGGCGTAGACACGTCTCATTTCAAAGTGTGGGTGGAAGTCAAAGGGAAGCCGAAGCGCGTGACCAAAGCCGAGGCGTTGCGTAAAGGCTATCCCATCATCTCTGACAAGAAACGCTACGAGCGGCGCAAGGGCGCGGAGGTAGATAAGTAATGGCTTATTCACAAACCCAATTCCAACTGACCCACCTCATGCAAAAGGCGTACCGTCGCGTCGCCAATGTCCGCACGTCCACCGCTACAGGCGGAAGCACAACAACCATTGTTGACGCAAAACTACTCGACTATCTTGAAGACAGCAACGAGGACGATTATCTCAACAACTGGACGGTGTTTGTTGTGACAGATTCGGCGGGAGCGGGAGCAGACCCCGAAGGGAAATTCAGCATCATCTCGGACTATACCGCCGAGACTGGAACGATTACCGTACCTTCTTCGCTCACCACTGCGGTTGCCTCGGGCGACACGTACATGTATTGCACTCCCGAAGTGCCGATCTACGACATGATCGAGATCGTCAACGATGCACTGGTGTATCTCGGTAAAACGCCCCGCGTCGATTCCACCCTGACCACTGCCAACAACCAGACTGAATACACCCTGCCGCTAGCGATAAAAGGCAGGAAGATTGTGATGATTGAAGTACAGGGACAAATCAACGACGCGAATGACAATCGGTATTACCTTATCCATGACTGGAAGGTGGTGGAATCTGCGATAGGCTCTACCGCCACCCTGATTATTCCCCAATATGTTTCAGGCAGGACGATACGAATCACCTATCTCGACTATCACCCCCGCGTGGACGCCTACGACGATTACATTAGCGAGTACATCCATCCTGAACTTGCCACCGCCTCGGTAGTGGCTCATGCAACACGCTGGATTAACACGCAAAACAAAGGCAACGACAAGTACCTTTTACAGCGGGAGGATAAGGCGTTCAACGATTTGGACATTGCCAAAGCCACCTATCCCATTTCACTGCCCGCCGAACAGGTACAGCCGTTCCATTGGAATACATGGATAGAAGATGAGTTCTACCCCATTCCGTTACCCTAATGCTCAAACCTACCGACCCCTTCGACATCAAATTATCCAGCGGGCGTGAAACCCGCGCCTATGGCATTGTGTTGGATGAGGGGGCAGGCGCGTTATCCATCGGCGCGACGGCGGCGGACGACAGTGTATATATCAGGAACGTGGGCAAACGCCCCGGCGACTTCGATGAACAGCGCGGTTGGAAGGGCGGGCGGGGGGTGGAAAAGTTCAACGATAACGACGAAGGCTTTTGGGATTCGCTCAACGCATGGACGCTGACCAAAGGACACGTTCATAACGGGATATTGCAGGAGTTCGGCAAGGGACTGCGAACCGCACAGGACAACCTTTCCGACAGCAAATCATGGAAGGCAATGTACAGCGGCACGCGCTCGATCTCCGTATCCTTCACGGCGGATACCACCGCCGATTACGACAAAGCCTATATGTGGGTGCGCTGGGCGGGTTCGTCTGTGGCGACCAACGCTTTGACGTTCAAACTGCATAGCGATAGTTCGGGCAGTCCGGGAACGGTGTTGCAGACCGTGACCAAAGCCGTGACAGACGTGGATGGCGATGCGCCCTCGGTATTCATGGAGTTTGACTGGTCGGGTACACAAAACCTTGTTTCAGGCACGACCTATCACATCACGCTGACAGGCGCAACCAGTTCGACCAAAGACACGCATTGGGAAGTGGCGGCGGATGCGGACGGCACTTCGAGCAAAATCAGTTCGGACGCCTCCACCTACACCAGTCCAGCCGTTTCATTCTCCGCCTTGTACCGCATCACCGATGCGGACACAGCGAGACGCTTCTTCCCGTTCTTTTTGGACAATCATTTGTACGTGGTTGACCAAAAGGATGACGGCACTACCGCTTCACAGTTGTACATCAACGGAGATAAAGGACAGGCGACGGGCGGAAGCACGACAACCTTGATCGACACCAACTTTGGCTGTAGAACCTCCGCATGGTCGGATAACGTGCTGGCGGGCGCGACCCTCAAGTTCAAGAAAAATAACAGGTGGTATTACGCCACGATTGCCAGCCACACGGGAAGCACATACACGTTTAGTTCCGCCACTGCCGTTGCGCCCGCTTCGGGCAATCCCTATCACATTTATAGTACCAAATACTGGACGGAGATTACAGGGCATGGATTAGGCGTGGTGACAGGCGAACCCGCCACGTTGGGAGAGAACGTCTACTTCCCGCAAGGTGACAGCACGGCAATCCGTTGCATGGCAAACGACTTTACTGCTTCACAGGCGCATAAATTTCGAGCCGAGGCGGGGACGAACCCCTACGCCACCTTCCTCAAAACCTCCTACGATAAAAGCGACGGCGCGATTGTATGGCGGGCGAATAACGACAGTGTATCCGTATCGTATGCAAAATACGTTGCCTATGCCACAAATTTAACCTTCAACATGGCGATTACGTGCGGCGATAAAGCCTACCCCATTACAGGGGTCAACGAACAGCCGGGGCAGTTATACGTCTACAAAGAGAACGGAGTGGGGGCGGTGGCAGGCGGGCAGTTCGTAAACCTGCAATCGGGCAATGAGGACACCCCCGATGAAAGCAACGGCTCTGCCTCGCTGGTGGTTGAGAAGTTCATGTTTTACTCGTGGCTTCATTCGGTGGTGAGGGTGTACGGCTCGTCCTTTGACGACATTGGGCAGGATTACCGCTCGCAAGGCTTACCAGACGGACGCGAGGGTGAAGCCGCTTTTATGGACGCGTATATCATCCTGCCGTTGTTTGCAGTGGACGCGGGTTCAGGTATCTCGTCCGTGCTTGCCTTTGACGGGATTGGCTGGCACGAGGTTATTCGCGGCTATGGAGCGGGCAAACGCATCCGCATGGTCAAGGTGCAACCCAACCCCAATGCCCGCAACCGCATTTGGTTTGAGATCGGCGGGGAGTTGATGTTCATCGACATGCCGCTGAAAAAGAGTTCCCCGTTGCTCGACAGCGGCATGAAGTACCAGCACGAAGCGGTGATCGAAAGCGCAATCATCGACATGGGCGCGGCGAGCGACATGCCGAAGTTTATCAAGTCCCTTTCGGTGACGGTCAAGAACCTAAGCGCGGAAGGTCGCTCGGTGAGGATCGATTACCAGACCGACAAGGACTGCCACACGACGACTTGGACGAACGCGACAGACTTGTTTGAATCGCCTGAAAGCACGGCGAAACTCAACATCAACAATATACGGCGGTTTGTGTACCGCATGATATTGACCACCAACAGCGCAACCCTCCCTATCGACATCGAAGGTGTTGTGCCGAACGGGTACGCTAGAACACCGTTGAAACAGGTATTTAGTTTGAGGATTAAATCGGGCGGGATATACGCCAGCGGCACACAAACAAAGATGAGTACGAACAAACTGTGGAAGTGGCTGATGGATAACGCCCGCTTCCCGTATGCCGTACGAATGGAAAGCAAGTACGAAGAACTGGACGGGTACTACGTCATTGTGCATCCGCCGCGCAATCACCCCTACCAACCCCCAAGACCGGGGCAGAGCGGCGAGAGCGTGTTGAGCCTGGTGCTGGAAGAAATATGAAACTAAACGTTCCCAAGCGCGTCAAGTATCGCGGGATACGGGGCGGACCCGTAGAGCCGATTGCCATTGGCGGCATCGGCAGGTCGTACATTGCCGCCGAACAGGAAGCCTTTACGGGGATGATTGGCGACGTCAAAGCCTCCGTTCCCGAAGAACGCTTTGCAAGAGCATTAGACAGGCTGGGAATTTCGTACCAGTTCCGTTTAGCGTTGGGCGGGGCGCGTAATGCGCCCGGCTTCTTTGAACTGGACTTTTTATTTCCCCGCGCGGGTATTTACTTTGCCGTCGAGATCGACAGTTTGTTCAGCCACATGGACAAGAAGTACAAGGACGCCCTGCACGATGCAATGGTGTTGAAGGAACTGGATTATTTGGGACTGTTCCCGCGCGTGTTCCACTTCGACCAAGACCGCGATTTGTCCTCGCAGGAGATTGCCGACAAAACCGCGCGGACGTACTTTTCATAGGTGAGCCATGCCAACCAATAACTTGATTGCCGTCAACAGTATCTTCGTGAACGAAACCGCGATGGTCTTTTTGGAGGGCGCGGCTCACGCGTTCAACTTCAACTATTTGGGAACAGGCACGATTGATTCGGCTACCTTTGCCTTATACCGCAACAAGACCAATGTTAGCGCGACGGCATTATCCACCACCACAGGCACGGTGGCAGGCAGGACAATTTCGAGCGGGCTGGCGACGTTTTCGCTGGCGGGCGATTACATGTTGATTTGTTCCGCCGTTTCGGGGAGCGACGTGGACAAACGCGCCTTGAAAATCATGATAACCAAATTGGGAGCGTTCTAATGATCGCAGACTTGATGGACAAGATCGGCAGGAACGTACCCCTCACCTCCATTGAACTCCACGAGTTGCGTAATGAGTTTCGGAGCATGGATGAGGTAAAGAACCTTGTCAAAGGGTGGGTGCAGGCGGGGACGAGCAACCCCATCTTTGTGCCGCCGATGCAGGTGATTTACTCAAAAGTGTTGGACGCGGATACCGCTAGCCTAACCATCAACATACCGAGCGTGTATAAGCATTTGATCGTTACTGGAAGTGCGCGCAATACAGCAAGCGGAACAGGTTCTTTGTTTATACACGCAAGAATAAATGGAGATGGTGGCACCAATTGTTCTTACGAAGTTTTATCTGGGATTTCTACAACGGTAGGAGCAACTGGTTCTTCGGGAATACAGGGAATTATCTTTGGTCTTTCAAATAAAAGCGGTGAAGCATCCGGGGCGGCGGCTCATTTTTTTAGTTTCATTCCACATTACGCATCGAATTACAAAAAATCTTCTGTTTCCATAACAGGAACAAATGAAACAGCAACTGGCAGGCAGGTAGAATTGATTTTTGCCGAAAGCGCAGTGACTGATGTAATCTCCTATTTGGATTTACGAGTAGCGGGAGGAAACAATTTTCAGGCAGGGTCGGCTTTTTCCATCTACGGTATCTTATGAAGAAACTCGTTGTACTTGTCATACTAACTATTATGGCTCTCAATGTTCAGTGGCACTATGACCGCATGTGCGCGATGGTCTTTTCGCCTCGGGCGCATCTAACCTTACAAGGCGTGATGTGCGAAACTGTGCTGGGCGATAAACCATTGACTGATTTACTAGAACGACACGAAAGAGTACAAAAGCAAGTAGAGTGCAAGATTGCCAACCCCGATAAAGAATTTGTATGCGACCCCCGTTGGACACCGCCATCAAAAAAGAAGGACTTATAGATGAAAGAGTACCCAACAGGCAAGCACGAGGAAGAACTGCTCAACGTCCCCCCTGCGATGGTGGGCTGGCGCGAGATGTTGAACAGGGACGGCACGCCCGCCACCGAGGTATGGTTCGGCGGTGAGTACCCGTTTGAAAGCGACGGCAAGGACGCGAACGGAAAGGACAAGTTCAAGCACGTCAAAGCCAGCGACTTCAAGATCGAGATTGATGCGAAAAATGACTTTTCCTCCACCGTGTTGATCGAGGCGGTGGAGGCTAAGAACGTCAAAGCAAAACTTGGCGTTGACCCCGCAAGGTCGGCTCAAACGTGCGATTCGTTTGCCAGAATCGGTGCGGCAGGTGCGGGCTTGACCGCCATCCCCTGGAATGCTTCATGGGATGCCGAAGTTCAAAGCGAGGTGGAGGATGCCCACCTATGTTGATGTAATCGTTCCGCCGCTGGACTTGAACGTGGTTGTTCCCATCGGCGCGAACGCTTATGCCTACCTGTATTCCAAAGACATCCTTGTGGACGAAAGCGGAAACATACTGGTGGATGAAAGCGGGAACACCCTGACCGCCATACGCGCCGACCTGCAATGGGTGTATCAAGTGAATGTTCCGCCGCTGGATTTATCCGTGACGGTGGAGGAGGCTACCTAATGGCTAATCGAGACGTAACCAGCGATGCAAGCAACACCGACAAAAGCACACCCACACCATCCGATAAGGTGATGGTGATTGACGTTGCCACCAATCCAGACACGCTGAAAGAAAGTACGATACAGCAAATATTGAATGCGATAAACGGGTTGACCGAGGATACGTCACCCGATGAATCGGCGGACTTTGTTGAAACGTATGACACCAGCGCAGGCACGGCTAAAAAGGTGCTTCCTAAAAACCTAAACGTGGGGACGCGCTTTATACAATTAACCGTGGCCGACCCGAACACGACACCCTCGACAGGCGACAGCAAGGCGGCGGTTGTTATTCCTTCCACACTAAACGGGTACAACGTGGTCAGTGTTTTAGGCTTTGTGACAACAGTATCTTCATCTGGCACACCTACCCTTGCTTTACGCAGGCTTCGTTCAGGTTCGGCAGTGGATGTTCTTTCGACTAATGTAACGATTGACGTGAGTGAATATACCAGTTCGACGGCGGCTACAGCGGCGGTGATTAATACATCGAACGACGATCTGGTAACCGCAGATATTCTGTTGGTTGACCTTGACACGGTAGGAACGTCTGCGAAGGGACACGCCTTGCTAGTTGGAGTTCAAAAACCATAATGGCAGTCGATGATGGATATACCGTAGCCCTGTTACACATGGACGGGGCAGACACCTCCACGACCTTTACCGACGAAAGCGGCAAGACGTGGACGGCGAACGGGAACGCGCAGATTGATACGGCACAATCCGTGTTTGGCGGTGCTTCTGGTCTATTTGATGGGACAGGGGATTATCTCAGCGCATCAGATCATGCCGATTGGCAATTGGATGGAGGGTCTGATTCAAATGCGTGGACAATAGATTTTCGGGTACGCTTCAACGGAGATCCCGGTACGGGGGTGAAAGGATTTATTCAACAAAGAACGGACAACAACAATTGGTGGTCGTTATTCCTGAGCAATAATAAGTTGGTCTGGCTGGTGTATTCGGGCGGCATCAGTATTGTGGATATTCGGCAGAACTGGAATCCCGCCACTGCGACCTGGTATCACGTGGCGTTGGTCAAAAACGGCACAACGGGATACCTACACTTCATTGACGGGACGCAAAGTGGCTTGACTACAACCGATACATCCACCATCCCTGATTTTTCGGGCAATGTCTGGATTGGCAGACACACAGACAGCATAGGAACGAGTTTTGATTTGAATGGATGGATGGATGAGTTTAGAATCAGCAAAGGTATTGCCCGCTGGACGGCGAACTTCACGCCCCCGACCTCTCCTTATTACACTACGTTTGCCCCACAAGTCATTTGGATTTAATGCAAAACGACTCTGGTTCAAGAGGTGTTTTTTTGTCGGGCTAACGGTTTGCGTTACCTGCCGCCGAATTAGCGGACGAACACAAGCCAACAAACACCAAAGCCAACGCAGAACGCAAGCATACCTACGCCAAAGGCGGTCAGGTACACGCGGTGTTGAGCGGCGACTAATTTAAAATTCAAATCAGCCAGCCATTTATTTAGCGCGTCTAATTCCGCTTTGGCTTCAACAAAAACAGGGTCGCCAATATACTCGACTTCGGAATAACCCTGTGGCGCACCATCTAACCAAACAGGCGAAACATCCCAATTGGCTGGATTTACTAATTCAGAAAGATAGCCCATTTCAAAAGCCTTTCTGTCAGGCGGAGCGTCCGCCCAACGGACTGGCGTTAGTGGTGTGCGGGTTGTGCAAGACTCGCTAAATTTTGCGACGAGTCCAGCACATCCACTGCACGCAATGTTGGAAGGCGTATAGAACCTTCGACCTGATTACCATACGCTGACCAACCTTGACGATTGATTCGGGCGAACAACTCAACCCTACTGACATTACCGAAAAGCCTTTCTATTCTTTCGTAGGCTTCAATCGGCTTTGCTGAATGACGACCACGCGGAGCCACAATCAAACGCGGAACGCTTTTATCTTTGCGCTGCAACCCCTTGCCACGAACACCGAGAATACATTGCTCAGGATTTGCGCGAGTGTAATAACCCAAGCCAGTAAAAAAGCCTTCTGACTTCATGTTTGTTTTCACCCAATAAAAGCCAACCGTTTTGGGAGTAAAGCCCCAAGCCCGCATAACCTGATAGCCCTGTTCAATCATCGGGTCAATTACCCACATCAGGCAAACTGAGTCTTTTTCGGATATTTGCGAGATAGGCATGGCGGCAATATCATCGAGGCTCATCACGTTGTAATGCTGTTTCGCTGACCGACCTTCGCCCTTCTCAGAGCGGACTCGGAAATGCCAGGGCGGGTCTGCGTAAATCAACTGATACATTTTCTTAGCCTTCCAAC
>CXWJ01002197.1_pt1 | contig 11801 bp, 9 predicted proteins | sample 590841 | NCBI WGS metagenome assembly CXWJ01 (sample SAMEA3498367, study PRJEB10139) | wastewater metagenome | biome: wastewater treatment plant; material: activated sludge | place: Austria | collected 2015-01-21 | reverse complement strand
CGCCCGGCCAGATCGGGATTGATGCGCTCGGCGGTGCGGTCGTCCATCGGCACTACGTTGTACTTGACCGCCTCGATCAGCCACAGGCGCTGGAGCGACGCCAGCTTGTCCGGCATCTCCTTGGCCAGATCATGCGCCTGCGAGAAGTCTTTTGTGCCGTCATAAAGCTCCCACACATCGTTGTCAAACGGTGGCGCTTTCTCGGTCATCAGCCACGGCGTGCGATGCTTGGTGACGGCGCTCCAGCCGCGGTGATAGATGCCGCGATTGCCGAACATCTCGAAGTATTGCAGGTCGTGGCGTTCGGCAGAGCCGGCCTCGTTGAAGCTGTAGACCATGCTGCTGCCCTCCATCGGCGATTGCAGCACGCCATTGACCAGCGTTGGCTCGGGCAAGCCGGCCGCCTCCAGGATGGTCGGGGCGACATCGATCACGTGGCAGAACTGCGAGCGTAACCCGCCTTTCTCGCGAATGCCCGCCGGCCAGTGGACAATCGTGCCGTTGCGCGTGCCGCCCCAATGCGAGGCGACCTGTTTGGTCCACTGGAAGGGCGTGTCCATGGCCCAGGCCCAACCCACCGAATAGTGGTTGTAGGAATCGGGCGAGCCGAACTCGTCCATTTTCGATTGCATGAACGCCGGCGTTTCCAGGGCGGCCATGCCGTTGAAGTTAGCCATCTCGTTGAACGCGCCGTTCATCGTGCCTTCGGCCGACGCGCCGTTATCGCCGATGATGTAGAAGATGAGCGTGTTGTCGAGAATCTCCAGATCCGCCAAGGTGTCGATCAATCGGCCGACGTGATAGTCGGTATGCTCCAGGAACCCGGCGTACACTTCCATTTGGCGTTCCAGGACGGGCTTGAGATCGTCCGGCATCTCATCCCAGGCAGTGATGCCGGTGTTGCGGGCACACAAGTCCGCCTCGGCCGGCACGATGCCCAGCTCCTTCTGCCGGGCCAGGGTGATCTCGCGCTGCCGGTCCCAGCCGTGGGCGAACTGGCCCTTGTACTTGTCGATCCACTCCTTGGGCACGTGGTGGGGCGCGTGGGTCGCCCCCGGCGCGAAGTAGACCAGGAACGGCTTGTCGGGCAGCAGGGCTTTCTGCTGCCGCATCCAGTTGACGGCGTGATCGGCCAGGTCCTCGGTCAGATGATAGCCCTCTTCAGGCGTGGCCGGCGGCTCGATCGGCGTCGTGCCCTCATAGAGGGCCGGATCCCATTGGTTGTTTTCTCCGCCGATGAACCCATAGAAGTGCTCGAAGCCGCCGCCGCCGGTGGGCCAGGCGTCGAACGGCCCCATCGGCGATGTCTGCCAGACCGGCACCTCGTGGCACTTGCCGAACTGGGCGGTCGAGTAGCCGTTCAGCCGCAGCGTCAGCGGCATAGGCGCTTTGGTGTTGGGCCGCAGCGAGTTATTGCCGGGGGCCGACGTGGCCGTCTCGGTGATGCTGCCCATGCCGACCGAGTGGTGGTTGCGGCCGGTCAGCATCGCCTGGCGCGTGGGGGCGCAGAGCGCGGTGGTGTGGAAGCGGTTGTAGCGCAGGCCGCCCCCGGCCAGCCGCTCGGCCGTTGGCGTGTGGCACGGCCCGCCGAAGGCCGACGACGCGCCGAAGCCGACGTCATCGAGCAGGATGATGAGCACGTTGGGCGCGCCGTCCGGCGGCCGCAGCGGCTCGATGGGCGGGTAATGGGTCTCAGGGTCCTTGGCGTCATAGGTGGTCAATCCGGGCTTGACGACGTCAGGGATCGGTAAAATCGCGCGTAAATGGTTATTGGGTTGATTCGCCATCAGGTTTCTCCTGTCACGTCACATCGATTCCTCAGCCAACATCAGGCTGGGTTGCCAAAGCAATTCGGTAATCTATATGGTATTGAGCGTGGCCGCCTTCGGTTAGTACCACAAGGGTGTAGAAATGGTGCAACAACCTACTCCGACGCGGCCCCGCCGTTGCTGAAGGTCATGCGCTGCGCCTCCAGCCAAATGGCCATGTCGCCCTCGCCTCACTCTCCCGCCGGTTGAAGGTGTGGATCGGGTTCGGCTTCTTCGCGCGGCAGCAACGACGCGTTTCGAGTCAGCAGGAAGCTGCACACGACGGCCACGGCCATGGCCGGCGTCAACTCGCGCTGGGTCAGCGCGGTGATGAGCAGGGCGACAAAGATCGGGCTGCGCAGCGTGGCGACCGTCATGCCGGCCATGACGGTGGTCATGGCCACCGACTGGGGTATAAACGGGAATACGATGTCCACCGCCATGCCGATCGCCGCGCCGGCGAAGAGGATGGGGAAGATGTAGCCGCCCTTCCAGCCCGTCGTCAGGGCCAGGTTGGTCAGGAACATCTTGGCCAGGGCGATGATCAACAACGTGATGACTCCCATCTCGGCCCCGTGGCTGATGATTTCCCCCAACTCATGTTCACCGGAAAAGAGGGTTATCGGCAATAGCGCGCCGATGATGCCCAATCCTAGCCCGCCAATGAGACCGCGCACGATCGGTCGACGGGCCAGGGGGATCTGCAACGTTCGCCGCAAGCCGCGATAGATGCCGATGTAGAGCAGACCGGCCAGCCCACCCAGCAGGCCCAGCGGGATGGCGTAGACCAGATCGATAAATCGCACACGCTCATAGACCTCGGCGAAGACGAAGAGCGGGCTGAAAAACGCGCCACCCAGCAACATGAAGGCGGCGATGGCCGATGCGGCCCCGATAATGCCGGGGAACAGGAAAAGCGTGTTCGTGCCGCCGTGGGCCGATTCGAGAATCAGGACCGGCGCGGCGAAGGGGGACGAGAAGAACGCGCCGAGCATGCCGCTGAGGCCGGAAAAGGTCAGGGCGCTGGTGGCCTTGCCCGTGATCTTCAGCCGGTCGCCTATCCAGGTGCCCAGGCTGCCGGTGGCATCCATCAGCGGCGCTTCCGGCCCCAGCGCGCCGCCGCTGATCAGCGACACCAAGGCGTTGAGGAGGATGCCGGGGACGTGGCGGTATTCGATGCGGCCCGTCTTGCCGAACTCGGCCATCAACTCGGCGAAAAGAGCCGGTTGGTCGCCGAAGAGGCGCACCAGCAAGCCGACCGTCAGGCCACCGGTCACGGCCACCGCAAAGATGAACAGTGGCGAAAGATCCCCGGTCAGGCCGACCAGCGCCGGCAAGGTCGTCCAGACGAACTCAATTCCGAAGTAGAGCAGCCTCAGGAACGCCAGCGTTAACACGCCCGCCATGGCCCCGATCAGGGCCGCGATGATCATCAATCTGGCGTAATCTCGACGGGAAGGAGTTGCAGGTTCCATGCTTGATTACTCAATTCAGCATCGGCCGAAGGCGGCGCGCAAGCTGATTATGAAGAGCCGGCACGAATAGAACTTCCCGGTGCGCGCTCACTCGGCATGGGTGATCGCCTTCACGGCCGCGTCCACCGTCGGATAGATGTGGGTCGCGTCGATCAACTCATCCAGGCCCATACTGACGGCAAACGCCCATACCGGGGCGTGCACTTCGGCCAGATAGACCGCGATACCTTGATCGCGCAGCCCCTTGATCAGACTTCGCAACACCTCGGCGCTGGTGATATCCAGATCATCTTGCGCGGCGGCATCGAACAGCACGGCCGTCGGGCGCGGTTCTGTCTCGGCCACTATCTGCTTGATCTGTTCGGCAACGGTCAGCGCGTTGGCGTAATAGAGCGGCGCATCGAGCCTCAGGATGAGCAACCCGGGCACCGCTGTGTTTTCGGGATGGCGCGTCAGGTCTGAGTATGCGCCGGGCGCATCCGGGACTCGTCCCAATCGGGACAGGTGGGGGCGGCTGGATTTATAGATAAACACGAGCATTGACAGGATTAACCCGAGGAGCATTCCCTCCAATACGTCGACGAGGATGACGCCGGCAAACGTGAGCGCGCCCAGCCAAAACTCCGATCGCGATTCGAGACGGATGCGTTTCAGCTTGCGAGACGCGATGATATGCCAGACGGCGTGAATGATGAGCGCCGCCAACACCGCCTCGGGTAGACTCTTGAAGAGAGGGGTGAGAAAGAGGAGGGTCACGATCGTCGCCAGCCACGTCACCAGGTTTGATACTTGCGACCGCGCCCCGGCGGCTTCCTTCACAGCCGAAGCCGACATGCTGCCCGCGGCGATTAAGCCACCGAACAACCCGCTAGCAATATTGGCAACGGCATGGGCATTCAATTCTTGATTCGGATCGATTTCATAGCCGTGCTTTTCGGCGAATTCACGCCCTACGCCCAGGGCTTCACTGAAGGCGAGCAGGAGCACGCCGATGGCCGGAGCCGCCATGGCCAGCAGCGCATCGAACGAAACGGCGGGCAGGCTAATGGACGGTAAGCCCTGTGGCAACCCTCCGACGACCTCAACTCCATAGTTAGCGTTCAAAGCGAGGACGGTACTGAGGGCGATATAGCCGAACAACACGACAAGCCCGGCGGGCAGTTTCTTGTTGATTCGCGGCAAGATAAACAAGAGCGCCAGCGCGCTCGCGCCAACGGCAATTGTGACTGTATTGGCCTCCGGTAGTTCCCGGACAATCGTCAGCAGTTTCTGGATTGTATTGCCCTCGCCTTTTTCCACGCCGAAGAGCTTGTTGAGTTGGCCTACGGCGACAAACACGGCCAATCCGGTTACGAAACCATCCATCACCGGTTTGGATAGAAACTGGGTGATGAAGCCCAGACGGGCCACGCCGGCAATCAGGAACACGACGCCCACCACGAGGACGAATGCCGTTGCATATTGCTGATAGACAGCCGGATCGATGTTAGCCGCATCCGTGGCCGCGCCCGTGGCAATGATGACTGCCGTCACCGACGAAGCGATCAACGCGGCCGTGGCCGAGGTGGCTTGGACGACAAGGTGGCGTGAGGTGCCCATCAACGCGTAGACCAGCAGGGAGGCCAGCAGCGTATAAAGCCCCATCTGGGGTGGCAGACCGGCGACCCCGGCATAGGCCATCGCTTCCGGCACGACCAATCCCCATAGCGTCAGCCCGGCGATGACGTCGGCCGATAGCCAGCCGCGATCATAAGTCCGTATCCAGGAAAGGAACGGAACGTAGCGACTGAGTTCTTTCTCTTTCGATTGAACCTCTGTCACCTGACTGGCCATAAAATCCTCCCAATTCATTGAGGAACGGTTAGCGCCAGGCGGATGAACGGATGATCATCTCGTCCATAGTCGCCTCCGTTCGGCTTGCCGCCGGTCGCGCCGGAAGGCCCGGCCGGCCAGGCCACTCAATTATTATTGATCTCCGTATCAGGCTGAAATTTGTCCTTGAGCGATGTGCGGGGGACAATTTCTCCCCTGATCTCTTCCGGTATGCGGGGCAGAGGTTCTTCCCAGGCAAACCACAAGGCGGACAATCGAAAAACAAAGCCAACGACAAATGCAATCAGCGTCGCCGGCCACTGGGATAGCCCAAAATACTTCGCGCAGACGAGATAAACGGCCGACGTCAGAACGGCCGTCCCGACGAACCATTCGGAGCGAATAAACTGTTTGGCCGATCTCCCGGAGGTTACATCGATCAGGAATCGGCCGGCGGTCGGACCAATCACCCCCACGAGGATCGCGCCTATGTTGGGCAGCCCCGCGTCCAATGCGGCGTGGACGCCGATGGCCGCATACCAAGGCAACGAAAACGCCGTCATGAACGTAAAGAAACCTTCGCGGAACTTCTGGCCTCTACTATAGGAGAAGAGCATGGCCGTGGTTGCCGCCAACACACACAAGATTAAATACCAGGGATTTTCGAGCGAACTGGGGACGTTGTTCAAAAGCACGTCGCGCGCAATGCCGCCGCCAATGCCGCCGAAAATCGCCAGAAGTATGATGCCGACCACCGTCCATTGCTTGCCCTTGTAGTAATCGGGACGTTGCGCAAGGAGCGCGCCGTTCAGGGCGTTGGTCGTCGCCGCGATCAGGTCGATGATCACAAAGCTGCCGATGGATAAGAAAGAGACTACATATGATAGATAACTCTGCAAATCCATAATGGACTATCCTCCTTAGTCGGCTTGTTGATGGTGGTCATCAAGGTCAATAGCAAGGCACTCCTCGCTATTGACCTCGTTCCATTCCATCACCATGAGCCACGTATTTGTGAGGTCGCTCCGGCTCAGGCCTGACCGGCCGGCGCAACCGTATCCTCCTCATGATATTGCCTGAGCAACATCCGCTCTTGATCCACCTTCGGATACACAAAGAGAACCAATGCCGCCCCCAGCAGCACAGCGATAATGCCGGCAATGTAGGCATATTGATCACCGGCCAGGAATGCCTCTTTGGCCGCGGCTGTGATCTGCTCCGTGTATTGTGGATATTCGGCGGCAACCGCCATGGCTCCGGCATAGGACATGGTCAATTCGTTGGCAATGTCGGGCGTCACTTCGGCCGCGTTGGGCGAGGCGGCTATGGCCGCGGTGATAGCCGCCGCATAACCGGCCGCCAAAATCGCGCCAAAGAGCGACTGCATGATCGCGCCGCCCAGATCGCGCTGTAAATCGGCCGTGCCCGAAGCCATGCCGGCCCGCGTGACCGGAACTGATGCCGTCAGCGATCGACTGGCCGGAGTGCCCGCCAGGCCAATCCCCAGTCCGACAAACGCATAGCCCAGGCCCACCGGCCAATAGGAGATATTTTCATTCCACATCAGGAGCATGGTCACAAATCCCAGGAGGATGAAAACGTAACCGATCAGGAGGGTGTTGCGTGCGCCGCGTGCTTCCACCAGCTTGGCTGAACGCGGGGCGGCGAGGATCATGAATATCGCCGCCGGCACAATGGCAAAGCCGGCATTGACGGTTGAATAGCCCAGTACATCTTGCAGGAACTGTTGCCCAATGAACATCGCGCCCATCAAAGAGCCGAAGACGATGATTCCGGCCACTGCCGCCACCCAGAAAGTCGGCCGCGAGACTATTTTCAGATCATAGAGAGGGTTCTTCGCCCGCCGCTGACGAACGAGAAATAGTACCAAAGATACCAGCGCCATACCGGCCAGTACGAGCACCGTATTGCGCGCGCTGGGCACGGGCGCGAAGTTGATAGCCAATACAAATGATCCAACCAATATAAGTGAGAGAATGCCCCCGATGTTATCGACTGCTTCCTGCGTCTCGTTTACATGAGCCGGGATATAGCGCCAGGCCATGAACAAGGCCAGGAAAGCCAGGGGCAGCACGACAAGGAAGACGGAACTCCATTCGTAGCGGCTCAGCAACAGACCTGAAACCAACGGCCCGCAGGCGCTGATGGCGCCACCGATCGCCGCCCACAAGGCGATGGCGTGGGTGCGCGCCGGCCCCGCTGCCCAGAGAGCGGTGATCAGCGACAAGGTGGTCGGGTAGGCCATGCCGGCGGCAAAACCGCCAACAATCCGGGCGACGATTAACATGGTAATGGTCGGCGCAAAACCCGCCAACAGCGCGGCCGGTATGGCCAGCCCGACGCCCAGNNTCGAAAGCCGCGCCGATGGATGGCAGGGCAACATTCGCCATGGCCATTGGTAAATTGGCCACGGCCGCAACGATAATGAGAGAAGCGAGAATGATGCCCGCCTTCTCCGGCACTCCCACAGTTGTAACGTGGCTGGATGCCGGCCCGGACAGTGGAATAGGTTTATCGGTCATCGTTTCACCTTCGCCTGACAAAACAGAGTCAAAGATGGGCCTCTGCATCCCATATGTGAAGGTTAATCAAAACCAGGCAGGCATGGCAGCACCAAGAGGGTGTACTTAAGGTGCAGGGTTTTTTCGGCCGGTGCCAATTTACGCGCCGGCTTTCAGAATGCACCCTCAATACACCTTTTTGGTCATCGCGGTCTGCCGGCAGTTGTTCTAATCTACGAATGATTTATTGGGAAATCTGAAAATGCCGGTAGCCTAACACGCAATTGCAATGTCTCTGAAAGAGACCTACAAAAGGAGACCCACCATGACATACGGACCGATTGATTTTCTGGCCCTCGAATTCGAGGGCAACAAGTTTAGGGGCGATATCCTGCCCACTTTGCTGGAGCTTATCGAGCAGCAAATCGTGCGCGTGATCGACCTGGTCATCGTCGTGAAGGACGCCGACGGGGTGATTGTGCCGCTGGAGCTACAGCAGCTCGACGCCGATCTTCTGGCGGTTTTCGATCCACTCAATGTCCACGTCAGCGGTTTGGTCACCGACGACGACATCGAGGCCATCGGGGCGCATCTCAATCATAACTCGACGGCCGCGATCATGTTGTTCGAGAACCTGTGGGCGGTTAAGTTCAAGGAGGCCGTGCTGGGGGCCGAGGGCCGTGTGATCCTGCAGGAACGAATCCCCCACGAGATAGTCCTCGAAGCGCTCGATGAATTGGCCCAACTGAACGCGCCCGCCTAGGGCAACAGACGCTTATCGACGAATTATTCCGACCGCCGGACAGCCGCCGGCCCGGAGCCAGTTTAGCAAGGAGATAACGCCATGATGAGACGACGCAGAGCACCATTACTACGAGCAGCGGCGACGACGGCCGTGGTGGCCGGGACGGCCGGCGCGGTGGGCCATCGCCAGCAACAGAAGTATGCGGCCCAGGAACAGGCTGCCTACGAGAGCCAGCAACAGGCGGCGATGGAGCAGCAAATGGCCCAGCAGCAGATGCAGATGCAGCAGATGCAACAGCAGATGGCCCAGCAACAAGCGTCGGCCGCGCCCGCGCCGGCGGCCGCCGGCTCGCCGATGATGGACCAGTTGAACCAGTTGGCCCAGATGCACACGGCGGGCATTTTGAGCGACGAGGAGTTTGCCGCCGCCAAACAGCGCTTGCTGGCCGGCGGCTAACCACAGCGCCGAACCGGGAAGCATCGAAAAAAGTGGCGCAATGGCCGGGTGTCATCACACCTGGTCATTGCCCATTTCAACATCCTTCCAAAGGAGCGTAAAGTCATGGCCGCCGGGACCAAGAAAAAAGAACTTAAAAACCTCGGCTACGAGGTTTTCATCGCCCTGTTGTCGATTCTGTCGATCATCGACATGGTTCTGGTATGGCTGCCGGGCCTGGGCGATGCATCGAAGCAAGTCGTGCTCATCTTCCAAACCGCCATAACGGTCATCTTCGTGGCCGACTTCTTCTATCGCTTGATGACGGCCGAGTCGAAATCGCAATACTTCATCCGCGATTGGGGGTGGGCCGATCTGCTGGCCTGTATTCCGATGCTGCGCATTTTGCGTTTCTTCCGCATCTTTCGCGTCTATCGCCTTATGCACGAAATCGGCATCCAGACGATCAAAAACCAATTGCTGTATGATCGCGCCGGTAGCATCCTCTACCTGACCATATTTCTGGGCCTGGTCATCATTCAGACAGCTAGTGTCCTGGTGCTGGACGTCGAAGATGCGAACCCGGAGGCCAACATCCAGACGCCGTCCGACGCTATCTGGTGGAGCTACGTTACCATCACGACCGTCGGCTATGGCGATCGCTTTCCGACGACGACCNNGCCGCTATCCGCGAGAGCCTGGAAGAAATGGAAAAATTGGTCATTCCCAGTGAAGGCGTCTGATAAAAGTGTCTCACCATCGGAATAGGAAGCCGATAACCGTTCGCGTTTTGTGCGCATTGCTCCTACTGGTTCTAACTGCCTGCGGCGCGCGCGACGGGGAAACGCCCCTGGCCGCTGTCACCGAGACGCCGCTGCCCGTGGCAGCAACGGCACCGGCAACGCCCAACCAGCCGGCTGTCGCTACGGCGGCCGTCATGGCCCCTGGCGGCGACGAGGCGACCGTTCCCGNNGCTGGCCTGTATTCCGATGCTGCGCATTTTGCGTTTCTTCCGCATCTTTCGCGTCTATCGCCTCATGCACGAAATCGGCATCCAGACGATCAAAAACCAATTACTGTATGATCGCGCCGGTAGCATCCTCTACCTGACCATATTTCTGGGCCTGGTCATCATTCAGACAGCTAGTGTACTGGTGCTGGACGTGGAAGCGGCCAACCCGGAGGCCAACATCCAGACGCCGTCGGACGCCATCTGGTGGAGCTACGTTACCATCACGACCGTCGGCTATGGCGATCGCTTTCCGACGACGACCACCGGGCGCATCGTCGGCGTGTTGCTGATGACCGCCGGTGTGGCTCTCTTCGGTGTGTTCACTAGCTTCCTGGCCAATACGTTCCTCACACCGCGCAAGAAGCCGGAGGAAAACGCAGTAGCCGCGCCGCCGGGGGGGACGGCCGCGCGGCTACAGGAATTGAGGCGGCTCATGGAGGAACAGGAGAAGACCACAGCCGCTATCCGCGAGAGCCTGGAAGAAATGGAAAAATTGGTCATTCCCAGTGAAGGCGTCTGANNACCAGCCGGCTGTCGCTACGGCGGCCGTCATGGCCCCTGGCGGCGACGAGGCGACCGTTCCCGCGGAGTTGTCCTTCGCGGCGCTGGGCAATGCGACCTATCAGGCCATTTTGGACGGGCCGATCACCCTCACGAATGGCCTCTTTGAGGGCGCGCCTGTGGTCGAGGGCAGCGCCACCCGGCCAACGGTGACGCTGCTGCCGGAGCCGGTGGCTTATGGGGATTTGAACGGCACTGGTCAGACCGATAGTGCCGTGCTGCTGAGGGCCGACACGGGCGGCAGCGGCGGCTTCATCTACCTGGCCGCTGTCGCCATGCAGTCCGGCCGGCCGGTCAATTTGGCGACGATCCTCCTGGGTGATCGGGTGCAGGTCAAGTCGTTAAGCATCGATGACGGCCTGATCAGGGTCACTCTCTTGACCCAAGGGCCGGATGACCCACAATGCTGCCCCTCACAGGAAGAGACGCGAATCTTCCGATTGAGGGGGGATCAACTCGTCGAGGAAGACGCCGGCTAACCGCTTGGCCGCATCGAACATGAGGCTGGCTGGTCGGCCGCATCGGACTCGACCACCTCTTGGCGATAGGCCAAACTCACCCGAAGAACACCAGGGCCACCACCCCGATCAGGCCCAGATAAATCAACGGATAGGCCCAATCGAAAAAGCGGTCGATCGGATCATACTGTTCAATTCGTCCCTCGTTCTCCATCCGTTTCAAGATCACGTTATAGAGCAGCACCAGCGCGTTGAAGATGAACGTCACGGCCATAACGGCGTCGAGGAAGGTCAGGTAGCCGAGGCGGGGGTAGTTGTCGGTCAGGCTGAAACTGAAGGCGATGAAGAGTAAAATGTTGGCCGCCGCGGCCTCAATGCGCCGCGAGAAGTCACCCAGGAAAAAGGTAAACCAGGAGATCAGCATGATCAGCAGGATCGGCACAATTACCTGGATAACATAGTATTCCTGGTGGCGCGGCGCGTTAAAGCTGAAGGTGAAGCGCGACACCGGATTATCGGCCACGCGGCCCATAACCAGTTCCGTGTCCGTTGCGAAATCGGAGATGATAAACTCATCTTCGCCATGATCGGGATTGATGGTGTTGTAGCCGGGCAGGGCGGATAACACGAAAGTATTGGCCGGTAGGAGCAAGTCCACGTAGATGGGGAAATCCTGGGTATCGAACGGGAATTGGCGAAAGTCGAAATCGGCCTGGAAGGTGGTTGTGAATGTCTCGCCGTAGCGGGCGCGACCATCGGGCCAAATGGCCGCCGCCCGGCTCTGCGTCCAACGATTCCCCTGCTGGTTGAAGAAAACGAAATCCGGCCAGCGACTGTTCACCTCTTCGAGAAAGCGGTCGAAATCCTTCTCGGTGTAGATTTTCACCTCGCAGTCGCATTCGTCGGGGCTGAAGGCCAGCGCCGGGTCGGTCCAATCGAGCCGGATGCTACCCAGCACGGTGAAATCCTCGCC
>CXWJ01030843.1_pt1 | contig 11806 bp, 11 predicted proteins | sample 590841 | NCBI WGS metagenome assembly CXWJ01 (sample SAMEA3498367, study PRJEB10139) | wastewater metagenome | biome: wastewater treatment plant; material: activated sludge | place: Austria | collected 2015-01-21 | reverse complement strand
GCGTTGGATCGATCAACGATCCTGCCCAAGAGACTACCGAATCTCACTTGGTCGACCCCTCCGATCTACCAGATCATGCTCCGATCGATGCAGATCCAACCCCCGCAGATTCGACGGAAGCCGAATCTAACGGCTCAGATGAGGCCGACAAGGAAGCAAAAGACACGAACTCGGATGGGCCGGAGATTAAGTCCCCGTTCCGTAGCGAACCGAGTGATTCCGATGTTCCGGAAGATGCCGCAGATGCAGATAGTCTCTTGGACACGGCCTTGGCGGATCCGGTCTCGATGGGTCTCTATCCGTGACGATGTCCCCTCGCGTTGTCGGGCGTCTAGCACCGTCTCCTACCGGTGCTCAGCATGTCGGTAATGCTCGTACCTATTTAATTGCATGGCTTGCAGCTCGCGCCGCTTCTGGACGCATCCTACTTCGGATAGAGGATATCGATTCTCTACGTGTGAAACCACATACGGTCCAACAAGCTCTCACTGATTTGGCATGGTTGGGATTGGACTGGGACGAAGGTCCGGATCTTGGCGGGCCGCACGAACCATACGTTCAAAGTCAACGGATGGTCGTATATCACCAAGCATTCGCGAAGCTCATTGAACAAGAAAGGGTGTATCCTTGTAGTTGTTCGCGTAGAGACATTGTATTAGCAAGCAGTGCACCTCACCAGGAACATGAAGGACAGGTTTATCGATATCCAGAGACGTGTCGCTCACGTTCGGCGAGTGATGCAGATCAACTTGCCTCAGGAAGTTTCGCTTGGCGATTTCGATCGACGAGTTCTCAACGGTGCATGTTGGACAAAGTAGCGGGACGCGTTGATTGCTCAGTGCGCGACGACCTAGGAGACTTTGTGGTGTTAAAGGCAGACGGGAGCCCAGCGTATCAGCTCGCGGTGACGATCGATGACTTCGTCATGGGTGTTAATCAAGTTGTACGCGGTGACGACTTGCTGCCGAGTACGTTTCGCCAGAATGAGCTGGCAGAATGTATGGGCATCCAACTGCCGGAATATGCACACGTCCCGTTGGTGATCGGGATGGATGGACGGCGATTAGCGAAGCGACATGGCGATACCCGGCTGTCAAGCCTTCGCGATCAAGGGATCCGAGCGGAAAAGCTCACCGGGTTTCTGGCTTGGTCGGCTGGGCTTCTGTCACAACCAGAAAGTTGCCACCCTAGGGAATTGATCGACGTGTTTGCTTGGGAGAAAATAACACGACAACCCTTCGCGTTTCATCGAGATATGTTATGAGCACACCTGCATGAAGACGAACTTGGTCACAAAACGTTCCGTCGGCTTGGTGAGTTCGGATCGCTACCTTCAACACTTGTCGGGAAGGCCTCACGCTGAGCGCCCCGATCGGTTGATTGCTATCCAGAACCGGCTTGAGCGTGACAACCTCCTTGAGCAACTTATTCCCATTGAGCCTCGATCCTGTGCGGTAGAGGAAGCGGAGCTTGTCCATTCGTCCGAGTACCTTGAGACGGCTCAACGTGACGTCGCTGCCGGTGCTGCCACTCTCAGCACAGGAGACACAGACATTGACGCAAACTCCTGGGAAATCGCATGTCTGGCAGCCGGTGGAATTCTGGCCGCAGTGGACGCTGCGTTTCAAGAAGACATTAAAAAGTCATTCTGTGCGGTACGACCGCCTGGGCATCACGCAACCCCGTCGCGGGGAATGGGTTTTTGCTTGCTGAGCAACGTGGCCATTGCGGCCCGGTACGCACAGCAGAAATATGGCATCGGAAAGGTCTTGATCGTCGATTGGGATGTTCATCACGGAAATGGAACGCAAGATACCTTTTACGATGATGATTCGGTCCTGTTTTTTAGCACCCACCAGCATCCGTGGTACCCGGGTACGGGAATGGCCGATGAAACGGGAAGTGGTCGCGGTCTCGGGACCACGATCAACGTCCCCTTGCCCGCCGGCAGTGATGGGCGACGGATCAAAGCGGCATTCGAAAACGAACTGTGTGCCGCCGTCGAACATCATCGGCCTGAATTGGTTCTTATTTCGGCAGGATTCGATTCACGGCGTGGTGATCCCCTCGGCCAATTCAAACTCGATGATGTCGATTTTGAGGATCTGACACGAATTTTGATGAATATAGCCGACCAATTCGCCCACGGCCGCCTCATTTCTGTCCTAGAAGGTGGCTATAGCCTAAATGGGGTTGCCTGCGGCGCGGCTGCCCACGTCCGGGCTTTACTCGAATCGTAGTCATGGCTACACTTTGAGTGAACATCGCGTTGGGCGGTGGCGTTCATGCATCCATCGAACCATTGATACTGCCCACTGATAGGATGAATTGTGTATGAAACTGTCGGCATTGAGTCCAATACGTCGACCATTCCATAGTTCGGAACCACGTTCGACTGCCAATTTCTTGGTCTGTCTGGTTTGTAGTTTTCTGTGTGTGGTCACCGCTCGCGGAAGCGATACGTCGGAGAGACTGGCGGAATCAAGCAAGTCCCATGGGAAGCGGCGAATTATTTGCTCAACGACGCAAGTAGCAGACTTCACCAGGCAAGTCGTTGGCGATCGTTGGGAGGTCGAAAGTATCCTTGCGGCGGGTNNGGTCAGGATCCCCATGGTTACGAAATTAAACCAACCGATGCTCAGACCGTTCGGACTGCAGACCTCTGCGTTCAAAACGGGTGGCACCTGGAAGGTGGCAACTGGATGGAAGTCCTTGCCAAAGGCGCTTCCAGACCGTTGGTAACGTGCGTCGAGCGGGTCCAACCGTTGCTTGTGCAACAAAGCGGTTCGGCAACAGCTGTTCCAGACCCGCATGCATGGTTTTCTCCTGTCAATGCGGCCGTGTATGTGCGGAACATAACCCAAGCGGTTTCGGCGCTCGATCCCGAACATAAGTCGGTCTACGAGTCACGAGCGAAACTGTACCTCGAACAACTGCGTGCATTGGACCGGTGGATTCGCCAAGAGATCCATCGAATACCACCGGATCAGAGAATTCTGGTCACGAGTCACGACGCGTTCAACTATTTTTGCCAAGAATATGGATNNAATTCGCATCGGAGGGACTCTCTATTCGGATTCGATGGGACCACCCGGCTCACTAGGTGAATCGTACCTGGGAATGATGCGAGAAAACGTCCTGACGCTCGTAGAGGCATACAAAGAATAACATGATTCGATTTCTAACCGCGCTCGTACTCGCGGTTGTCATCATCGGGGGACTCAAACTCTATTTGATTCGATTGAATCGTGGGGAGGCTCCCGAAATTGAGCTACCCACGGTTGTCGAAGATCGATTGACAATCGACCTGACACTGACATTTGACGCAGCCCCCGACCCGTTCTCTCCCGAAGTGCAAAACAAGTCGTCAGTTCGCGTGACTTGCAATGGAGCACCAGTCCTCGAACGCCACGACATCGTTACAGCAGGGACACCGATACAATTTGACGGAAGCATCTCGATCGTACCGGGCANNTTTCAACTGACAGCTCATCCGCAGGAGAACGATGACCGAGAGCGCGCCGCGCGTATTCGCATTTCCCGCGGGTCCCGCGTGCTGGCGGAAGAAACCCTTTGGTCCGAACCGGGTGCCCCTGTGTTTGGTGCAGTCATTCTTTCGCTCCCCACAGAAACTCCCCCTTCCAGCGATCCACATATTCCTCCCGCTAAGAGTACGCAATAAAGCGACATTTATATGGCACACTTGCGGAACTCCGTTACCTTGCCTTCCCCTGGGGACAAACCGGCCATCGCGGCCATTGATGTCGAACATGTCACGGTGAGTTATGGCGCGGTTCCTGCGCTTTTGGATGTATCTTTCTCAATCCCGCCTGGGAATCTCGTGGGGGTTATTGGCCCCAACGGGTCGGGTAAATCAACGTTAATCAAGGCCATCTTAGGTTTCAAAAAGCCCGATTTTGGAGAGATCAAAATCTTTGGAGAGCCTGCGGAGTCTGCGCGTGGACGCGTCGCGTACGTTCCGCAACAGGGAACGGTGGACTGGGAATTTCCAATTACCGTCGGGGAGGTTGCCTTACTAGGGCGATACGGAAGAATTCCATGGTATCGCGAGCCATCTGCGGCGGACCGACAAAGTGCCGAAGAGGCTCTAGAGATGGTTCGCATGCGCGAGTTTGCATCGCGGCAGATTGGGCAACTTTCGGGGGGACAGCGGCAACGGGTTTTTATGGCTCGTGCCATGGCTCAGGGAGCAGACATTTTATTGCTGGACGAGCCATTTGCCGGGGTCGATTCTGCGACAGAACGCGCAATCTTGGATGTTTTGCGTCGGACAAAAGAGGCAGGCAGGACGTTATTAGTTGTCCATCATGACTTGGCAACGGCTGCGGAGTATTTTGACAGCCTGCTCCTTTTCAAGCAGCGACTCCATGCATTTGGACCTCCAAGCCAAGTCTTGAATTCCGAGCTTCTCAGTCAGGTTTACGAAGGTCGCATTGCGGTTGTCACACTTCCTCAAGCGCCTGGCCAACGTCGTGAAGAGGGTACACGCACCTCATGATCAACCTTCTAAGTCGATATCTCGTAGATCCCATGCTCGATCCGGCGTTTCAGAAAGCGATAATCGGCGGATCGCTTGTAGCGATCGTATGCGGAGTGATCGGCTGTTATATCATTCTGCGCCGCATGGCCTTCTTGGGAGACGCCCTAGCGCACGCTATGCTCGCCGGTGTGACCGCTGGCTACTTGGTCACGCGATTTACGGTTGGGCCCGTCGCGAGTACACCGGCAATGCTGATTGGATCGGTATTCGCGGGGTTGCTAATGGTGGCACTCGTCGAGTTTGTCTCACGCGTGTCGCGGATCAAGGAAGATACTGCGATTGGCATTATGTATACGGGGATTTTTGCCGCAGGAGCGTTACTTGCCTCGTATTTCAGTCATCTCATCCACATTGATCTATACCATTTCGTGATCGGGATGGTGCTCGGAGTCGAGGACCACGAACTTTGGATGATGGCCTGGGTCACGGTTGTTGTACTGTCTGTTGTGCTTCTTTTTTTTCGACAGTTGCAAATCACGTCATTTGATCCTGTCATGGCGGCTTCCATTGGGATCTCGGTGGTTTTTTTTGACTACCTCTTAACGATGTGCGCCTCACTCGTGGTTGTGAGTGCGGTGAGTCTCGTCGGAGTCGTCCTTGTAGTCGGGCTATTGTTAACGCCAGCGGCAACTGCGTACTTGGTATGTGACCGATTGAGTCGAATGCAAATAGCGGCGGCGATATTTGGCGTGACAGGCGTCTTAGGAGGGATGTATGTTTCGGCTTGGATCGGCGAAATTGCTTCCGGACCTGCCATCGTGGCATTCACAACCCTCCAATTCCTAGTGGTGCTCGTCGTTGCCCCACGGTACGGTCTGGTTGCCGATTGGTGGAAGCGCCGGATGGCCGTTCCACAGCCACTTGTTGAGGACCTGATGGGCTGCCTTTTGAGATCTCCACAAGAGGCCATTCCACTGTCGGTGTTTCAAACCCATGTGACGGCAAGTGGAGACATGATTCGTCGCGGATTGAAGTGGCTCCAGCGCCAAGAACTTATCCGGTCTGACGACGGCACCTACGCGTTGACTCCCAACGGAGAGCATGAGGCGCGCCGATTGCTCCGAGCCCATCGACTGTGGGAAGCCTACTTGGACCACGTAGGGACGCCGCCGGAAGAATTGCACGCGAAGNNGCTCACGCCCTCGAGCATCTCCATGACGAAGAAGCCATCGATTACCTCGATGATAAGCTAGGACATCCTTTGATCGACCCCCATGGCTCAGATATTCCGGAAGATTTCGTCCACTTGATTACCGGGGAAGTTGTGAAGGCAAGTCTTCTGCGATCAGGGCATGGAGGTACAATCGTTTCTCTCAGTGCATTGGCGCCAAAATCGCTTCGCGTGGGCGAAAAACTTCGTGCTGGGGACCGGAAGCATGAAGGGATGATATGGACCATGGTTCGAGAAAACGGCGAATGGATAGAGTTAAATCACGACCAGGCCGATGCAATCGACGTGCGACTGATTTGAATCCAGGCGAGCAAGGCGCCCCACAGCCATTTCGGCAAAATGGGGGAAAGTGCACCTTGTTTTCCTGGCTTGTCAGGAGGTTGAACCGACTAGAATATGCCGACGGTTCGACGGAAACTTTTGTGGAGTCATAAATGAATGTATTGGTGTCGGGTTCTTCAGGGCTTGTCGGCTCTGCGTTAGTGCCACGCCTACGCGCTGCCGGGCATCGCGTAGTCTGTCTTGTGCGACGCGCCCCTAAGGACGACGAGATTCGCTGGTACCCTGACCAAGGAGTCGTTCCGGCGACGAAGTTACGAGGATTCGATGCCGTGGTGCACCTTGCCGGAGACGGAATTGCAGATGGACGCTGGACTGCGGATAAGAAGCGGCGTCTGCGAGAATCGCGTACGAAACCCACGCGGCTATTGGCGGAGACCTTTGCACAAATGGAAGACCGTCCGAGCGTCTTTGTGGGTGCATCCGCCATCGGCTACTATGGCAACCGAGGAGACGAAGTGTTAACCGAATCATCGGCGCCCGGCACGGGATTCCTAGCCGACATCTGTCAGGAATGGGAAGCCGCAACTTCGCCGATGGTTCAAGCCGGCGTTCGCGTGGTCAATCTGCGTATCGGAATTGTGCTTTCGTCAGTCGGCGGTGCCCTGTCCCGCATGTTGCTCCCTTTTCGACTCGGTGTCGCTGGCAATATGGGAAATGGCAAACAATTCTACAGTTGGATCACATTACACGACTTGGTATCGACGATCCTCTTCGCGATCGAAAATCGTTCCCTGAAAGGTCCGGTCAACGCGGTGGCTCCACAGTCCATCCCGAACTCCGTCTTCACAAAGGCCCTGGGACGCGTTCTATCGCGTCCAACGATTCTTCCGATGCCAGCGTTTGCAGCGCGATTGATCATGGGGGAAATGGCCGACGAACTCATTTTGGCCAGCGCACGCGTCGTGCCAGAACGTCTAACGGAAGCTGGCTTCGCCTTCCGTCACGCCGACATCGATGCGGCCCTCCAGCACTGCATCAAGGAACACCAATAACACGCGCACAGAAGTAATGAGCTGCCTTGAATCACTCATCGCGAGCACGGAGCCCATCCGGTTCCGTTCGTCATGCGTAATGGCACACTTCAGGGATTTGCCATGCATTCTGCAGAGCTATCCAAGAAATGATGATGGGTTGCAAGTAGCTCGGGCGAAACCACCAAGCGAGAGCCGGGAATGGTAGCAAGCAGGAGCAGGATCGCCAAGAAAAGGTATGCATACCGCTCAAATTGAGTGCGACGTTGCGTTCGCTGTAGGTTAGTAAATCCAAGGATCAGCTTGAGTCGCGCCGTATTGATCTGCATCGACGTCATTCCAACTCCACCCACGATCGGGTGCAACCGGCATTTCGCTTCAAGAACCTGAATCAGGCACGCCGCGTAGTCGCGAGGTTTGCAACTGAGCTCACGCAAGACATCATCATCGGCGCAACGTTCCGCCTGAAAGGCCGATTCTCGGATCGCGAACCAAGCGAGCGGGTGAAACCACCACAAGACTTGAACCATTGCATGGAGCCCAGCAACCAAGGTGTCTCCTCGCTTCACATGTAGCAGTTCATGCGCAAGTATAGGAGCCAATCCAGAGGAAGATTTGGACGTCAAGATGCATTGCGGAACCACAATGACCGGGGAAATTATTCCGAAGACGGCTGGCCCGATCGGCTGAGACGTAACCGCCAATTCTACCTGGCCTACGCCAATCTTCTCCCGCAATTCTGCAAATGTCGACGCCACCTCGGACGGGACGGGAAGCGAATAAGCCTTCATCATGGAGCGTAGATTTCGCCATTGGTTCCAGGTCACGACGCCTTTAACGATGACGCCTAGGACCCAGATGACTATCAAGCTCAAGATGAGATTCATCCCGAGCCCTTGACTCGTGGCGAGCGGAAGAGTCGCGGACCAGTCTCGTAAGCACGTTTCATTCGTTGCATCGATTGAAACGCGACACCAACTGAAGAAACTAGTAGGACTGGCCCAAAAAGGCGGGATGAGAAATTTGATGAGCGTAACAGTCCACATTAAATGACATAAGTGAGGCCGGTCCTTCAGCAGCGATCGGCTAAGCATCCAGGCAATCCCGGCGAGAATTGCGACTTGCCAAGTTTGCACCCATAGAATTTCAACGAGCGACATTATCATGTCGCATCCTCCGTTTTCTCGTGTTCGTCTAACATCGACCTTAGGGCCTGAAGATCGTCGGAACTAATATTTCGTTCTTCGATTAGATGTTGCAGGAGGGGGAGCGAGTTACCGTCGAAGAGGCGCTTGACGAAATCATCAACGGCCTCTCGAATCACGTGGACGGGAGAAACTCGGGGGGTAAATTGTTTAGCTCGCCCTTCAATCCGTGATGTGACGTAGCCTTTTTCCTCTAATCGGTGCAGATACGTCTGCACGGTACTGTAGTCCAGTCGTTTGCGGGCCGGCAAGGCTTCGTGAACATCTCGAGCAGACCCATGTCCTAGCTTCCACAAAATTCTTGCGACCATTGTCTCTGCCTTCGACATGGGCTTGCGGGAAGACTGCTTTTTTGTGGAGTTCTTGGCAAGCGGCAGTTTTCTAGATGGTTGTTTTTCTGGGGACAAGGTGCGAAATCCCTTTCCTACGGGACTTGATCTTTAAATGCACCGGACACCCGGCGCGGTTACGAACTGTTCCCTCCAATTTAGCTACAACTGTAGTTGTGTCAAGCAAGCACCTGTGTTGAATACAAGTTTTCAGAAATTTGTGCACGACTATTGTCTTTTAAGCGATCTCTATTTACAAATGTAGCTGGAATTACATTTGTAGTTGATCATGTCCGTAAACGACGGAGAGCTATTTGGTCCAGCGGTTTGCCTGTTTTCGGCACCGCTCCGTTCAAAAAGGAAATGCCAATGCCGCTTCGAGTCTTTTGATCGAAGGCGTCAAAAGACCAATATTCCGAGTCTCGACGCTCACGAAAGTCATGTTTCAAAGTCTAAGAAAAAGGTGCTATATGGTTCGCAAAAGTTTGTTTAGTCTGATGATCTTGGTTGCCGTCAGTTCTTCGGCACTTGCTGTCGATGTGATCGGTGGTCGAACGTCCGTGCTCCTAGATACCGCAACGCTGTCGCAAGCCGCGAGCCTGAATCTTTCGGGGGTTTCGCCAAGCGTGATTGTTCCTGGGGACATTCCAGGTTCTGTGGCTTTTCCGATCAATTCGAGAACTGCCGCTCCTCCTCTCCTTCCCACGACGTTCTCGTACTCCCCGGCTGACTTCCTTGGGACTTTCGCCGGAGAGATCGAACATGAGGGAAGTGTTTTCTTTAACGCGAACACCGTCGAAGTGGGTAACTTCACGATCGACTTTGATGCGGCTCGCGCTGTGGGGCCGGCAAGCGGTTTCTTTGTGAAGAGTAACATTGGGATCGCTGCGACACTATTTGATGTTGCAGCCCCAAGCAGCTTGGTCGCCACCGCATCGAGCCTCGAAATCCAAGCGAATCTGCTGGTATCCCCGGAATTCGCGCAGTTTTTGCAAACCAACGGATTAGCCTCCAGCAACCTGACTGGCGCCGACGTAGGCGATGCCTTTGTGAACGCAGTCGTACCCGAGCCTTGTGGATGGCTTCTTGCCTCGCTGATCCCCCTCGCGCTCATTCGACGTCGGATGTAACGGACTTCCGCGATCGCAACTTCTTCCGTTCCTTTTCTTGCTCAACGGGTTAAGGAACGGATAGTTTGGAGAACGACACATAGGGCATCATCTCCAGATGGTCTGAGGAGGCAGTCAAAGAGTCTGCCTGCGTCTCATTACGCATGGTTTACATTTCACCGGCTGATTTCGGACAACCCTAGCGAATCGTTGTGCTTTGGACTACCCTTTTGGCCATCTACTGCGCGAAAGGGTAAAATCCATGGTACGGCCGCAATCTGCTCGGACTTATCGACCACGGTTTCCGACCGATCTACTGTCAATAGCTCTCACGTTTACGTACTTATTTGCTGTTCTCGGCTGCCAGCGTACCAGTCTAGAGACCGTTACCGTCGCAGATCAAGCAAAGGAATCCGATCCTGAACAGGGAAAACCGCCCGTTCAGGCAGAGGTTGACGATCTGCCAAGCCAAGAGCATCCCGCCGAAACGTCACCCCATCCCGGTGACCTGGCATCGCCGACGGATGAACAGTTAGCTCGATGGAATCGTACCCCTTTCGAAGAAATCGAACTTCTGGAATGTCGTACTTCCAAACATACCGGCTACATCGAAATGCTAGATTGCACCCCGGATGGACAATCATTTGTCACAGCAGGTAAGCAACTAATACGTGAATCCATTCGGCCGGGAGAGATTTCTCAGACACTCATAGACTTGCGTCGGAGCAGTGAGGACGTTTGGCTCAAGTGTGTGTCAATTTCCAATGACGGGAAATTCGTTGCCTCCGGAGACTCGGAGGGTTGGTTACGCGTTTGGGACCTAGCAGAGAAAAAGGAGGTGGCCGCGAAGCAAATTTACTCAAACGACGTCGTCCAATTGGCAATCTCGCCCGATTCGAGCAAGATTGCCACGATAAGTTTTGGTGATGAAATATCCGTTTGGCAGTTTCCATCGCTCAGAGAAATGAAGAACTTCAAAGTGGAGGATACGAGCCTCGCTCAAATTCTATTTGTTCAACCCAATGTGCTTGCGGTTGCCGGGCAAGACATGGGATTGCGGGACATCACGACGGGAAATGAAGTAGCACCATTATCAAAAGGAAAATATCTGCGATCGATGGCTCGCTCGCAAAATGGCGCCCGTTGTGCATTTCTAGGTGATGGAGGAATAGTGCTTTGGGACACGGCGCAAGGCAGGCCGCAAGGTGAACTCCCAGGCTTCTTTCATAGTGAGGAATTGTTTGAATTTTCTCTGGATGATAAGTACTTGGTAACTGCAAGCGGATCCGCGATCCGCATCTGGGATCTCGAGAGTCGACAGACAGTTCAGGTTCTCGACACGTTTGGTCCCGCGATCATTGGTCTTCGCTGGGTGCCCAGTGCGAATGTGCTCTTAGTCGGATCGGAAAATGGGGTAATTCGTATATGGGGAACAGCCAAAGCCGGCGCACGACTGTCGCTAAAGCCGCTACACGCTCCAATTGAACTTGCCAACGCGGAACCAAAGGCCCCTGCAACGCCTGCCCAATGGATGAATATCATCGATTTGCGAATTTTTCCCCGCCCGCCACAATCAACTTCCGTCTTAGAATCAGAGCAGCAAATCCAGTATGTGACACCGACCGACGCAGGCGAAGTCCGGCAGTTCTATGCATATCATCTCGGTAAGCGCGGTTGGCAGCAACTGCCCGTAGCAGAGACAACTCCGGACTATCTTGAATTCACGCGGAGTGGATTTGGTTTGTGGGGATCGATTCGAACCAATGAGGAAAACAAAACCGAAGTAAACCTCGTCAACATGGGCAACTTTGGTCCACTTAGAGTGCCACGGTTCGATGGTGGTCCCATCGAGGTCAGCTATGAAAGTGCGTCCACCGTTCATTACGAAACATCTGCGGAACTCTTAGAGATAGAAACCAACTTGTTGCGGAAACTGCATGATGCGGGTTGGACACCCTACTCGCGGTTACATTCATCCTACAACGAAGAGGTGGATGCGAGAAATCTTGAGTTCCTGTGGAACTCAACCATTCTCAATGTTTCGATCCGGCGATTCCCTGCAACGCCAGATCGCTACACCGTGCAGTATTCAAATTTCTTTACGACCCGTTCCATTCC
>CXWJ01005988.1_pt1 | contig 11818 bp, 14 predicted proteins | sample 590841 | NCBI WGS metagenome assembly CXWJ01 (sample SAMEA3498367, study PRJEB10139) | wastewater metagenome | biome: wastewater treatment plant; material: activated sludge | place: Austria | collected 2015-01-21 | reverse complement strand
GGGCTGGGTCGAAATTCGGCTCGAAGTGGACTCGCATGCGCTGCGCCAGTTCACGCCGGCCGAGTACGACCTGCGCAAGCCCTCGCCCGACGAGCGCAAGGAGCTTGCCGAACTGGCGCGCCGCAGCCGCGAACTCGAACAACAGGGCGACGCGCTGCGTGACCGACACGACGGCTGGGCTGACGAGGCCGAGGCCATCGACCTGGAAGAGCAGGACATCGGGATGCGGCAGCGGGCGATCCAGCATGGGCTGCGGGTGTGGCCGCCTGCCGTGACGGCGCTGGCCGGCGTGATCGTCACGGTCAGCCGCGAGGGCGATGCCGAGGTGATCCGGGGGCTCGTGCGTGCCTCGGATCGCCGGGCGCTGGATGCGGCTCGACGGAAGGCCGAGAAGGGCAAGCGCGGCGCTCCGGCGGTCGACGCGGATGGGGGCGATGTGCAGTCGGCGTCGGCCGGCGATGACTCAGGTGCCGCAGGTGAGGCTAAGCCCGAGCCCGCGACACCAAAGCGGGCGGAGTTCAGCGATGCGCTCTCGCGCCGGCTGGCCGCTCACCGCACGCTGGCGCTGCAAGTGCTGCTGTCTCGCAACCACGCCGTGGCGCTCGCAGCGCTGGCGCACGCACTCGCGCAGCGGGTGCTCGGCGACGAGTACCGGCGTGCCGGGCCGGCCGTGCAGATCACGGCGCAGGCGGCCACCTTCGCGCTGACCTCGGCCGCCGGCGACTTGAAGGCTGCACCGGCCTGGCTGGCGCTTCAAACGTCGTGCGATGCCTGGATGGAGCGGCTGCCGAAAGACCGCTCGGCATGGTTCGCCTGGCTGCTCGAACTCCCTCAGGCCGACCTGGCCGAGCTGATCGCGCTTTGCACGGCGATGACGGTCAACGCGCTGCCCTCGGCGGGCTCGGCGTTCGAGGCGAATGCGCTCGTAGCGGCGGTCGGTCTCGACATGACCGACTGGTGGGCGCCGACCGCAGAGGGCTTCCTGAACCATGTGTCCAAGGCGCTGATCGTCCAGGCACTGCGCGAGGCCGGCCCCGGACTGGCAGCCGATGGGGTCGAGTCGATGAAGAAGGACGTGCTCGTCAACACGGCGCTGGCGCGGTTGAAGGGAACCGGGTGGCTGCCCGTGCCGCTGCGGCCTGCGCCTGCATGACACGGTAACTCTTCGATGCGCGGCGGCGAATGGTGCGAACCATCCCGCCGCCGCGCTGTCGAACGCCATCATGTGGCTCGTCCTCACTCGCGCGCCGCTGCCCGACGCACCGTACTGGCCGGGCAGGCGCCTGCTCGCGCTCGGCGATGCCATCGCCTGGCCGGCAGGTTGGATCGTGCTTGCCACGCACTTGCCGCAGCCGGCGGGCATCGTCGGCCCGATGGTCATCGCGCTTGCCGCGCTCAGCGCGATCGGCCGCGCGCATCGCGCGGCCTGGCAGAACCACCGCTACCACTTCACGACATGGCGATGGGGCCGGGTCGCGTTTTGCCTTTTGCTACTCGGGGGCGTGCTCAAGCTGGCGCTTCAGACGTAGCCGCGCGAGCGCCACGGGTCCAGTTTGGTTGTTCGGGCTGCCTCTCAGTGCGTCACCTTTGGTCGGTCCTCGCTCCATCGCTCGACGTCCGACCTACGCCAAGCGACTACACGCTTGGTGAGGCGCACCGGCGCCGGGAACTGCTCGTCGGCCATGAGCCGGTAGATCGTCGAGCGCCCGAGCCCCGTCAGGCGCACCACGACGCCTATGCGGAGCAACAGCGCAGTGTTCGGATCGATCATGTAGCGGGTTGCGACAAGGTCCTTCGACATGGTCAAGCTCCAGCAGCGGGTGCTACGGCGAATCTAGGCGCGTTCGAGGTGCCTCGCGCCGACGACTTTAGGGTTGAAAACATCGCCCTGGCACGTAGAGGCACTGCACGTCAACTCGCCGAGGCCATCGCTCGTGGCTTGCTGCGACCTGCGGTCTTGCTCTGACTCCGTCCACTACCCGCACCGATGACTTCTTGCCCCACGCTGGCGAGCACATTGGCCCAGGCGCTCAGCGCTGCGTGTCTTTCCGCGAAGTAGTCGTGGCGATCGTAGATTCCCTCGACGCTCCCCAGCTTGTGATTGAGGGACCGTTCGGCGACGAAGCGATCGACACCCAGTCTTGCGAGATGCGTCCGCGCCGTCCGTCTCATGTCATGCACGGTAAAGTGCTCGATCGAAAGAACGTGCAAGCGCCTGAGGGCAACGTTCAAGGTGTCGGGGCTGACGTGTGCATAGCGGTTCGTTCGTGGTTCGCCCTGCCGAAGGCGAACGAGGCGGCGAGCGGGGAACACGAACGGCTTGCCGAAAGAGAAGACCTTCGCCTCCTTCAGCCAACTCACCACCGGCTTCGCCAGCGGGATGCGAATGGCAGATCGCGTCTTCGTGCTCTCCCTGGTAAGCGTCCAGACGCCTGACTCGAGATCGAAGGCGTCCCACCGCGCCGAGAGCAGTTCCATCTTGCGGACGCACAGCGCCAGTAGCAGCAAGACGGCAAGTTCGTTCTCACGCCCGAAGTTCGGCGTTGTGCGCATCGCACGCGCCAGCTGCCGAAGCTCCTCCAGCGTCAGCCACCGCTCCCGGGCTGTTTCGTCGCCGCCGGCATCGATCAGCTCGAAGTCGGCCGCCGGATTGCGATCGATCCAGTGGTTGCGCACCGCCATCTTGAACATGCGGCTCATGTAGCGAAGCGCGTCGTTGGCGACGGTGGGTGCGCCTTGCGCCACGATGCGCGTGAGCACATGGTCGATGTGCGCCGGTTGCACGTCCGGGGGCGCGACGCTCCCTAGCACTGGATTGATGTGCTTGCGCAGCACCCTCGCGACGGGCTCGGGATGCTTGTAGCGCGGCAGGATGTACCGCGCGAACCACACCTCGCCCAAGCGCTGCACCGTCGGAACCTCGAGGACCAGGGCCTTGTCTGCCTGCTTGGCAGCGGCGACATCGACGCCGCGTTCAATACGAGCGCGGTCCTGTCGGACCTGTTCTCGCGCGTCCTTGAGTGAGAGCTCAGGATAGCGGCCCAGTACCTTCTCCTTCGAGCGCCCGTTCAAGCGAAATCGAAGGATCCACGACGCCTTGCCGGCTCGCGCCGATGCTGCGCTGGCGACGAAGGTCAATCCTTCGCCGACTCCGCGATCCACAGGGCCAGCGGCGAGCCATGCCTTCAGTTCGCGGTCGGTGGCAGGTCTTTGCAGTGTGCTCATGTCCCATAGCTCCATCAGGCTGTGGGGTTCGCGGCCGGCGGGATGCGGACGGGAACGTCGCACACCCCCTCGAACCCCACAATAAACCCCACGGAGTGCGCGCGCTTCGCTGCAACGCCCGGGGACAGCCAGGGACAAATAGACCTTACGACACAACAGGTTAGCGTCGTTCGCGGGATCGCGGTGGACCCCCCGAAACCCTACTCCAGGTTTTGCACCTGCTCGCGCAACTGCTCGATCGCCACCTTCATCTCCACCGACACGTTCGTCAACTCGAGCGACGCCGCCTTCGAGGCCAGCGTATTCGCTTCGCGCAGCAGTTCCTGGATCAGGAAGTCGAGCCGCTTGCCGACCTCGCCGCCGCGCTCGAGCAGTCGGGCGATCTCGTCGAGGTGCGCGCGCAGCCGGGCGAGTTCCTCGGCCACGTCGACGCGGATCGCGAAGGCCGCGGCTTCGTTGATCGCGCGGTCCTGCAAGGCTTCGCGCGGGATCGTCTGCACCGCGCCCGTGAGTTCGAGCGCTTCGTTCCAGCGCTCGACGAAACGCTGCTGCTGGCGCTGCACGACCGCGGGCACGAGCGGCTCGGCCTGCTGCGCCAACTCGCGCAGCCGCTGCACGCGTTCCATCAGCACTGCGACGAGGCGCCCGCCTTCGCGCTCGCGCGCCTCGCGCAGGCCTTCGACGCAGCGGCGCGCCGCGTCGAGCGCCGCGTCGTCGAGCTTCTCGGCCGGCGCGCTGCCCTTGCACCACTGCATCACCTCGTGCACCGACAGCGCAGGGGCGTCGGGCAACCATGCCTGCACCGTGCCCTGGATCTGCGACAGCCGGTGCAGCTGCTCGGTCTGCGGCTGCGGCCAGGCGCCGTCGGCTTCGGCGCGCGTGGCCAGGCGCAGCTCGATCTTGCCGCGACGGAAGGCGCCGGCGAGCAGCTCGCGCAGCGCCGGCTCGAGCGAGCGGAACTCGTCGGGGAGCCGGAAGGCCAGGTCCAGGAAGCGGCTGTTGACCGAGCGCAGCTCGACGTTCACCTGCGCATGCGCCGCGCCGCGCGCGCGCGCGGGTTCGCCGTCTGCGACACCCGTCACGCTCGCCGCTGCGCCAGGGCCGCTCGTGGCCGATGCATAACCGGTCATGCTGTAGACTGACATTCACCCCCCGTAAGACCTAGGCCCAGCCCCGAAAAGCCCATTATGTCCTCCAAGCCCAAGCCCGCTCCCCTGCCTTCCGGCACGGTCGTGGGCGGCTACCAGGTCATCAAGAAACTGGCGGCCGGCGGCTTCGGGGTCGTTTACCTGGCCGAAGACGCCGACCGGCACCTCGTCGCGCTGAAAGAGTACCTGCCGTCGTCGCTGGCCGAGCGTTCGCCGGGCGAATTGACGCCGCGCGTCAAGCCCGAGAAGCAGCCGCTGTACCGCCTCGGCCTGAAGAGCTTCTTCGAAGAAGGCCGTTCGCTCGCGCAGATCAGCCACCCGAGCGTCGTCTCGGTGCTGAACTTCTTCCGCGAGAACGAAACCGTCTACATGGTGATGAACTACCTGCAGGGCGACACGCTGCAGGACTTCATCGTCACCGCGCGCGACCTGAAGCGCGACAAGGTGTTCCGCGAGAGCACGATCCGCAGCCTGTTCGACGAGATCCTGCGCGGCTTGCGCATCGTGCATCAGCACAAGATGCTGCACCTGGACATCAAGCCGGCGAACATCTTCATCACGAACGACAACAAGGCGGTGCTGCTCGACTTCGGCGCGGCGCGCGAGGTGCTGAGCAAGGAGGGCAACTTCATCCGCCCGATGTACACGCCGGGTTTCGCGGCGCCCGAGATGTACCGCAGGGACGGCACGCTCGGCCCCTGGACCGACATCTACGCGATCGGCGCCTGCATCTACGCGTGCATGCAGGGCTACCCGCCGAACGACGCGCCGCAACGCATCGAAAAGGATCGCCTGGCGCTGAGCCTGTCGCGGCTTCGCAATGTGTACTCCGACAACCTGATCGAGGTCACCGAGTGGTGCATGTCGCTGGACCCGCTGTCGCGGCCGCAGAGCGTGTTCGCGCTGCAGAAGGAACTGTCGCGCGAGACCGAGCGCCGCTACACCAAGCTGAGCTTCAGCGAGCGTCTGAAGCTGCAGATCGAAAACCTGACCACCGGCGCCAAGGCCTGAGCTCCATGCGTTTTTCGGTGTACCAGGTGAGCCGCAAGGGCGGCCGCGAGAAGAACGAAGACCGCATGGGCTATTGCTACACGCGCGACTCGGGGCTGTTCGCGCTCGCCGACGGCATGGGCGGCCACCCCGAAGGCGAAGTGGCGTCGCAGCTCGCGTTGCAGACGCTCGCGGCGATGTTCCAGCGCGACTCCAAGCCGACGCTGCCGGATCCGACGCGCTTTCTCAACGAAGCCATCGTCGCCGGCCACCACCAGCTGCTGCGCTACGCGACGCAGAAGGCGCTGATCGACACGCCGCGCACCACGGTCGTCGCCTGCGTGCTGCAAGGCAACGCCGCGTACTGGGCGCATTGCGGCGATTCGCGCCTGTACCTCGTGCGCGGCGACAAGCTCGTCGCGCGCACCCGCGACCATTCGTACTCCGAGTTGCAGGAGACGATGAGCCAGGTCGTGCCGATGGGCGAACGTTTCAACCGCAACGTGTTGTTCACCTGCCTGGGCAGCCCCGGCAAGCCGGTGGTCGACAGCGTCGGCCCGCTGCTCCTGCAGACCGGCGACCGCTTGCTGCTGTGCTCGGACGGCCTGTGGGGCACGGTCAGCGACGCGTCGATCACCGAGCAGCTCGCGCGCCACACGCTGTCGGACGCGGTGCCCGAACTCGTCGAACAGGCGCTGCGCAACGGCGGCGCGAAGTGCGACAACGTCTCGGTGCTCGCGGTCGAGTGGGAAAGCGCCGAAGACAACGACAGCGTTGCCGGCATCTCGACCCAGTCGCTCGGCGAAGAGGTGTTCGCCTCGACGATCCAGGCGAGCGTGCTCGGCTCGGACGCGCCCGACGACCTCGACGACGCCGAGATCGAACGCTCGATCCGCGAGATCAACGAAGCCATCCGGCGCTCGTCGCAGCAGAAGAAGTCCTGATCGGGCGGCGGCCCGGGCGCGGGCGTAGACAATACGCCGATGACATTCCAACGAACCCGCGGCCGCGCCGCCGAAACGCTGCGCCCCGTCAAGATCACGCGCGGCTACACCCGCCATGCCGAAGGCTCGGTGCTGATCGAGTTCGGCGACACCCAGGTGCTGTGCACCGCGTCGGTCGAAGAAAAGGTGCCGCCGCACAAACGCGGCAGCGGCGAAGGCTGGGTCACGGCCGAATACGGCATGCTGCCGCGTGCCACCCACACGCGCGGCGACCGCGAGGCCGCGAAGGGCAAACAAAGCGGCCGCACGCAGGAGATCCAGCGCCTGATCGGGCGCTCGCTGCGCGCCGTGTTCGACCTGAAGGCACTCGGCGAGCGCACGATCGCACTCGACTGCGACGTAATCCAGGCCGACGGCGGCACGCGCACCGCGGCGATCACCGGTGCGTTCGTCGCCGCGCAGGATGCGGTCGGTTGGCTGATCGCGCAGGGCCGCCTCGCCGCCTCNNCTCGCCGATCGTCGACCATGTCGCCGCGGTGTCGGTCGGCATCGTCGAAGGCACGCCGCTGCTCGACCTCGAGTACGTCGAAGACTTCGCCTGCGACACCGACATGAACGTCGTCATGACCGGCTCCGGCGGCTTCGTCGAAGTGCAGGGAACGGCCGAAGGCGCAGCGTTCTCGCGCACCGAGCTCGACGCGCTGCTGGCGCTGGCCGACCGCGGCATTCGCGAACTGGTGGCCATGCAGCGCCGCGCACTCGGCAGCTGATTCGATGCGCCTCGTGCTGGCTTCGAACAACGCCAAGAAGCTCGCCGAGCTGAGCGTCCTGTTCGCGCCGCTCGGCGTCGAATTGGTGACGCAAGGCGCGCTCGGCATCGCCGAGGCCGACGAACCGCACCCGACCTTCATCGAAAACGCGCTCGCCAAGGCGCGCCACGCGGCCCGGGCCGCCGGCGGCGCCGCGATCGCCGACGACAGCGGGCTCAGCGTCGAGGCGCTGGGCGGCGCGCCCGGTGTGGTCTCGGCGCACTACGCGGCGATCGAACTGCCTGCGGCCGACCGCGAGGCGCAGCGCCGCCTGCAGGACGCCGCCAACAACGCCCGCCTGCTCGACGAGCTGCGCGGCGTGCGCGACCGCCGCGCACGTTTCGTCAGCACGCTCGTGGCGCTGCGTTCGGCCGACGACCCCGAACCGCTGGTCGCGGTCGGCCGCTGGCACGGCGAGATCCTGGAAATGCCGCGCGGCGAGCAGGGCTTCGGCTACGACCCGCTGATGTTCATCGCGGCGCTCGGGCGCACGGTCGCCGAGCTCGACGCCGGCGCGAAGAACGCACACAGCCATCGTGCGCGCTCGACGGCGCAGATGCTCGCGCTGATGCGCGAAGCCTGGCAGCTTGGCTGAGATTCCGATCCATCCGGCCGGCGACGAGGCTGCCGGGCCGAGCGTGGCCGAGCGCCTTGCGCACTGCATGCGCCCCGGCACGCTGCACCTGCCCGCGCCGCCGCCGCTGGCTCTGTACGTGCACCTGCCGTGGTGCCTGCGCAAGTGCCCCTACTGCGACTTCAACTCGCACGAATCGAGTTCAGGCGACGCCGTGCCCGAAGCCCGCTACCTCGCTGCGCTGCGCGCCGACCTCGAAGCCGCGCTGCCCTTCGTCTGGGGCCGGCGCATCCACAGCATCTTCATCGGCGGCGGCACACCGAGCCTGTTCGCACCCGAGAGCATCGACGCGCTGCTGGCCGACATCCGTGCCCGACTGCCGCTCGAAGCGGGTTGCGAGGTCACGCTCGAAGCCAACCCCGGCAGCTTCGAGCGCGATCGTTTCCGCGCGTTCCGGCAGGCCGGCGTCACGCGGCTGTCGATCGGCGTGCAGAGCTTCGACGATGCCAGGCTGCACGCCCTCGGCCGCGTGCACGACGCGGCCCAGGCCCGCGCTGCCGTCGACGAAGCGCGCCGCTGCTTCGACACCTTCAACCTCGACCTGATGTACGCGCTGCCCGGCCAGACGCTCGCCGAGCTCGAGGCCGATCTCGCGCAGGCGCTCGCATTCGAGCCTCCGCACCTGTCGGTCTACCAGTTGACGATCGAGCCGAACACGCGGTTCGCGAAGCGCCCGCCCGAGCTGCCGAGCGACGACCTGGCCTTCGAGATGCTCGATGCCGTGACGGCGCGAACCGAGGCTGCCGGCCTCGGCCGCTACGAGGTGTCGGCCTACGCGCGCGCGGGCCATGGCTGCGTGCACAACCTGAACTACTGGCGTTTCGGCGACTACCTCGGTCTCGGCGCCGGCGCGCACGGCAAACTGAGCTTCGCGCACCGCGTCGTTCGCCAGGTGCGCTTTCGCGACCCCGCGCGTTACATGGCGCAGGCGCTGGCGGGCGACGCGGTCGCGATGCACGACGAGGTGCCGCGCGCGCAGCTGCCGTTCGAGTTCATGCTGAATGGATTGCGTCTGCGCCAGGGGTTCGAGCTGCCGCTGTTCGGCGAACGCACCGGCTTGCCGCTCGGCGCCGTGCAGCGCGCGCTCGACGCGGCCGAAACGCGCGGCTGGATCGAGCGCGATATGCAGCGCCTTCGGCCCACGCCGCGCGGCTACGATTTCCTGAACGACTTGCAGGCGCTGTTCCTGCCCTGAGGACGCATGATGGACACGACGACGAAACATCCGCTGCCGGCGCTGCCGGCGAGCGCCTTGGAGCGCGTCGAGGCCCTGCTGGCCCGGGGCGGGCGCCGCTTGCTGGGCCTCGTCGGTGCGCCGGGCGCGGGCAAGTCGACGCTCGCACTCGCGCTGCAGCGTGCGTTCGCCGAGGTGGCGCAGGTCGTGCCGATGGACGGTTACCACCTCGCGAACGTCGAGCTCGCGCGCCTCGGCCGCGCCGGCCGCAAGGGCGCGCCCGACACGTTCGACAGCGCCGGCTACGCCGCGCTGCTGCGCCGCCTGAAGGTGCAGCGCGACGACGAGATCGTCTATGCGCCGGAGTTCCGGCGCGAGATCGAAGAGCCGATCGCCGGTGCGATTCCCGTGCAGCCGGGCACGCGCCTGGTGATCACCGAGGGCAACTACCTGCTGCTCGGCGACGCTGCCTGGGCGGGTGTGGCCGGGCTGCTCGACGAGGTCTGGTACGTCGAGGTCGACGACGCGGCGCGCACCGAGCGGCTGCTGCGCCGCCACGAGCAGTTCGGCCGCAGCGCCGAAGCGGCGCGCGACTGGGTCGAAGCGACCGACGAGCCGAACGCGCGCCTGATCGCGGCGACGCGTGCGCGCGCCGACCACGTGTTCCGCTGGGTCTGACCGGGGTCTGTGCGCGCCGCGTCGAGCCCGGAACTGGCCGGCTTCGACCTGCCAGTTCGTGGCGCTTGCGCGCGATCGCACTGCTAGACTGGCTCGAACCAGCCGCAGCGCACGCCTTGAAAGCATCGAAGACGACTCTCGCCCGCGACGCCGGCCGCTTGCGGCTCGACGCGGCGCTGCAGCTGCTGCGCCAGGCCGGGCACGAGCTGCCGGACGCGGGCGGCACGAGCGAGATCGACTGGCTGCAAGCGCTCGTCGACGGACTGTGCGAGTTGTCGAGCCGCGACGCGCTGACCGGCCTGTCGAACCGGCGCCAGTTCGAACTCGCGCTGGCGCGCGAGATCGACCGCGTGGCGCGCGCCGGCGAGCCGGCGCTGATGCTGATGATCGATATCGACCACTTCAAACACGTCAACGACACCCACGGCCACCCGGCGGGAGACCAGGTGCTGAAATCGGTGGCGCAGGTGCTGCACGACTGCATCCGGCCGATGGACACGGTGGCGCGTTTCGGCGGCGAGGAGTTCGCGATGATCCTGCCGAACTGCCCGCCGGCTTTCGGCCAGGCGGTGGCCGAGCGCATCCGCCTGAAGGTGGCGGGCCGGCCCGTGACCATCGCACCGGGTCAGGACGTGAGCGTCACCGTCAGCCTCGGTGGGGCGTTCGCGCCGCAGTGGGTGCGCTCGTCGGCGACGCTGTGGATCGAACGCGCCGACCAGCAGCTCTACCGCGCCAAGGCGAGCGGCCGCAACCGCGCCTGCCTCGAGCAGCCCACCGTCTCGCAGGTCAGCGCCGCCGAGAAGGGCATGTTGTTCGGCAGTTCACAGTTCCAGGATCTCGAATGACCTCGCGCAAGAATGCTCCCGATGCCGCTGCCGATGCTGCGGTGCCCGATGCGGCCGCCGCGCCGCGTGGCCGCATCCTGGCGGTCACCAGCGGCAAGGGCGGCGTCGGCAAGACCTTCGTCTCGGCGAACCTCGCCGCCGCGCTCGCGGCGCGCGGCGAACGCGTGCTCGTGCTCGACGCCGACCTCGGCCTGGCGAATCTCGACGTGGTGCTGAACCTGTTCCCGAAGATCACGCTGCACGACGTGTTCACCGGCAAGTGCGGGCTCGACGAAGCGATCCTGCCCGCGCCGGGCGGGTTCTCGGTGCTGCTCGCGGGCTCGGGCCTGGTCGAGTATTCGCACCTCACGCCCGAACTGCGCGAGCAGTTGCTGAAGATCATCCAGACCGTCGTGACGCGTTTCGACCGCATCCTGCTCGACACCGGCGCGGGCATCTCCGACGTCGTGCTGTATGCCGTGTCGCTGGCCGACGAGGTGCTGGTGGTCGCCACACCCGAGCCGACCTCGTTGACCGACGCCTACGCGACCATCAAGGTGCTGGCCGCGCAGCAGCAGCGCGAGGCGATCCGGCTGATCGTCAACCAGGCCGGACGCGTCGGCGAAGGCCGCGTGATCCGCGGCCAGTTGCAGCAGGTCGTCGACAAGTTCGTCACGCCCATGCTCGCCCCGGGCAGCGGCGCGGTGAAGCTCGAGCTGATCGGCGAAATCCCCAGCGACCCGGCGGTGCGCGAAGCGGTGCAGAAGCGCCGCCTGCTGCTCGAGCTGATGCCCGGGGCGCCAGCGGCCAAGGCGATGGGCGAGATCGCCGCGAAGCTGGCGCCGTGAGACGCGCCTGGTGTACCGCGCCGCGGCGGGCCGAGCGCCGGGCCGNNCGGGGGATCGGACGACGTATCCGTCGGACGAGGGGCTGTCATGACGACGTTCGATGCGGTCGGCGGCGAGGTCGCGGTGCGCGCACTCGTCGACCGCTTCTACGACTTGATGGACCTCGAGCCCGCGTACCGCGAGCTGCGCGCGCTGCACCCGAGCACGCTCGACGGCTCGCGCGACAAGCTGCACTGGTTCCTGTGCGGCTGGCTCGGCGGGCCGTCGCACTACGCCGATCGCTTCGGCCACCCGCGGCTGCGCGCGCGTCACCTGCCGTTTGCGATCGGCATCCGCGAGCGCGACCAGTGGATGGCGTGCATGACGCAGGCGATGCATGAACGCGGCATCGACGAAACGCTCGCGCAGCGCCTGGCCGAGGCGTTCTTCAACACCGCCGACTGGATGCGCAACAAGGGCGGCTGATCAATCGCCCTCCTGATTAGCGACGATCCTCAGCCCGCCCCGCGCCCTTGCTGGCAAGGGCGCGGGGCGGCGTTGAGCC
>CXWJ01030879.1_pt1 | contig 11823 bp, 6 predicted proteins | sample 590841 | NCBI WGS metagenome assembly CXWJ01 (sample SAMEA3498367, study PRJEB10139) | wastewater metagenome | biome: wastewater treatment plant; material: activated sludge | place: Austria | collected 2015-01-21 | reverse complement strand
AAACCTGACACCGCCGCCGGAGACCCGGCGCTCCAGACGGTGCCGTTGAAGTCGTCCAAAACGGCAAACCTGATCAGTGTGCCTGCGGGGGCTCCCGCCACGGTGACCAGCTCTTGGTCCCAGAGCTGCTTGGCCCCTTCGGTGTACTTGCGAAAGCCGGCGAGTGGGCTGGGATAGGCGGTGACGTCAAAGGGTGGCTGCACATAGGTGCGAAGGACGATCCGTTCGCGCCCGCTGCCCGGCAGAGTGCCGGCGATGAGGTAGGACGCGCCGAGCGAGACAGCCACGAGACCGGCCGCGAGAAGCGCCTGGGTGCGGCTGGGCCGCCCGGTCCCGACCAGACGCACCGTCCGTCGGTGACGCACCGCCCCCCAGACGATGACCAGCAGGGCCAGGCCGACGCCTTGCAGTGCCGCAGCCGCTGGCTCGATCGTCCCGAGCAGGATCACCGCTGCCATGAGCAGGGCCGGCGCGATGAGGGGTGCGAGGACACGCTTGCTCCGCCGAGCGAGGGCGAACCCACCCGCCGAGGCCAGCAGGGCAAGCAAGTAGGGCAGCACGACGAGCTGGCCGTCGCCGTCGACTGGCGGCAGAGTCGTCAGCATCTGCTTCCAGCCGTCCACCGACACGGCAGCCAGACCCTTGAGCGTGTCGACACTGGGGATGAGGCCGGCGATTGTCCCCTCGCGCAGAGCGGTGGCGCCGCCCGCGAGGAAGAAGGCCGCGACCGCCATACCCATCACCGCTATCCACGGCTGACGCAGCACGTTGGCGAGGTGGGCGACCATGAGCCCGAGCCCGATGCCGACCGCTCCGACCGCGAGATAGCGAGGGCTGTCNNTAGCGTCCACCAGGTCAGGGCCGGTGGGGGTCAGGCGCTTGACACGCTGGCTGAGGGTGAGCCCTGAGCGGGTGGCGCTGGCCGCGATCGAGGTCATTGGATCTGGCCCCCCGCCAGAGCGAGCGGGAGATCGGTCAGCTTGCCGATGGTCAGCACGGTGAGCCCGGTCGCGGTCTGCATGGTGATGGGGGCGCCCTCCTCGACGCGTATGGCGAGCGCCTGGACCTCGGGCGGGAACTGGCTCGCTGCCCGCCGCAGCTCCGTGAACTCCACCAACGGCCCGGTCACCATCACGGCCACGGAGATGTCTGGCGACAGGCGAGCCACGCGAGACGCGCCGACGTGCAGCGCCTCCTCGTCGGGCTCGGCCCGCGCGAACGTGTCAAGCGCGACGTGCGGCCGCGGTTGCACAGCCGCGTGCTGCCCGGCGACGATCGTCAGGTCCATCTCGTCACGCAGAGACCGCACCGCAATCGAGGCGGCCGCCGCGATGGCCAGCTCGAACTCCTCATCCAGGAGGTAGGACGAGGCCAGACAGTCCACGACCAGGGCGATATGCGAGCGTCGGGTGTCGAGGAACTGACGCACGAGGAAACGGTCGCGCCCCAGAGTGGTCGATGTCTTGGCCGAGGAGCGCCAGTGGATGTAGCGNNATGTCGTTTGTGGTGTGACCTTCGAGGTCGCGCAGCAGTCCCGAACCGACAGGGTCGAGGGGCACGATCTTGGGATGCACGAAGAGGTCGACGCGCTCGCTCCAGACCAGTTCGCGGCGCACCAGCCCCAGCGGGTCGCCACGCAGCGTAGCCACCGGGCCGACGCCGATCACGCCGCGCCGAGCTGTCGGGATCACCACCATGTCCTCGAAGTCAGCGTCGTGCACCAAGGTCGGCAGCGTGAACCGAGCCACCTGCTGGCCCACCGGCAGGTCCAGCCCGAGTGGCAGCAGGGGCGCTGTCCCGATGTTGACGACCTGCACTCTGGCGGCTGCAGCCTCGCCCACGACCACCCGTTCGGGGGCAAGTTCAAGAGTGACGCGCAGAGTCGTGCGACCGATGGTCATCAGCGCGGCCAGAACCACGAGCACGAGGCAGGCTGCCGCGACATACCTTGCCTCGACCCAGCCCATGACGAAGCCGATCACCCACGCGATGACCCCCGTGGTGATGACACCCCAGCCAAATCGAGACACGCATGACAACACGAGGCGGATCCGGGTCGTCACCGGTTGGGCGGCGACACGCACGGGCTCGAGGCGGTTGTGCGCCCCCGCCCGCCAGCGCTCGCGGCGCGAGGGCATGGCAGGCAGTGAGTCCGGTGCCGGTGTCACGGCTGCGACGCCCAGGTCGTCGGGCGACTCGGAAGTCGATCCGGTGCGGGGTCGACTGCCGATCCTGGGCACGGCCAGTCGGCGGCGGCGCCGCGAAGCCGAGTGTTTGGTCATGATGAACCCGCGACCTACCCGTGGACGCGCTCGGTCGGTGCCGCCACGTCGGCCAAGAGGTCATCGATGACTCGCTCCACCAGGACGCCGGTGAACTGAGCCTCGGCGCCCAGGATGAGCCGGTGCGAGAGCACCGGAATCGACAGGTCCTTGATGTCGTCTGGGAGCACATAGTCGCGGCCCTGCGAGAGAGCCCACGTCTTCGCGCATCGCACGAAGGCGAGGCAGCCGCGCACGGAGAGCCCGAGCTTGACGTGGGTATGCCGACGAGACTCCTCGGCCAGTCGGCTGATGTAGGCGAGCACGGCCGGGTCGACATGCACCTCGTTGGCCAGCCCGGACATCTGGGCCACCGCCTCGGCAACAATCACCGGGGTGACTCCCGCGCTTCGGTCGCGAGTGCTCGCCTGCGCCAGCAGCTCGACGGTCACGTCATGGTCGGGATAACCCAATGAGGTCTTCATCAGGAAGCGGTCGAGCTGTGCCTCGGGCAAGCGATAGGTGCCGGCCTGCTCGATCGGGTTTTGCGTCGCGATCACCATGAAGGGCCGCGGCACCGGGTGAGGTGTGCCATCGACGGTGACCCGGTTCTCCTCCATGACCTCGAGGAGCGCCGACTGCGTCTTGGGCGAGGCCCGGTTGATCTCGTCGGCGAGCACGATGTTGGCGAAGATCGGCCCCTCGTGGAAGGAGAAGACCTGGCGCTGCTGGTCGTAGATCGTCACACCCGTCACATCGCTGGGGAGCAGGTCGGGAGTGAACTGCACTCGCGAGTTGCTGCCCTGCACCGTGTTGGCCAACGCCTTGGCCAGCTGCGTCTTGCCCGTGCCTGGGTTGTCTTCGAGGAGCAGGTGCCCCTCGGAGAGCATGCACGTCAAGGCAAGGCGAACCGCCCGATCCTTGCCGCGCACCGCCAACTCAACATTGGCGGCCATTTGGTCAAACGTCCTGGCGAACCACGCCGCCTGTTCAGAATTCATGGGTCTCCCTATTACCGTCACTCTTCTGGTGGACTACCAATCGACTCTGTCTCTCACTCCATCGCATTCGACATCAACCCACCCTCCTGGGTAGCCGTATGCGTTGGGTGACCCTTGGGTGTCATTTCCGCCTTGAGTCCAAGGTAGGAATCCGGAAATTGAGCCGATGCTCGTCGCCACGATTCGACAACTTACGGTTCCCGGGAAATTTTCGGTCGTCGTTCCGACACGCCGACAAGCCGACGAATCGCAACCCTTGGGATTGAATGGACCTCCCTTGAACGCAGTCAACTTGGGTGGCGGCGGAGGGTCAGCAGTTCTGTCGGAGGCGCTGTCGGACTTGCTGCCCCTGCCGTCATCGCTGATCGTGACCGTGTACGTGACGCTCGTGCTGTATCCGACGCTGTCCGAACCGGTTAGTGTGCTCGACCCTGTAATCGTCTCCGTACGAGAGTAGCCACGGCTACTTGTGATCCGGACCGTGGCCGCCTTCCCGTTGGCATCCACGCGAGCGCTGTAAGACACGCTTGTGCCGGAGGCGTTAGCCGAGATGGAAGGCTGGCCAAGCGGGCCATAAGGGGTGGCCCTCGGACCCGAAACGTCGCTGCTACAGCGCGCCTCGTTGCAGAGCCTTACCGAAAGTGTTCGGGGCGTCCCTATCGGCCCCATGTCGCGGGACTGCTGATACGTTGAATCGGCGGAAATCGCTATGCGGATGTCGCCGCCCGAGCCGCCTGACACGATCGCAAATGACTCGGACCCCCTGGATTCTCCAACGGAAAACTTGAAATATAACTGTCCGTTGGGTTCCTGTGCGGCGACAGTGAAGTCTGTCGGGACGTCAGGCTGGCCGATGGGAGTGAACGCGGCTCGCCCTGGCGGACTCGTGTGGGCCGCACCCCCCGTGTCGTTGGCGGCCACGACCGAGTAGGTATACACCTGGCCGTCGTAGTCCAGGTCGTCGTTGCAGACCCGTGTCGTTTGGGCCGAGCAGACCTGCTTTTCTCCTCCTGGTCCCGAGCGGGTGACGACATACGTCGTCCGGCCGGGCCCGTTGGGCGATACCGCGTCCCACGTCACGCGGACAGCCGCTCTGGCTGCCGTGAGATTCGACGTCAACGATGGCTCGTTGACCCGGGGAGCGGCTGGCCGCCCTGAGGACTGACCGGTGGTCTTGGCGCTCGCGCTCGGGCCCTCCTCGTTGACAGCGACGATGCTGAACTTGGTGACTCGGTGGTTATCCAGGCCCCGAACGACCGTCGATGTGCTGGAACCACTAACGCTGGCTGACCCGCCGGCCCACGTGATCTTGTAGGTCTTGACCGGGGTGCCGTCCACGACTGCTGGTTGCCAGGTGAGGCGCAGCGACTTGTCGGCTGGGTCAGAGGCAGTGAATCCCCGGACCGCCTTGGGCACGGCGTCGGGACGAATCCGTTCAGAGGTTGCCGAGGGGGCACTGAAGCCCGCCTTGTTATGGGCCCGAACGGTGAACGTGACATAGACGCCGTTCTCGAGGCCAGTGATCTTGCATGGCGAGCCCGGGCAACGCTGGGTCTTGCCAGCCCCGACCACCTCGAAGTAGTCGATTCGGGCTCCGTTTGGCGACCCCGACTTCCATGACAGGGTCGCCGACCGGCTCTCGACCGTGCGACCAGCACGCGGCGCGGACGGCGGGTCGGGCACGCCATACACGTCAAGTGTGATGGTCGTCTTGACGTGCCGATCCGCTCGCGCTGTGTCGGCCAAATCGGAAGCGACGAGTGAGTAGACAATCCGTCCGCTGGACGAGGCACCCGGGGTGATCGTCAGCTTGGACCCGGCAGGAGGCGATGTTGTGGCCGCCGCGCCCGACACCTTCGTCACGGACACAACGGTGAACTGTTCGTCGACGTAAGGAGAGCGCATGTAGGACTTGACGTCGATCTCGGCGGTCGTCCCCTGCTTGATGCCTTCGAGGGTGATCGGGGTAATGCGCGGCTTGGGCGCGGCCACGATCTTGAGGCGCAAGGTGGACGCCTTGGCCGCCGACCCGACCACCGATATCGCCAGCTCTGCTGACGTGTTGGGCTCGGCAGCCCCGGCGACCGTGACCGTCAAGACCCGCCCGGGACCACTCACCGAGACGCCAGGAACGGGCTTGGTGAACGTCGCCGAGTAGGTCAGCTCACCGAGCCCTTCGCCTCGCGGCAGCCACACGTGACAAAGAGTCGTGATGTCGAGCTGGCGAGGCTTGCTGCCCGCAGCGAAGCGCTCGGCCTCCTCGGGGCATCGGATAAAGGGCGTCACCGGGCCCACCTGCACGGGAATCGTGACAATCGCTGTCTTGCCAGCGGGGTCGGTCAGCGTGGCCCCGTCGGTGACCTCGAGCGTGAGCGCGCCCGGTCCGATGTAGTCGTCGACCCCGGTCACGGTCAGCTTGCCACCCTTGTCGGCGCTGACGGTCAAGGCGCCGGCCGGCGAGGCCCAGATGCGATCACGAGTTGTCAGGCTCACCGGCTTGCCCGCCGGAGAGATGACGTAGTCGGCCACGTTGACAGTCACCGACTTGTTCTGGTCGACCTTGATCTCCGCGCCAGCCTTGACGATCGGGGCGCCGCTGCCAGCCGCTGGCACATAAACCACGGCAACACTTGTGGCTCCCGTCTCGTCGGTCATCTCGAAGGGGATGACCTGGGCGGTCGGGCCGACCGTCGCAGACAGCTGCTCACCTGCGATCGTGCCGCGCGCGTCCAGCGACCTGACGGTCAGCGCAGCGGTGTCGCCGTCGGGGTCATAGGCCCCAGCGAGCACGTTGACTGTTGCCTTCGTGCCCTCGATCTTGGCGACCTCGTCGCGCACCACCGGGGGATTTCGATAGCCCTCCTCGGCCCGAATGACGATCTCGGCTGTGCCGCTGTCGTTGCCTTGGCTCGTCAAGGCATAGGACACGCTCAAGGGCTCGTCACCTGTTGGAGCGACCGCTGCCAAGGGCCCCACCTCGGAGTCCAGGGTGGCCTGACCACCGACGCTGGCATTGGTTTGGTCCAAGGGCACGATGGTGACGGGGTCGCCCTTGACGAGCAGGTCGTTGCGCATCGGGTCGACGGTGACGCGCGCTCCCGGCGCGACCGTCATCACGTCGGGAATCGGCATGGGGACCTGAGCCACCCCAGGCCGCACAACCGCCACGCGCACAAGGCTCGACGCGGATTTGCCGTACCTATCGGTCACGACATATGAGAAGGAGTCGGTGCCGACCGATGTGGGGTAGGCCTCGTAGGTCAAGCTGGTCGGGCTCACACCGATGACTCGACCCAACATCGCCTGTGACGCGATGCCGGCAACCGTGACCGTGTCACCATCGGGGTCGGCGTTCGAGGAGGGCACTGTGACAGTCACGGTCTGCCCAGCGGTCGTCCGCGCCTCGACGGGAGCGGGGGTCGGCGCCCGGTTGACGTTCGACGCGCCGGGCTGCGGGTTGACCGTGACGTATGCGGTGCCCACGCTCTGTTCGAGGCCGGCCTGCACGACATACTCGATCGTCACCTGTCGCGGGGTGGCCACCTTGAGCGGAGCGACGTAGCGGATCGAGTCGCCGGCGACGTAGGCCGTGCCCAGGTCGACCGTCGACTCCTCGCCTTGGCCGGTCTCGCTCACGCTCAGCTGGCCGACCGTCTCACCGTCGACGTTGGTGGCCAGGCGCAGCGGTGCTCCCCCGAAGGTCGAGTCGTTCTCCAGTGCGGGGATGAGCACCGAGTCACTGTCGCGCACGACCGCGAAGTCATCACGCGCCACTGGTGTGTCAGCCTTCACAGGCGGCAGCTGGCTCACCGACACGTCACCGGTGGACGACTCAGCCAAGCCGTTGGAGACGACATAGCGCACTAGCTGCGGACTCGGGCTGAACGAGTCGGAGATCGGCACGATGCGCAACCACCGCCCACGCACGATGCCGACCTGGACCTGGTCCGGGTCGACCGCCTCCACGGACGTCACCGTCAGCACCGCTCCGGAGGGGTCGAAGTCGTTGGCCAGCACATCGATCATCACCGGGTTCAGGCCGCGCACAGTCGCCGTGTCGGGCATGGCCGTCGGTGGCTCAGCCTGCTTGGGCGGCTTCTTGACGTCGATCCGAATGTTGCCCTCGGCCAGTGCCGCCGAACCGTACTCAGCCTGGTAGTCGAGGAAGAACGCCCCAGCCCGCGATGCCACCACGCTGATCTGCCCTGACTTGAGGTCAGTTTCGACGTCGATCCCCGCCTTGCTGGCCAGCTCAGAGGCCAGAGCCAGCTTGGCCTTGGGTTCGAGAGGGTCAGAGCCAGGCAGGTCGTTGGCCAGTGGAGCTACGACGATGGGCTTGCCGACCTCACCGCGGGCTACGTCTGGCTCCGTCACAGCCTTGACGCTGTTGGCATCGATGCCTTGCACGGTGACAGCGACCTTCTGCTCGACCGGTTCGTCCTCGGACCCGTCGGAGACCGAGTAGCGCAGGTTGCGCTGACCCGCGCCCGTGTCGGCCGCAGTGAACTCCAGCTTGCCGTCGAAGGTCGGGACGACCTCGCCGTACTTGTCATCGATGCCGGCGTCGACCACGGCGACCGGATCGCCGTCGAAGTCGCGCCAGTCGCCGATCACGGGCACAGTGACGGTGCCGCCTGACGGGATCGTCCAGTTCTTCTTGACACTCGATGAACGCAGGTAAGGAGCTTTGTTGTCACCGGGAGCGACCGCTGTGACGCTGATCCGGCCGGAGGCAGCCTGGATGCCGTTGTCGATCGTGTAGGTGAACGAGGCGTTGCCACCGTCAGGTGGCAGCGTGTAACGGACCGACTGTCCGTCGGGTGACACTGAGGCGCTCGCCCCCGGTGATCCCTCGACCTCACCGACCGAGGTCACCGCGAGAATCCGGCCCTGGGTGTCCGAGTCATTGTCCAGGGGATGCAGGATCGTGGTCCGGCCCGGTCGAGCGCCAAGGTCGTCGTCGCGCGCCTTGGGCTTCTTGTTCTTGTCCGCGTCAGGGTTCTCCTTGGGCGGTTTCTTGGGAGTGTCCTGCGGCTTCTCGTCACGTTTGAGGTCGCGCCAGTTATCGATGCTCTTGGCTGACTCGATGTCAAAAACTCGACCGGTCGCCGCATCGTTGAGCACGACCTGCCCCCGGTTGACGCGGAAGACCGGTTTGCTGAGTGGCATGTCAGGCCGGTCCATGGGCACCTGGCTGACGGCAGCACCGTCACAGCCTCTGGCCACGGTTCCGGGAGTCCCCGCCCAGGCTCCGAGGACGCAGTTCGCGGCTCGAAGTGGTGCTGCCGGGGCTCCTTTGGCGCCGGCGAAGAGGACGGTGTTCGGCCCGTCATCCAACGGTATGCCGACCAGGCCCGCCGCTGTGGCGAGCACGACCTCGTCCAGCGCTCCGGAGGGATGCTGCAGGCGGGCATCGGGGTCCGCATCGACCGACACGGTCCGTCCTCCGGCGACCGACAGGGCTCCGGCCGCCGGGTCGAGCACGACACGCTGTGCGCCCAAGGCCGTCACGTCGATCGCCTGCCAGGGTGACGGGGCTGTCTCGACAACCGGCTTGGCGAAGGCCGCCCCGGCCGCGGCGACCGTCGCCATCTTGCCTGAGGTCGACGCGACGTGAACTGCTCCGTCGCTGCCAACGGCGAGCGCCGCCGAGCGGCTGGAACGGGCGCCGGCGACCACCTGCGGAGCCCCCAAGGTCAACAACGGTGTGCTCGAGGAGTCGAGGGCGCTCAAGCGCAGCGGCTCGGTCCCCCCATAGCGGGCGGCCCAGACCTTGCCGGTCTTGGGCTCCAGCACCGCCAGGGTGCCGCCTCGCATATCCACCAGGGCGGTTGGGTCGACCTTGACCTGTTGGTCGGCGAGCGGAATCCCGAGGGCGACGTCGACCGGGGCGAGGTATCCACCGCCAGAATCACGAGCAACCACCATTCCCGCATCTTGCGAGATGTCCAAGCTCCAGGAGGCCTGAGCCCCACCCGGTGGGTTGAAGTAGGCATCCAAGCTGCCGGCAGACTTGTTGACCCGCCCGAAGAGACCGTCCGCGTCAGAAGTGACCCAAATCCCAGAGTCGTTGAGATCCAGCTTACGGATCGGGTAGCCGTTGGATGCGATGGCAAAAGCGAGGATGGACCCGAGAGATAGCACAATGACAGAACCCGACGCGATCAACCGAGGCCGCAAACGACGCGCTCTCACTAAGAAGTCCCCTTTAAGTCTGACTGCCCCGCCAGCGCTTATATGATTGCGACCCGATGCCTGCCCTGGACACTAGGGCCGCTTTGTCGCAGGAATGTCGCAACTTCCAAGGGGTGAGAAAGCATGGGCGCACGCGAGGCCGGTGCCGAGATCGAACGCCTCCTGTGCGATCACCCGGACTACCGCCGGGCCTGGCAGCAGCACTCCGTGCGAGGCACCGGGTCAGTCAACCGAGCTGCGGTCTGCCAGGTCCTCGCTGACTACCTGTGGGAGTCAGGGGAGCGCCCTGAGTCCCTCACGGACCTGCCGCGTCGGCTCCGCGACCTTGTTGGCCGGTCACTTGACGGAGCCGTGCTGACGCACAAAACGCTCACCTGGTTCTGCGAGGCGTTCGACTTCGCCCCCGCTGACCGGGCTCGGCTGACAGCACTTCTCACTGACACCCCGACCACCCGGGTCTATGCCGGGAGCCGACGTGCGGGCACCCCTCGGGCCAACTCGTTGCGCACGTTGTCGCTTCATGAGCATCACTACGTCGGCGCCGACGGACGGCCCAGTCGCCACGAGACGATTCAGGTCGTGGAGGCACAGGCCGATGGGGTTGACCGTCTTCGCTATGCCTTCGACACCAACACCGTCAACGTCACAGCGACCCAAGGCGGCACGCCGAGCGAGCTGCGACGAGTCGACGACAGCGTCTCCGCGATCGATATCGTCTTTCACCGACCGCTCAACCGCGGCGAAACCACCACGCTTCGCTACGTCACCGACTTCGACCACCGCACCACGCCAAAGCCAGAGTTCCGGCGCGAGGCAATGGAGCGCATCACAAACCTCAACCTGCGAGTCGAGTTCGACCAGGCGCGCTTGCCGGTCAAGGTTCAGTTCGCGGTGTGGCCGGCTGTCGGTCGCCCCATCATCGAGTCCCGGCTGGCGCCGCTGGATCCCGACGGTTCGGTCAACCGGTACCTCACGTCCATCGAAAGCGTGGTTGTGGGGTTCCGCTGGCGCTTCGCCGCCGACGGCTGACTACGTTCGACCTCGCGCCACGGTCGGAAGCAGATCCAGATCCGACCCCGACACGAGCCGCGCCGCCATCGCATACTCGACTAGGCGCGCTCGGCGGCTCGACGCCAGCCGGCTCTCGGAGCCGTGCAGTCCCGAGACACCCGCCGACGACAGCTTGTGGCAGACATTGTCCAGCTTGCGGTTGAACTTGGTGAGAGTCCACCCGAGCCGAGCCGCCGCGTCCGCCGATGGAGGGATGGCACCCGCTCCACGATGGCCGCGCCGAAGCACCGGCTCACATAGCGCCACGATCAGCAGCAGCTGGTCGGGTGTGAAGGTCACCCGACCCGTCGTGACGGCCCCGTCCTGGGCACGCACCGAGTCGCAGCGCAGGAACGGCGGCCTCGTTAGAAGAACGTCGAACTCGTATGTCGTGCCGCCGGCCGTGAACCACACTGTCGTCCGACCGAACACCAGGGGCATGCCCGCGCCTGGGGCGAGCCACGCCTGCATTGACCCGGTCTCGTCGGCCACCGTGGCCGTGAGATGTGACCCAACGTTGGACAGCCACCACAGTGAGTCCGACGACGTGATCTCCAGGAACCGACGGTGGAGAAACTGGTTCTCGTCGATTGACAGGTCCGCGTCACGTCCGATCGTGAGACGACCGTCGGTCGGCGTGTACTCCTCGCCACAGAACTCGACCGTGATGGCCGACATCTCAGTCCACGCACCCACGCGGGGACCAGCTCAACGCGGGGTTGCTCCCGTCGGCCCGCACCACCTTGACCTGCAGGCAGACTGGCTTGGTCGACGTGATCGTGACACGGGCCTCGGTCGAGGTGCCCTTCTTGCCGCCCTCGGACTGCCACCTGTAGGTGTCGGTGCCGAGGCTGGCCGAATAGTCCCAGGTGAACGTGACCTTCTGGCCTTTGCGAATGCCAGCGACCGTCACTGGCCCGGGAGGGATGGCATCAACCAACGGTGGGGCCACGTCGGTGGGGTTGTCGGCGACCGAGGCCGTGCCGGGCTCGTCGGGACGCGACAGGACGACTCCCACGCCAACGGCCACCGCAAGAGTGACTGCCGCTAGCCCGACGATCGCCAACCGCCGAGATGCTGTCGGGCCTGGCTGTAGGGAGGGACCCGTCGGCGGGGCCGACGGTTCACGAACCGTGGGGGATCGGTGCACGGTGGCGTCCGCATCAGCCAGAGCACGCGCACTACTGCGGGCCGACAGGTTGGTGGACGCCTTGCGGGTGGTCGGTTGGTCGGTCAGCTGTGAGCGGGTAGCGGTTGACGATGCCTGCGCCGGGCCTCCGACGAGAGGGGATCGTCGGGTCGTCTGGTCGTTGACC
>CXWJ01007768.1_pt1 | contig 11830 bp, 9 predicted proteins | sample 590841 | NCBI WGS metagenome assembly CXWJ01 (sample SAMEA3498367, study PRJEB10139) | wastewater metagenome | biome: wastewater treatment plant; material: activated sludge | place: Austria | collected 2015-01-21 | reverse complement strand
ACTCAAGTCCGTCCCCACGCACGAGTTCGTCGAAGCCGTAGAACCGTTCGCCTTCTGCCCATGGTTTGGTGATGGCCGGCGAGTAGACGACGGTGCGCCAGCCGGCAGCGCCGAAGGCCGATGTGAGCGTCAGGCGGTCCTCGAGGAGTAGGCGGTTGTAGCGATATTGGCTGTCCACCCACAACCCCGACTGGAGGGTCGAGTGCGCGAGCCAACTGGCCGCTCCGAAGGTCGGCGAGGTCAGGAATCCGCTGCAGACTCCGAAGCCGGCTGCGGCGAGGTCAGCGTCTCCATCCTCGAGCACCTGAGTCACGCCCGGCGAGAGGTCCGGGTCCTCCAGCGCCACGCGCCCGTAACTCTCGACGAAGACAACCAGCACGTTCTTCCCCCGCAGTCCATCCAGGAGACGACTGGAGGGGACGTCGGCGAACGCGTCGGTGGCGACCTCTTCGTCGAAGGTACGCCGATCCTGCAGCGCGGCGACGCTCTGGTCGCCCTTGTCGATCACGCCCGACACCACGGTGTGAGCAGCGACCGGTGTGCGCGGCGACGTACGCCAGCCCAGTCCGGCCGCCGTCACCCACAGCACGGTCAACACCATGAGGACCGCCGTAGAGCCCCCGCGGTGACGCGCAACGCCACCGGCGATGCGAGCCAGCAGTTTCGGCAGCACCAGGAACAACCCGGCGGCGCCGACCACCAGGATCGCGATAGCGAGCAGTGCGCCCAGCCAGCCGTACTCATAGGTGACCACGTCCACGCCTGCGCGCAGATAGACCCAGTCGTTGACCAGATCCAGCGGTCGATCGAACACGAAGTCGAAGCCGAGATCAAGCAGTCTGATCGCCAGAACCACCGCCAGAAGCCGTCCGCCCCAACGGATGACGACATCGGTCACCCGCGGGGGCGCCCACACGAAAACGCCAACCAGCACCAACCCCTCAGCGGGGATCAGGAGCAGCAAGAGCGGGTCGACATCGCGAAGATCGGCAGGGAGCACGAGGATCAGCCAGACCGCGGTGACCGCGAGGGCGGTGAACAGGCCGGAGATGACGCGGCGCCACATCGGTGCGCTACCTCGGGGTGGCGCGACCGGTCGGCCCAGCGAACTCCGAAGCCGCTCGCTGGCTGAGGCTCAGAGCGGTGCGTGCCCACGCCGTCGAGGCACCCGCAAGGCCACAAGTCGTGGAGATCCCGAGCAGATGTCCGCACTCGTCGGGGTCGAGTCCCATCATGTCGAGCCAGCGTTGGACGCCTTCGATCACCGACTTCTCGGTGGGCGCTGTGGCTGGTTCGACGGAGGGGACCACGCCGAGGATCACGGGCTCGCCGCCATCGAGAGCCTCCGCGAGATGGTCGTACGCCGCCGCGTCGGCCAATCCCAGATCCACGGACAATCCCAGGAACCCGGCGCCTCGCAGCAGCCGGATCGGCACATTCGACGCGCAGCAGTGCACGATCGGAACTGCACCTGAAGCGGCGATCGCCTCCGCCACCCACTCCAACGCCGGCGAAGCCGCCGGATCATCAACACTGCGATGCCGATGGAATCCCGATGCGGTGGGCACCTGCCCGGCGAGCACCATCGGCAATGCCGGCTCATCCACCTGGACCATGATCTCGGTGACCTCCGGAAGTCGACGGCGTACGTCGCGAATGTGCGTGCCGACCCCATCGGCCAACGCCTGAGCGAGATCACGTCGAGCGCCGTAGTCGCTCAATACTCGATCCCCGCGTGGCTTCTCGACCGTCGCCGCCAAGGTCCAAGGTCCGGCCACCTGGAGTTTGAACGCACCCGAGTAGTCCTGCGCGTGCTCTTCCAAGACATCGAGATCCTGGGCGAGCAGCGATCGAGCNNCGCCTGCACCCCGCGCGCCGGCAACTCCGGCAGAAACGGCAGGTCGGGGACCAGTTCGAAAACGCGTCGGACGGCTTCGGCGTACGCCGCCGCATCCTCGCCCGGCAAGGAACCGATCCCGGTCGCAAACATCAAGAACCCATCAGGGCAGCGACGACTGGGGCAATGATTGCGCGAATGATGTCGGCAATGGCCGGAGCGCTTCCTCGGGAGACTCGGTCAGCATCGCGCTGCGCGCGGTCGCGCTGATCGTCGCCGAGCCGACCACCCGCGTGCCGTCATAGATCACGGCGGACTGACCTGGCGCGATCCCCTGCGCCGGATCGAATAGCCGGATCTTGACCTCTCCGTCGGCAAGGGTCACGACCCCGCGGTGCTCGTCGCCGTGCGCCCGCAGTTGCACGGTCGCCCGCAGCGGCCGGGTCGGCGCAGCGCCGCACCACAGCGGATCCAAGGCCGTGATCCGATCGATGGTCAGGCTCTCGCGCGGCCCCACCGTGACCGTGCCCGACACGGGCTCGATGTCGAGGACGAAGCGCGGCTTCCCGTCGTCGGCGGGTACGCCGAGACGCAAACCCTTCCGCTGCCCGATGGTGAAGCCATAGGTGCCGGTGTGCGTCCCCAGCACCGCCCCGGTCTCGTCGTCGACGATCTCGCCACCGTGATTCGGTGCCCGATCGCCCAACTTCTCCTTCAGCCACCCGGCCGTGTCCCCGTCGGCCACGAAACAGATGTCGTGGCTGTCGGGCTTGTCGGCGACCAACAGCCCTCGCGCCTCCGCCTCACGGCGTACATCCGGCTTGGTGGAGTCCCCCAGCGGGAACATGGAGTGAGCCAACTGATCCTGGGTGAGTACGCCGAGGACGTAGGACTGGTCCTTCGCGTGGTCTTCGGCCCGGTGCATCTCAATGAGTCCATCGTCCCCGGTCCGCAGCTGCGCGTAGTGCCCCGTCGCGACGGCATCGAAGCCCAGCCCGAGCGCCCGATCGAGGACGGCTGCGAACTTGATCTTCTCGTTGCAGCGCAGGCACGGATTGGGCGTCCGGCCGGCGGCATACTCGCTCATGAAGTTCTCGACGACGTCCTCGTGGAACCGCTCGGACAGATCCCACACATAGAACGGGATCCCGATCACGTCGGCAGCCCGCCGCGCGTCGTTGGAGTCCTCGATCGTGCAACAGCCTCGGGCGCCGCTGCGATAGGACTTCGGGTTGCGGGACAGGGCGAGATGGATGCCGGTGACGTCGTGGCCGGCCTCGGCCGCGCGAGCAGCGGCGACGGCAGAATCGACTCCCCCGGACATCGCCGCGAGGACCTTCAAACGACTCACTACTTGCCTCGCCGGGTCGAGGCCCGTGCCCGTTCCACGACCGGACCTATCGCAGCCGCGAGCGCATCGACATCGGCTGCGGTCGACGTGTGGCCGAGTGAGAACCGCAGCGAACTCCGCGCGAACTCCTCGGTGCAGCCCATCCCCAGCAGCACATGAGACGGTTGCGGAACCCCGGCCGAGCAGGCGGAGCCCGTCGAGCATTCGATGCCCTTGGCGTCGAGCAGCATCAACAGCGAGTCGCCTTCGCAGCCCGGGAACGCCAAGTGGGCATTGCCCGGCAGTCGATCGACTGGGTGGCCGTTGTAGATCGCATCGGGGACCTGCTGCTGCACCCGAGCGACCAGGTCGTCGCGGAGCAGACTGACGCGGGCGGCATGCTCGACCTGGTGCGCAATCGAGTAGTCGATCGCCGCCGCCAGTCCGGCAATGGCCGGGGTGTCGATCGTGCCGCTGCGAATCTCGCGCTCCTGCCCGCCGCCGTGGAGCAGCGGGGTCACGTCAACCTCACGGCGTACGACGAGAGCGCCGATGCCGAACGGCCCGCCGACCTTGTGGCCGGCCAGGGCCAGCGCATCGACACCGGAGGCGTTGAAGTCGACGTGCAGCGAGCCGACGGCCTGGACCGCATCGGTGTGCACGGGGATTCCGTGTGCGGCAGCGATGGCTACGACGTCGGCGATCGGCTGGATGGTGCCGACCTCGTTGTTGGCCCACATCACGGTGATCAGCGCGACGGACTCAGGATCGCCCTCGACGCTGGCCTTGAGCGCATCGACGTCGAGTCGCCCGAAGTGATCGACCGGCAGCATCTCGATCCGGGCGCCCTCGTCATGCTCGAGCCACTCCAGCGGATCGAGTACGGCGTGATGTTCGACCGAAGTCGTCAAGACCCGGACCCGGCGCGGATCGGCCATCCGACGCGACCAATAGATGCCCTTGATCGCCAGGTTGTCGGCCTCCGTGCCGCCGGAGGTGAAGACAACTTCTCCGGGCCGGCAGTTCAGTGCCTGGGCGACTCGCTCTCGGGATTCCTCGACCACTCGACGTGCATTGCGACCCGACGCGTGCAGCGAATTCGGGTTTCCGACCCCGCCCAATTGGGCTGCCATCGCCTCGATGGCCACCGGCAACATCGGCGTCGTGGCCGCGTGGTCAAGGTAGACGCACGGGGCGGCAAGGTCGTTGGAGGGCATAACGTCCCAAGGGTACGCGGCTGAGCCAGACTCGGGCGAACTACAGCAGAACCAGGTCGTCGCGGTGGACGACCTCACGTTCGTACGCCGCACCCAGATCGCGCTTGAGATCCTTCGAGGATCGTCCGAGCAGCGCCGGAATCTCCTTGGCGTCGAAGTTCACGAGACCGCGAGCCACCGGCGTACCTTCTGTCGTCACGAGGTCCACCGGATCCCCCGCCTCGAAGTCCCCAGCGCACCCCGTGACCCCGGCCGCCAACAATGAGGCTCGCCGCTCCACGACGGCACGAACGGCCCCCGGGTCAAGGGNNTTGGGCTCGGTCGCGTGCGCCAACCACAACAGTCGGGTGGGTCGACGCTTGCCCGTCACGCGGAACAGCGTGCCGACCTCCTCGCCGGCCAGCGCCTCGGCCGCCTGATCGGCAGCAGCCAACACGACCGGGATGCCGGCACCCGTGGCGATCTTGGCCGCCTCCACCTTGGTCGCCATGCCTCCTGAGCCGAGTCCGGCCGCACCGGTCTTGCCGATGGACAGACCACTCAGATCCCCATCGGTGTCGATAGCGGTGATCAGGGCGGCCCCGGGCTTCGTCGGGTTGTCGTCATACAGGCCGGCCACATCGGACAACAGCAGCAGCAGGTCGGCGTGGACCAGGTGGGCCACGAGGGCGGCCAACCGATCGTTGTCGCCGAACCGGATCTCGCTGGTGGCGACGGTGTCATTCTCGTTGACGATCGGCATCACGCCGAGCTCCAACAACTTTGCGAACGTCTGATACGCGTTGCGGTAGTGCGAACGCCGGGTCACGTCGTCCACGGTCAACAGCACCTGACCGGCCGTGATCCCGTGCCGCGCGAGTTCCTCGGTGTACCGGTGCACCAGGATGCCCTGGCCGACCGAGGCCGCGGCCTGCTGGGCGGCGAGGGCCCGCGGACGGCGCTTCATGCCCAACGGCGACAGGCCGGCGGCGATCGCACCGGACGACACGAGGACGACTTCGACCCCGGCCTTGCGAGTCGCGCCAAGTACGTCGACCAGGGCACGCACACGTTCGGGGTTAAGCCCGCCCGACGCGGTCGTGAGAGACGAGGAGCCGACCTTGACGACGATCCGTCGGGCCGAACGCACCTCGGCGCGAAGATCGGTCACGAGTCTTCCCCGACATAGTCAGGATCATCCTTCGATCCGATCTCATAGGACTGGGGACCGAACTTGGGCCGGCCACCGACGTCGGGGGTCCCCAACTTCGAGCGGTCGATCCGTCGCGCCACATCGGCCCGCGTCTCGGTCTCGGAGCGTTCGGGCATGGCGTCGTCGATCGCCTTGCGACGGCTCGACGCGGGTCGCTCCTCGGAGAACCGGTGATCTTCACCGCGGCGTCCCAACATCTCGGCGCCGCCGTCGATCCCCGGCTTGAAGTCGAACACGACGGAGTTGTCGGGATGCCCGATCAGGACGGCGTCGCCCTCCTCGGCACCCATGGCGATCAGCCGCGTCTCGACGCCGAGTCGGTTGAGGCGATCGGCCAGGAAGCCCACAGCTTCGTCATTGCTGAAATCGGTCTGCCGGATCCACCGCTCGGGCTTGACGCCACGCACGCGCCAGCCGTCGGAGGTCGCCGTCACGGTGAAGTCGTCGCCGCCATCGGCAGCCGGCGGACGCAGCACGATCCGCGTCGTCTCCACGACTTCCTGAGCCTCGCGAGAGGCCGCGACCAGCTCCGCCATCGCAAACGTGAGCTCACGAAGGCCGGCTCCGGATGCTGCCGAGACGGCGTACACCGCGAGTCCGCGAGCTTGGAGTTCCTCGATGACCATCTCGGCGATCTCTTTGCCATCGGGTACGTCGATCTTGTTCAGCGCGACCAGGCGCGGGCGATCTTCCAGCCCGCCGTACTTCTTGAGCTCACCCTCGATGATGTCGAGATCCTCGACCGGATTGCGGCCGGGCTCCATCGTGGCGGTGTCGATGACGTGAAGGATCGCGGCGCAACGCTCGATGTGGCGCAGGAAGTCGTGGCCCAGTCCGCGACCTTCACTGGCGCCCTCGATCAATCCCGGCACGTCGGCCACGGTGAAGGTCGTGTCTCCTGCGCGTACGACGCCAAGGTTGGGCACCAGGGTCGTGAAGGGATAGTCCGCAATCTTGGGGCGAGCGCGCGAGATCGCGGCGATGAGCGACGACTTGCCGGCGCTCGGGAAGCCCACGAGTCCGATATCTGCAACGACCTTGAGTTCGAGGCCGATCTGGACCTCATCACCGGGTTCCCCCAGAAGCGCGAACCCGGGTGCCTTGCGCTTGGAGGACGCGAGTGCAGCGTTGCCCAGGCCGCCGCGGCCACCCGCGGCGATCACCATCTCCGTGCCGGCGCCCAACAGGTCGGCCAGCGGGTTGCCTTCGGCATCGGTCACGACCGTGCCGTCGGGCACGGGCAGCACGATGTCAGCACCGTGAGAGCCGTTGCGGTGTCCACCGGCGCCATGTCCGCCGTGCTCGCCCTTGCGATGCGGGCTGTGGTGGTAGTCGATCAGGGTGGTGACATCGGGATCGACGCGCAGGATGACGGACCCACCGGGTCCACCGTTTCCGCCGTCGGGACCGCCCAAGGGCTTGAACTTCTCGCGGTGGACGGAGGCAACCCCGTTGCCGCCTCGACCTGCGGAGACGTGGAGTGTGACTCGATCAACAAATGTGGGAACGGCCATGGCACTTTCCCTGCTTTCCTCTTCAATTCTGCCGCCGGAACTACAAACCCGGCCCGAACTGAGGCAGGAGAGCGGACCGGAGGATTACTCCGCGGGGACGATGTTGATAACGCGGCGACCGCGACGGGTGCCGAATTCGACAGCACCGGGGATCAGCGCGAACAGCGTGTCGTCGCCGCCACGTCCCACACCGGCACCCGGGTGGAAGTGCGTGCCGCGCTGACGGACGATGATCTCGCCGGCATTGACAAGTTGGCCGCCGTAGCGCTTGACGCCAAGGCGCTGTGAGTTGGAGTCGCGACCATTCTTGGTCGAGGCTGCACCCTTCTTGTGTGCCATGTCAGTTCCTTAGTGCTGAGGTGGTCTCGACTTGCTCGACCAACGATGAGGATCAGAGGGAGATGTCGGTGACCTTGACCTGGGTGTACTTCTGACGGTGCCCCTGGCGCTTCTTGTAACCGGTCTTGTTCTTGTACTTCTGGATGATGATCTTCGGGCCCTTGGTCTTGCCGAGCACCTCAGCGGTGACCGACGCCTTGTCCAGGCCGGTGGCGGTCACGGTCTCGCCGTCAACCACCATCACCACGGGGAGGGTCAGCGTGGACCCAACCGCAGAATCGGTCTTGTCGATCTCGATGACATCGCCGACGACGACCTTCTGCTGCTTGCTGCCACTGCGCACGATCGCGTACACCGCGACTCACTCTCCTTGCTGGTTCAAAAGCTCATGGGGCGCATGGAACGCCGAGGATCAATACTACGGATCGCCGACCCAGACGCCAAAACGTTAAGCCGCTCAGCGCTTGCGGGCGCCCTTGCGTTTGATCGGGACATGCTCGAAGTGGGGTACGTCGGGCCCGCCGCTCTCGCTGGACCCGTCGGACTCGCCGTCGGGAGACTCCATCGTGGCCGTTTCGACGGGTGGCCCCGCCGGACGACTTGCGGCCCGGCGACGGGTTCGTACGACGACCGCGGGTGCGGCCACCTCAGCCACCACCGTTTGTGACTCCTCGGCTGTCGGAAGTGACTCCTCAGCGACGGGGTGGGGGGTCTGACCCGCATCAGGCTCAGGGACGGGCTCAGGCTCGACGTCTGAGACGACTACGGGTTCGGGTTCGACGTCCAGCTCCACAACGGGGTCGGGTTCGACCACGGGCTCGATCTCGATGTGCTCGAGAATCACGACCGGCTCGTCTGCATCAGAGTCGACGATCGGCTCGCTGTCGGGACGGGCCACTGCGGCCACGTCTCGGGGCGACGGCGTACTCGGACGGTTTCCGTTTCCGTTGTTCTGAGAATCGTCACCGCCTCGCGAACGACCGCCGCGCGAGCGACGTCCGCCGCCGCCACCGCGTCGATCGTCGTCACCGTTCCTCGGTGGGACGGGGGCGTCGTGCACGACTACGCCACGACCCTGACAGTGCTCGCAGTTCTCGCTGAAAGCTTCGAGCAGTCCGGTGCCGATCCGCTTGCGCGTCATCTGGACCAACCCGAGCGAGGTCACCTCGGCGACCTGGTGGCGGGTCCGGTCTCGACCCAGACACTCGGCCAGGCGACGAAGCACCAGATCGCGGTTGGATTCCAACACCATGTCGATGAAGTCGACGACGATGATTCCGCCGATGTCGCGCAACCTGAGTTGGCGCACGATCTCGTCGGCCGCCTCCAGGTTGTTGCGGGTCACGGTCTCTTCGAGGTTGCCGCCGGAGCCGGTGAACTTGCCCGTGTTGACGTCGACCACGGTCATGGCTTCCGTGCGATCGATCACCAGTGAGCCGCCGGAAGGCAACCAGACCTTGCGATCGAGCCCCTTCGCGATCTGCTCGTCGATGCGGTACGCCGTGAAGACGTCGTTCCCGTTCGTGGGTTCGAATCGCTCGAGCCGTTGTTCGAGATCCGGCGCCACATGGGCGACGTACCCCTGCACGGTGTCCCAGGCATCCGGTCCTTCGATGACCAACTTGCCGAAGTCCTCGGTGAACAGGTCTCGGACGACCTTCAGCGTGAGATCGGGCTCGCCGTACAACAGTGCCGGGGCATTGCCCTTGGCCTTGACTTCGATGTCTTCCCAACGGGCCTTGAGCTGCTCGACGTCGCGGGTGAGTTCGTCCTCGCTCGCACCCTCGGCCGCCGTACGCACGATCACGCCCGCGGTGTCGGGCACGATCTCCTTGAGCAGCGTCTTGAGGCGGTTGCGTTCGGTATCGGGGAGTTTGCGGGAGATGCCGCTCGTGGTGCCGTCGGGCACGTAGACGAGGAATCGCCCGGCCAGGCTGACCTGGCTCGTCAGGCGGGCGCCCTTGTGGCCGATCGGGTCCTTCGTGACCTGGACCAGGATCGCCTGGCCGCTGGACAGGAACGACTCGATCTTGCGCGGCTGGCCGTCCTTGTGGCCCAGTCCGGTCCAGTTCACCTCGCCGGCGTAGAGCACCGCATTGCGACCCTTGCCGATGTCGACGAACGCTGCCTCCATCGAGGGCAGCACGTTCTGCACGCGACCGAGGTAGACGTTGCCGATCAGTGACGTCTGCGACTCACGGGCGACGTAATGCTCGACGAGAACCTTGTCCTCGAGTACGGCGATCTGGGTCAATTCGCCGCGCTGGCGGACGACCATGACGCGATCAACCGATTCCCGGCGGGCCAGGAACTCGGCCTCGCTGACGATGGGTGCACGACGCCGGCCGGCTTCGCGACCCTCGCGGCGACGCTGCTTCTTGGCCTCGAGGCGGGTGGAGCCGGCAACGGCCGTGATCTCGTCCTCGGCCGAGCGACGCGAGCGAACCCGCGTGACGGTGTTCTGCGGGTCGTCTGCGGTCTCGCCGCCGTCCTCGCCGGTGCGACGCCGACGACGCCGGCGACGCGACGTGCCATCGCCACCGCCTTCGTCAGATTCGGTGTCCTCGGTCTCGTTCTCAGACTCGTTGGTGTCGCTATCGGGACCATCCCCGCCCTTGCGGCGACGCCGCCCGCCACGGCGGCGACGGCGACGCGCGGCTCCATCGCCGCCCTCGCCATCGTCATCGCCGGATTGCGAGTCCTGGGACTCGTTGTCAGCCGGTTCCTGAGCGTCGGCGGTGGTGTTCGCCTTGGCCCGAGTGTTGGTCCTGGTCCTCGTGGTGACCTTCGGTTCTGTGGCGTCGCCGTCGCCGGAGGTGCTTCCACCATCGGTTGACGAAGTCTCGCCTGCCGGTGAATCACCTGCGGAGGCATCCGCGTCCCGGCGTACGGGCGGCTTGCGTGTCCGTGTCCGCACCGGCGGAGCGTCAGACGCATCCGGAGCCTTGAACAGCGGCATCGCGATTGCCGGCGCAGCGGCAGCGGTCGCAGCAGCCGGTGAGGAGTCACTTACGGCAGCCGAGGAGTCACTTTCTGCAGCAGCCTTGGGCTTCTTGGCTCCTGAACGCGGCTTCTTCTTCACCTCACCGGTCGAATCGTCAGTTGATCCGGGAGGGGAGTCACTTTCGGCAGCCGCGGCAGCTGGCGCCTTCGCCTTCTTCTTGGCCGGCGCCCGCTTCTTGGTCGCCTTGGGTGCCGTCTCTGCGCTGGAATCATCTGAACCAGATGATTCGGGGCTGGCTGTAGTTGTCTCGGTCTCGTCGAGCATGGTGCGCTCCTAGCGCTTCAGCGAAGTACGCCGAAGCAATAAGTCCGTCGACCGGCGTGCTGGGCACGCATCAAAAGTCGTCGGCACTAAGCCTGATCAATGGCGGCGACGACCTCCGCGAGGTGCGTCAACGGGGCTCGGAGTGGCTACCTGCCGCGGTCGCTGGGCCTTCACACGCCTGGTTGCTGTCACCAACCAAAGGCAAGCCGCGTCGCGGTCTAGCAACAACTCGATTCCCACTGTGCCGGACTCATATCTGCCCGGCGAGAACGTCGTCGGGTCAATAAGTTGTGGCGAACCACAAAGTACTAACCACTTCGAGTATCGCACACCTCGTCGCCGAACCGGTTATGACGACGACAGGAGCGGGTCACCAATTTCGAGCGTCGCCTCATCAAGGGGCCCTTGCGCAAGCCGGGTCAGCAACGGCGCGCCGACCAATTCGAGTCCGGCGTCGGCGGCAAGGCCGGAGAGGACGTCATCCGGGCGTACGGCGGGCACGGCATGGCGCAGCACCATGTCGAGCGTGGCACCGCGGGCACTCGGAAGGGCGGCGAGCGACAGAACGGCAGCACGACAGTCGAAACTTCGTACGCCGCGCTTGGTCATCCGCTCGACGGTGCTGGACTCAAGGGCCAAAAAGGTCTCGACTGCTTTCGTGGCTACCGACAGGTTGGCATCGACGTCGACGTGCCAATGGCTCGCCTGCAACTGATCAGCCAAGGCGCCGCCCGGCGCCACGACCACGGCGACGACATCGAGGCCGGTGGGGAGGGAATCGACGAGGTCCTGGTGGATCGCGGCCGGGTCAACCACTTGAGCCAGCCCGATTTCGAGGTACTCCGCCTCACTGGCAGACCCCGTCGGCGCCGCTCCGGCGTACGAGATCCGCGGATGCGGGTTGAAGCCCGACGAATAGGCCATCGGGATCCGAGCCCGCACGATCGCCCGCTCGAACGCGCGGCTGAAGTCGCGGTGGCTGGTGAAGCGCAGGCGTCCGCGCTTGGCGTACTGGATCCGCAGCCTCTGCACCGGCGGGGCTTGTTGCTCGGGTTGTTCACGCACGCTGCACCCTAACTGCCAGGCACTGGCACCGACTCAACGTGCTTTTGGAATTCGCCCAGATACTCCAC
>CXWJ01006742.1_pt1 | contig 11835 bp, 5 predicted proteins | sample 590841 | NCBI WGS metagenome assembly CXWJ01 (sample SAMEA3498367, study PRJEB10139) | wastewater metagenome | biome: wastewater treatment plant; material: activated sludge | place: Austria | collected 2015-01-21 | reverse complement strand
GACGAGGGCCTGTGTCCCTACGACTTGCAGACCGGTGGCGGCGCGCTGCTGGACGACGAGATCCAGGCGATCTTCGCGGCGCGCGCGGCCGGCGTTCGCGTCGTGCTGATCTCCGACAGCTGCCACTCGGGCACGGTCACGCGCGCCGCCACGGCCGACCCGGATGCCGACGACGTGCCGCGGCCGCGTTTCATGCCGATGGGCAACTGGCTGCCGCCCGACCAGCTGCCGCGCGGCGCCGGCGGCGCACCGCTGGCGACCATGCCGACGGCCTCGGGCAGCTCGGCCTTCGCCAAGGCGATGCAACGCGGCACCGGCGACCTGCTGCTCGCCGGCTGCAAGGAAGGGCCGAACAACTTCAGCTACGACGCGCGCATCAAGGGCCGCCCCTGCGGCGCGTTCAGCTACTACGCGCTGAAGGCGCTGAAGGCGCTGCCGGCGAGCGCGAGCTACGCCGACTGGATGGCCGCGATCACGCCGTCCAGCCTGCCCTCGGCGAGCTACCCGCAAAGCCCGCAGCTGTTCGGCAGCGCCGCGGCGAAGAAGCGCAAGATCTTCACCTGATCCGCCGCCGCCACGAGAAGAACCGAATCACGAGGAGACGACCATGGCCGAGCCCACCATCACGCTGACGCTCAAGGGCCGGGCCGGCAACGCGACGCTGCCCGCGTGGCTGACGCCGACGGCCCGCTCGGCGGGCGGCGAGGACGACGAGTTCCTGCCCGCCGGCTACCTGCGGGCCACCGCCGCCTACGACGTCGGCGCCAGTGCGCGCGGCTCGGCCGAAGGCCTCGCCGAAACGGCGCACGCGGCACGCGCCGACGAGATCGTCGTGCTCGAACTCGCCGACGGCAGCACCTTCATCACCAGCGCCGCGCGGCTGCGCGACACGCTGGCGCAGACGCAGCCCGAGCTGATCGGCCCCGACGGCGAGGTCCAGCTCGAGAAGCTGCGCATCGAGAGTTCGGCGCCGCGCGGCTTTCTCGGCGACGCCGTCGGCGGCCTGGTCAGCAAGGTCTTCACGCTCGTCGTCCAGCCCAAGGGTGACGGCATCCTCGACGCAGCGCTCGAGCTGCTGAAGAAGGACGGCGTCGCCGACGCCGCGCAACTCGGCGTGAGCTGGCTCGGCACCAAGGCGCTGATGGCGGCGATCGAAGCGCGCCTGAAGCGCAAGCCCGGGCTGTACCAGTGGTCGGGCAGCAGCGGCTCGGCGGAAGACTTGCAGCCGCCCGTGTTCGTCGAAGGCAAACCGATGCTCGTGTTCGTGCACGGCACGGGTTCGAGCTCGCTCGGCAGTTTCGGCGAGCTGCGCAGCGGCGACCGCGACCTCTGGGCCACGCTGGAGCGCCATTTCGACGGCGGCATCTTCGCTTTCGAGCACCGCACGCTGTCGCAAAGCCCGATCGAAAACGCGCTCGCGCTCGCCGGGGAGCTGCCGCGCGGCGCGCAGGTGAGCCTGGTGTCGCACTCGCGCGGCGGGCTCGTCGCCGACCTGCTGTGCCTGGGCGACTTCGATGCGCTGATCGACGCCTACGCCTATCCCTTCGAGGGCACCGGCGACGCCGACCCCGCCGAAACGAAGCGCGTGCTCGCCGAGCTCGGCGCGGCCTACGAGCAGCAGCGCAAGGACCTGCGCAAGCTCGCCGACACGCTGCGCGAACGCCGCATCGTCGTGCAGCGTTACGTGCGCGCCGCGAGCCCGGCCAACGGCACGCGGCTCGCGAGCGGCAACTTCGACCTGTTCCTGTCGGGGCTGCTCACGCTCATCGGCCAGGTGCCGTTCTTCTTCGGCAGCCCCTTCTACGCCGCGTTCAAGCGCGTCGTCATCGAGATCGCGAAGAACCGCACCAACCCGCACCTGGTGCCCGGCATCGAGGCGATGCTGCCCGACTCGCCGATGGCGCGGCTGCTGCGCGACGCGCCGGTGCGCCCGGGCACGCAGATGGCGGTGATCGCCGGCGACATCGAAGGCGGCCACCTCTTGCAGCGCCTGGGCGTGCTGCTCACCGACTTCCTGCTGTTCGACAACACCGACAACGACCTGGTCGTCGATACGCCGGCGATGCTCGCCGGCATCGCGCCGCGCTCGGCCGCCAAGGTGCTGTTCGACCGCGGCGCCGAGGTCTCGCACTTCCGCTACTTCACGAACCTGGACACGCGCGCCGCGCTGCGCGACTGGCTGGTGCACGCCGAGCCGGCAGAGCTGGACGCCTTCCACCCGCTGCCCGATCCGGCCGAGTACGCCGCGGCGCTGCAAGCCGCGGCGCAGCGCGACGTCGGCGCCGCCGACCGGCCGGTGGTGGTCTTGCTGCCCGGCGTGATGGGCTCGCACCTGAAACGTGGCCGCGGCGATCGCGTCTGGTTCGACCCGGTCGACATCGCCGCCGGCGGCCTGTCCAAGATCGCCTTCGACCAGCCCGAGGTCGAGGCCGAGGAGCTGTTCTCGATGTTCTACGGCAAGCTGTGCGAGAACCTCTCGCGCAGCCACCGCGTCGAACGTTTCGCCTACGACTGGCGCCAGCCGCTGGACGTGCTGGCCGAACGTTTCGGCGCTTTCCTCGACCGGCTGCTGAAAGAGACCGGGCAGCCGATCCGCCTGCTCGCGCACAGCATGGGCGGGCTGGTCGTGCGCGCGACGATCCACAAGCGCCGCGCGGTGATGGACGCGCTGATGCGCCGCGACGGCGCGCGCCTGGTGATGCTCGGCACGCCGAACCAGGGTGCGCACTCGATGGTCGAGAACCTGATCGGCAAGGGCGACACGCTGCGCACGCTGGTGCGCCTGGACCTGACGCACGACATGCAGGAGGTGCTCGACATCATCGCCGAGTTCCGCGGCGCCTTGCAGCTGCTGCCCAAGCCGGGCTTCAAGGACAGCTTCCAGGGCCAGGACGACGGCGGCCAGTTCTTCGACTACCAGGCGGCGCAGACCTGGGTCGACTTCGCGCCCAAGGTGCGCGATTTCTGGTTCGGCGACCACAAGGTCGGCAAGCCGTCGCAGGCGGTGCTCGACGCGGCGAGCTGGTTGTGGGCCGCCGACGGAGCGAGCCGCCCGTCGCTGCCGGTCGAGTACGAAAGCAAGGCGATCTACGTCTACGGCACGGCGCGCAACACGCCGTGCGGCGTGCGCGAAGAAGGCGGCCGGCTGAAGATGGTCGGCACGACGCGCGGCGACGGCACGGTGAGCTGGGAATCCGGCCGCATCGGCGGCATCGGCAGCTTCTACTACATGGCCGCCGAACACGGCGACCTGCCGGCCACGCCCGAACATTTTCCGGCGCTCACCGACTTGCTGACCTCCGGGACGACGGCGCGCCTGCCGGCCACGCCGCCGGCGGTGCGCGCGATCGAGCGGCCCGCTCCGGTGCGTTACGACGCCGGACCGCCGAGCGCCGACGACGCCGACGCACTGGTGCGCGGCCTGATGGGCGGCTCGCTGCGCAACCGCGTGCCGCCGCGCGCCAAGCGCCGCCTGCAAGTGGCGGTGCGGGCGATGGACCTGCGCTTCGTGAACGTGCCGATCCTCGTCGGCCACTACGAACACGACCCGATCGCCGGCCCGGAGTCGCTCATCGACCGCGAGCTGCTCGACGGCGACCTGAGCGAACGTTACAACCTCGGCCTGTATGCGGGCGTGCTCGGCTCGGCGACGGTGGTGCTGCGCGCCCCGAACGAGTTCGAGCGCCGCCGCGGCACGGTCGCCGGCGCGCTGGTCGCAGGGCTGGGCCGATACGACGGCGCGCTCGCGCTGCCGGCCTTGACCGAGGCGGTGCGCACCGGCGTGCTGCGTTACCTGCTGCAAGTCGTCGACGTGCTCGGCAAGGCCGATCGCGAGATGCCGCTGGCCACGCTGCTGCTGGGCTACAACTCGAGTGCGAACCTGACGATCGCCGCGTCGGTCGAGGCGCTGGTGCGCGGCGTGATCGAAGCGAACGCGAAGTTCTACGAGACGACGCGGCTGAACATCCGCGTCGCGCGCCTGGACATCGTCGAGCTGTACATCGACACCGCGATCACTGCGGTCTACGCGCTGCGCCAGCTCGGCGCGCGGCTGGCTTCGGCGGCCGAGCGCCAGGGCACCTCGCTCGTGCTGCGCGGCGAGCTCGAGCAGGGCGAGGGCCTGCGCCAGCGCTTGTTCGACAGCAGCGGCTACGCCTACTGGCCGCGGCTCATCATCACCGACGCCGAGCACCCGGNNCGCCAGCTGTCGACGATGACCTATCGCCGCCGGGTGCGCGAAGGCATCGAGCGCCACGCGCTGGTGGTCGGCAACCCGTCGGTCGACGGTTTCGTCGCCGCCTTCCCCGGGACGCCCGAGCGGCCGACGCAGGCGCCGCCGCCGCTGCCCGGCGCACAAAGCGAAGCGACCGCGGTTGCCGGCGTGCTCAAGAGCCTGGGCTACCGCGTCGACACCGCGATCGGCGACGACGTCCCGGCCAAGGACGTGCTCGCCGCGCTCTACCGCCGCGCCTACCGCTTCCTGCACATCTCCGCGCACGGCGTGTTCGACCTGACGCACGCCGACGGCCGCACGCGCAGCGGCGTGCTCTTGTCCGACGGGCTGCTCATCACCGCCGCCGAGATCGAAGCGATGGAGGCGGTTCCCGAACTCGTGTTCCTGAACTGCTGCCACCTCGGCAAGGTCGAGTTCGGGCGCGACGGCAACCAGCTCGCCGCGAGCGTGGCGCGCGAGCTCATCGAGATCGGCGTGCGCTGCATCGTCGTCGCCGGCTGGGCGGTCACCGACGAGCTCGCGCAGCGTTTCGGCGAATCCTTCTACGAACACCTGCTGCTCGAGCGCCGGCCCTTCGGCGACGCGGTGTTCGAAGCGCGCAAGGAGGTCTGGGAGCGCGACAAGAGCGACATCACCTGGGGCGCTTTCCAGGCCTACGGCGACCCCGGCTGGCTCGCCGAGCCGCGCGCCGACCGCGCCCGCGGGCCAGGCGGCGAGGCCCCGTACGCGTCGCCCGACGAACTGCTCGACGACCTTGCGCGCACCCGCGCCGACCTGTCGCGCAAGCGCGGCCGCCAGAGCGAGCGCGAGTCGCGCGCCCAGGTCGAGCGCATCGAACTCACGCTGAAGAAGCGCTGCCCGCCGGGTTGGCTGGGCATGCCGCAGTTGCAGTCGGCACTCGGCGCGACCTGGTACGACCTCGGCCTGTTCGAACCCGCCTACAAGGCCTACCTGGTCGCCGTCCAGGCCGAAGACGCGCTCGGGCGCGTGCCGATCAAGGACATCGAACGCCTGGCCAACATCGAAGCGCGCCTGGGCGCACGCCACCCCGACCCAGCCCGGGGCGACGCGCTGATCCGCAGCGCGCTGAAGCGGCTCACCGACCTCGATGCGCTGGTGGCGGGCCATGCCGACGACCCGGCCGCACCAGTCAACGCCGAACGCTGCGCCTTGCGCGGCAGCGCGTGGAAGCGCCTCGCGGGGCTGCACGCGCAGCGCATCCAGCAGTCCGATCCGGTCGATCNNCTCAACCGCCTGGCGCTCGAAGCGCTGACGCCCGAGACGCCGCTGACGCCGCGCTCCGCCGCGATCGAGGTCGCGCGTCAATGCGCCAGCCTCGCGGCGCAGCCGGCGGGGCCGGACTCCGACCCGTGGGACGAAGTCATGCAACCCGAAGCGCTGCTCGTCGAACGTTTGCTCGACGGCACGCTCGGCGCGCCGGACGACGCCGGCGCGCGCGTGCTCGCCGAACTCGAACACGCTTACGACCAGGCGCTGGCGAACGTCACGGCCAACCCGGCGCAGCTCGACTCGATCGCCTCGCAGATGGAGTTGCTGGCAGGGTTTGCCGAGGCGCTGGCGCGTGCCGCGGACGATGCCGAGCGCGCGGCGATGCTGCTGCGGCTGACCGAACGTCTGCTGCTGCTCGCGAAGCACGTGCTGCCGGGTCGCAACGTGCGCGTGGTCCGCGGCCCCAGGGGCGCCGCGCCGGCAGCGCCGGCAAAGAGGACGCGCTCCGGCGCCGCGGCCAAGGTCGCGAAGCCGGCCGCGCCTCGATCCCCGAAAGCGCCACGCAAGCGCTGACATTCCAACTACCCAAGGAGACCGAATGCCCACCCTCGTGCTGCAAAGGGGCGACACGCTCGCCAAGATCGCCGAAGCCCGCTACGGCGAGCGCGCGTTGGCGCGCGCGCTCGCCGACTACAACGGCCTGCGCGACGCGCGCGACGTGCGCGCCGGCCAGTCCGTCCAGGTGCCGGCCAAGCGTGAGCTGATCGGCGCGCGCGGCGGCGCCGGACGCGCGCGCGCCGGCGCGCCGATGCCCTGGCCGGCCGCGCCGCACGGCATGCAGGCGATCATCGAGACCTTCGGCGACATCCGCGGCTACGCGCGCGACGACGGCACGGCCGACCCGAAATGGGAAGCCAACTTCATGGGCCGCGCGGCGCTGCCGTTTCCGATCCCGCTCGACTGGGACACGTCCAAGTCGGCGAGCAGCATCCGCTGCCACAAGCTGATCGCGCCGCTGCTCGAAATGGTGTTCGGCCAGATCGTCGCCCAGGGTTTGCAGAAGTCGGTCAAGACCTACGGCGGCGGCTACAACTGGCGCATGAAACGCGGCCAGGCCAAGCCGTCGACGCACAGCTGGGGCATCGCGATCGACCTGAACGCGCGCACCAACGCCATGGGCAGCGCCGGCGACATGGACCCGGCGCTGGNNTGGGGCGGGCGCTGGTCGGGACGCAACCAGGACCCGATGCACTTTCAGTACTGCAGTGGATATTGACCCCCCCGAAGCGGCTTCGCCGCTCCCCCCAGGGGGCGCCGCTGGCGGACCGGCGGAGCCGGATCCGCGGCGGCTGCTTGGCGCATGTGCCCGGTGCGCACCAGCGGGGCGCAGCAACTGATCAGATCAAGGGTGAGAAGTAGCTCGGGGTCGGCGCTGGGGCGGCAGCCGGCGCCGCAGTCCAGCGCGCGACCGCGGCGACCAGGCTGGCGGCGAGCACCGGCTTGCTGAGGAAGTCGTTCATTCCCGCGGCCAGGCAGGCGGCGCGGTCTTCGGCGAAGGCGTTGGCGGTCAGCGCGATGATCGGCACGAGCTTGCCGAAACGCCCGCAGGCGCCGGCGCGCAGGCGGCGGGTGATCTCCAGCCCGTCCATGTCGGGCATCTGCCAGTCCATCAACACGACGTCGAAAGCCTCGCGGCCGAGCCGCGCGAGCGCCTGCGTGCCGTCGGCTGCCACCGTGGTGCGGTAGCCGGCGTTGGCCAGCATGCTGCACACGATCGTCTGGTTGAGCACGTCGTCCTCGACGACGAGCACGTGTTTGCCTTCGCCGCCGGCCGCCGCCACCGGCGCGCTGCCGGGCGGCCGGATCACCGCACCGAGCCGGCTGACGAGCGCCGAGCGCAGCACCGGCTTGATGACGTTGCGCGGCACGTGGAACCGCTCGCGCGCCATCTCGGCGGCGTGCGACTCGCTCGCCGTCATGCCGATGACGCGCTCCGGGTCGATCGAGGCGATCGACTCTTCGAGGAAGGACCAGGTCTCGGGCGCGTCCACCGCAGCGAGCAGCCAGGGTTTGTCGGGCCCGTCGACCGGCGCGCCCAGCCAGGCGCGCAGTTCGCGCGCGCTGCGGCAGCGCCGTGCGGTGCAGCCCAGGCGCTCGAGCTGCGCTGCCAACGCCAGCGCGCTCGCTTCGTGCGGCTCGAAGTAGACGATGCGCTGGCGCAGCGGCGCCGGATCGGCCGGTGGCCGGCGCGCCGCGGCGAGCGTCAGCGCGATCTCGAAAACCGAGCCTTTGCCGAGCCCGCTGCGCACGGCGATGCGCCCGCCCATGGCCTCGACCAGCTGGCGCGTGATCGCCAGGCCCAGGCCGCTGCCGCCGAAACGCCGGTTGGAAGCGTCGTCGGCCTGGCGGAAGGGCTCGAAGATGACGCCGAGCGAGACCTCGCCGATGCCGATGCCGGTGTCGCTGACGGTGATGTCCAGCGCCAGCGGTGTCTCGCCCGGGCCGACGCGCAGCACCACCTCGCCGGCGGGCGTGAACTTGACGGCGTTGCCGAGCAGGTTCAGCAGCACCTGGCGCAGCCGCATCGGGTCGCCGTGGCGCCACGCGGGCAGCGCCGGATCGACGATGCAGGCGATTTCCAGCCCCTTGGCGCGTGCCGCGACCGAAGCGGTGGCGAGCGCGGCTTCGACGCAGTCGAGCAGGTTGAAGTCTTCGTTCACCAGTTCGAGCGCACCGGTTTCGATGCGCGACAGGTCGAGGATGTTCTCGATCAGGCCGAGCAGGTTAACGCCGCTGTTGCGGATCGAGGCCACCAAGTGCGCCTGGGTCTCGGGGTCGTCGCCGCCGGCCTGCAGCAGCTGCGCCGCACCGATCACCGCGTTCAGCGGCGTGCGCAGCTCGTGGCTCATGTTGGCGAGGAAACGCGTCTTCGCGACCGATGCAGCTTCGGCACGTTCCTTCTCGGCGCGCAGCGCCTCGGTGCGCTCGGCCACGCGCACCTCGAGGTGGCGGTTGGCAGCTTGCAGCGCCTCGCCGCGGTCGCGGATCTCCTCGAGCATCGCGTTGAAGGCGCCGATCGCAGTGCCGATCTCGTCGTCGCCGGCCTGGGGCAGGCGCAGCGAGTAGTCGTGGCTCGCGGCGACGGCGCGCGAGGCCTCGGCCAGCGTGGCGATCGGCTGCGTGATCGTGCGCGCGATGCGCCGCGCGAGCAGCACCGACACGCCGAAGCCGGCCGCGCTGCCCAGGCCGACCGCGAGGGCCGCGATGCCGAGCAGCTGCCACAGGTGCGACAGCTCGTTGACGATGACCACCGAGCCGAGCGCCTGGCCGTCGACGATCACCGGCGCGTGGTCGATCATGTGCCCGGCGAGCAAGCCGCCGCCGCGCGCTCCGGGCGCCTGCGCCGCAGCCTGGCCGATCGAGGCGATGACGCCGCCGCGGGCGTCGAAAACCCAGGCGGCGCTGATCTCGGGGCGCAGGCCGAGCACGCCGAGCGCGTCGGCGATGCCCTTGCGGTCGTCGAAGGCGAGCGGCGCTTGCAGCGTGTAGGCGAGCATGCCCGCGGTTTCGCGCACGTCCTCGCGGGCATGGTCCTGTTGCAGCCACCAGCCGGTGCCGACCACGGCGAGCAGGCCGAGCAGCGCGGTCAGGCCGGCGCACAAGGCGATCAGCGCAGACATGCGCCGCTGCACGGACATCGGGCGGCGCGCGGCGTTCGGCGCGGGTTCGACCGCCATGCCCTACTCCCGCACCTGGCGCGCGAGTCGCAGCACCTGGCTGCTCAGGCCGAGCTGCGCGGCGCGCAGCGCGCGCAGGTTGACGTCGAAACGCAGCGAGTCGTCGACGTTGACGATCTCGACCATGCCGCCGCGCGCGACGAAGCCGTCGACGGCGCCGAGCGTCAGCAGCGTCTCGGCGGTCGCCGGCAGCGTGCGGCGCAGCGCGCTGGCGTCGACGAACAGCAGGTGGCAGCCGGACAGGTCCGCTGGCGGTGCGCTGATCGTCAGCACGCGACCGCTGACCGCCATGCCTTCGTGCGCGGCGAAGGCCTCGCCCACGGCGGGGCTGGCGTGTTCGACGCACAGACGCAAGCGCGAATCGCTGCCCGCGAACGCAGTGCTCGGCCACTGCACGAATCGCGCGAAAGTGACCACAAACTTTGCTTTGGCTGCCGCGTCGCCTGCGGCGCCTTGTGCCGACACGGGCATCGCCGAGCCAGCCAGCACGAGCCACGCCGCCAGCGCGAGGCGGCAAGCGGTTTGCAGGGCGTGGCGGCGGCTCATCTCAATAGGCCCAGCCGAACTGCACGCGCCAGGTGCGGCCGTCGCGCGCCAGCGTGTCCTGGATGAAGGCCTGGCTGGCCGGATCGGAGCCGCGGCGGTCGAACACGTCGTCCATGCCGAAGCCCACCGACCACGGCTGCCCGGGCGGCGCGAGCGTGAACTGCATGTTCAGGCGCGTGTCCGCCGCCAGGCTGGCGCCGGCGAGCGTCGCGCGCGCGCCGGTGTAGAGCGCATTCGCGCCGAAGCGCGAACCGGCCCAGGGGCCGGGCAACGTGAGCATCAGCTTGGCGAGCGTGCGCGGCGCGTCGCTGAGCGGCTGCGCCGCGTCCGGGTCGCGCGCGTGCTGGCGGGCGACGCTGCCGCGCAACTGCACGCCGCCGGGCGCGCTCCAGGTGGCTTCGAGTTCCACCCCGTCGGCGTGCGACCGGCCGCGGTTCTCGTACTGCTCCGTGCCATCGTCTTGCGCCACCAGGTCGATCATGTCACGGATGCGCAGCGAGTACGCCGTGGCGCTCAGCTCCAGGCTTTCGCGGGGACGCCACGCCAGGCTCGCCTGGTTCGCGCGCAGCCCCTCGACGCGCAGCGCCGGGCTGTGGCGCTGGCTGGCGTCGGTGTACGTGGTCTCGGAGATGTTCGGCTCGCGAAAGGCCTGGCCGTGCTGCAGCTTGAAGGTCCAGGCCGCGTCCGGCGACCAGCGCAGCGCCAGCCGCGGCGTCGCTTGCGGGCGGCCGTCGAGCCGGCGGTCGAGGCGCAGGCCGAGATTCAGGCGCAGGTCGGGGCGCGCTTGCCACTCGTCGTCGGCGAACAGCGCCCAGCGCGTCGACGCCAGGCGCAGGTCGGTGTAGACCATGGGCGCGGGTTCGAGGTCGGCCGACCAGAGCTGCTGGCGATGGTTGCGCTGGAACTCGGCGCCCGCGAGCAACCGGTGGCCGGCGCCGAGGGCCCAGACATGGCGCAGTTCGCCGACCAGCGAGCGCGCCTTGGCCCGGCTCACGCTCGGCACCGGCTGCGCCGCGTCGCCGTAGGTGCCCCGGCCGATGTAGTCGTAGGCGTTCAGGCCGAGGCGCGCGAACAGCTCGCGCCCGCCGCCGAGCGAACGGCTGAACGACAGGTCGGCGAAGGCGTAGCGGTCGGTCGAGCTGCTCGGCGCGTTGAAGATCGAGCCGAGCGGTGCGGTCGGCTCGGACTTCCAGCGGTCCGACACGGCCGCGACGAACGCGAAGTCCGCCCAGCGCGCCTTGGCGAACAGCCGGTCGGCGCGTTCGGCGTCCAGGTCGACGGCGACGCCGCGGTTCGTCTCCGGCCGGTCGAACTCGGCGTAGTACAGGTCGCCGCCGCGCCGGCGCAACGACGACAGGTCGATCAGCACACGCGCCGGGCCGAGGTCGCCGCCCCAGCTCGCGCGGCTGCGGCGCAACGCGCCGGAGCCGAGTTCGAGGCCGGTGCGCAACCCGGGCAGCTGCGACGGGCCGCGCGTCACGACGTTGACGACGCCGAGTTCGGCGTTCGAGCCGTAGAGCGCCGATCCCGGGCCGGGGATGTATTCGACGCGGTCGATCAGCGCCACGTCGAGCGGGAACTCGTGGCCGCCGGTGGCCGAGTCGTAGATCGCGTCGTTGACGCGCACGCCGTCGATCAGCAACAGCAGGCGCGACGAGTAGTCGCCCGGGCGGCTGATGCCGCGCACGCCCGTGTACTGGTAGGTTCGGTCGGAGCGCAGGTGCACGCCGGGCATGCTCTCCAGCACCTCGGCGAGCGTGCGGTAGCCCTGCGCGCGGATTTCGCCCCCGGTGCGAACGTAGGCCAGCGTGGGCGCGTCGGCGGCGTCCTGTTCGAGCTTGGACGCACCCGCCAGGCGCGAGCTGCCGTACACCGGCTGCCCCAGCACGGCTTCGAGCTCGCTGCCGGCCGACGGCTCCGCCGCCGGCGACGCGGGCGCGGTGCCGGCCAGGGCCATGCTGAGCAGGAGGGCGAACGAACGCATGTCGACCGTGAGACGGGCAGGTCGGTCGATGCTAGGCAGCGGGGGCCGCGGCCAAGCCCCGAAAAGCGCGGCAGTTGCCCGTCAGTCGCGGCGTTGCAGCAGCA
>CXWJ01004165.1_pt1 | contig 11852 bp, 9 predicted proteins | sample 590841 | NCBI WGS metagenome assembly CXWJ01 (sample SAMEA3498367, study PRJEB10139) | wastewater metagenome | biome: wastewater treatment plant; material: activated sludge | place: Austria | collected 2015-01-21 | reverse complement strand
CTGGCTCGAGATCCCGCTGTCGGGCGAGGCAGCGCCGATGCCGGCAGCGCGCGTCGCCGCGCCGACTCCCGCTCCCGCTCCCGCAGCGGCCGCGGCGGTCGCGGCGCCGGCAGCCGCTCCCGTGCCGGCACCTGCGCCGGCCCCGCGCGTGCGCGACGCGGCCTTCGCCGAAGAGGTCGAACAGCGCCTGGGCACGCTCAAGCGCCTGCGCGACAAGGGCCTGATCACCGAGGACGAGTACCAGCAGAAGCGTCGCGAGGTCCTCGCGACGCTGTAGTGCGCTGCGGCAGGCTCAGGCTTCGTCCGGTGCGCCGCTCATCACCCGGCTGAAGCCGCCGTCGACGTAGGTGATCTCTGCGCTCACGCCGGCGGCCAGGTCCGACAGCAGGAAAGCGGCGACGTTGCCGACGTCGTCGATCGTCACGTTGCGGCGCAACGGGGCGTTGCTCTCGACGACGTCGAGGATCTTGCCGAAGCCCTTGATGCCCGAGGCCGCGAGCGTCTTGATCGGCCCGGCCGAGATGCCGTTCACACGCACGCCGCGCGTGCCCAGGCTCGTCGCCAGGTAGCGCACGCTGGCTTCGAGCGAGGCCTTGGCCAGGCCCATGGTGTTGTAGTTCGGCACGCTGCGAACCGCGCCGAGGTAGGTCAGCGTCAGCAGCGCCGCGCCCGGGCGCAGCCGCGGCGCCGCGGCCTTGGCCATCGCCGGGAAGCTGTAGCTCGAGATGTCGTGGGCGATGCGGAAGGCTTCGCGCGACAGGCCCTCGAGGAAGTCGCCGGCGATCGCTTCCTTGGGCGCGTAGCCGATCGAGTGCACGAAGCCGTCGAACTCGGGCCAGGCCTGGCCGAGTTCGTCGAACATGCGCTGGATCTGGGCGTCGTCGGCGACGTCGCAGTCGTACAGCAGCGACGAACCGAACTCGGCGGCGAACTCGCCGACACGCGCCTTGAAACGCTCGCCGACGTAGCTGAACGCGAGCTCGGCGCCCTCGCGGCGGCAAGCGCGCGCGATGCCGTAGGCGATCGACCGGTTCGACAGCACACCCGTGATCAGAAGCCGCTTGCCGGCGAGAAAGCCCATGGTGTCTCCAGAGTCGAGGTGGGAAGGCGGCCGATTCTGGCATGCCGGGCCAGCCGCACCGGCTGCCTCTGGGGCCGGGCTGCGCCCGCCCCGGCCCCCACCGGCGGGGGCAAGGAACTTGGGCGGCCCGGCGTTTCCTCCGGCCCCTTGACAGCCGTGAATCTTGCGGGTAACCGCGTGTCGGGTTACAATGCGCGCTTTCCTAGAAAGTCGCGTGGGCGGATTCTTCCAGCCCATTTTTTTTGCGTGATCGCTTTTGTCGTGAGCAGTTTTGCCCACGCACCCGAGAAGGCAGGACCCCCGGCAATGAGTTGGCAAGGCGCCGTCGAACGCACCGTGAGCGCATTGGGCTACGAGCTCGTGGACACCGAGCGCAGTGCCGGTGGCTTGCTGCGCGTCTTCATCGACCGGTCGCCCGTCGATCGTGCCTCGGGCGAGGCGCTGCGCGAGTTCGTGACCGTCGACGATTGCGAGAAGGTCACGCGCCAGCTCCAGCATGTGCTCGAGGTCGAAGGCTGTGCCTACCAGCGCCTCGAAGTCTCGTCGCCGGGGCTGGATCGGCCCCTGAAAAAAGCCGCCGACTACGCGCGCTTCGCCGGCCAGGAGATCGAGCTGACCTTGAGGCTCGCATTCCAGGGGCGCAAGAAGTACCGCGGACTGCTGGTCGCGCACGGCGACGGCTGGCGGCTCGTGTTCCACGACGGCAAGGTCGAGCAGGCCCTGGACTTCGCCGTCGACGAAGTGCGCGACGCGCGCCTCGTGCCGGTGCTCGATTTCAAGGGCCGGCGGTTCTCGGAAAAGAACAACGCGCCGATGGGCGCCGGGCCGGCCGCGCAGCCGGGCCCGGCCGAAGAGCTTGATGGAGGTCGGATTTCATGAACCGCGAATTGTTGATGCTGGTAGACGCCATCTCGCGCGAGAAGAGCGTCGATCGCGATGTCGTCTTCGGTGCCGTCGAAGCGGCGCTCGCGTCGGCGTCGAAGAAGCTGCATGGCGGCGAGGTCGACATCCGCGTCGCCGTCGACCGCGACAGCGGCGACTACGAGACCTTCCGCCGCTGGCACGTCGTGCCGAACGACGCCGGCCTGCAACTGCCCGACTCGGAAGTGCTGCTGTTCGAGGCGCAGGAGCAGATTGCCGACATCGAGGTCGACGACTACATCGAGGAGCCGGTCGAATCGGTGTCGATCGGCCGCATCGGCGCGCAAGCCGCCAAGCAGGTCATCCTGCAGAAGATCCGCGACGCCGAACGCGAACAGTTGCTGACCGACTTCCTCGCGCGCGGCGACAAGATCTTCGTCGGCACCGTCAAGCGCCTCGACAAGGGCGACGTGATCGTCGAATCCGGCCGCGTCGAGGGCCGGCTGCGGCGCTCGGAAATGATCCCGAAGGAAAACCTGCGCAGCGGCGACCGCGTGCGCGCCTACATCGCCGAGGTCGACCCGACGCTGCGCGGGCCGCAGATCCTGCTGTCGCGCAGCGCGCCGGGCTTCATGATCGAGCTGTTCGCGCAGGAGGTCCCGGAGATCGAGCAGGGCCTGCTCGAGATCAAGAGCTGCGCGCGCGACCCGGGCTCGCGCGCCAAGATCGCCGTCGTCTCGCACGACAAGCGCGTCGATCCGATCGGCACCTGCGTCGGCGTGCGCGGTTCGCGCGTCACGGCGGTGACGAACGAACTCGCCGGCGAGCGTGTCGACATCGTGTTGTGGTCCGACGACCCGGCGCAGTTCGTCATCGGCGCACTCGCGCCGGCGAACGTGCAGTCGATCGTCGTCGACGAGGAGCGCCATGCGATGGACGTGGTGGTCGACGAGGAGAACCTCGCGATCGCCATCGGCCGCGGCGGGCAGAACGTGCGCCTCGCGTCCGAACTCACCGGCTGGCGCATCAACATCATGACCGCCGAAGAGTCGGCGACCAAGCAAGCGGCCGAATCCGACGGCGTGCGCAAGCTGTTCGTCGACAAGCTCGACGTCGACGAGGAAGTCGCCGACCTGCTGATCGCCGAAGGCTTCACCAGCCTCGAGGAAGTGGCTTACGTGCCGATCAGCGAGATGCTCGAGATCGAGAGCTTCGACGAGGACACGGTCGCCGAGCTGAAGGCGCGCGCCAAGGATGCGCTGCTGACGCTCGAGATCGCGCGCGAAGAGCGCGTCGACGAAGTCTCGCAGGACCTGCGCGACCTCGAGGGCCTGTCGCCCGAGCTGATCTCCAAGCTCGCCGACGGCGGCATCCATACGCGCGACGACCTCGCCGACCTGGCGCTCGACGAACTGACCGAGATGACCGGCGTCGACGACGCCAAGGCCCGCGAGCTGATCATGAAGGCGCGCGAACACTGGTTCGTGGCCTGAGCCGCGCGACGCCGGTACGCAGCGCGCCACGACAAGCGACAGACCAAGCAAGGACGCATCCATGGCAACGACCACCGTCGCCCAACTCGCCGCAGAGCTGAACCGCCCTGCGGCGGCATTGCTCGAACAGCTCCAGTCGGCTGGCGTCAGCAAGGCATCGACGGACGATTCGCTGACCGAGTCCGACAAGGAGCGGCTGCTCGTCTTCCTGCGCTCGCAACACGGCACCGCGCCGGCGGCGGAGCGTAAGAAGATCACGCTGACGCGCAAGTCGACGAGCGAGATCAAGCAGGCCGACTCGAGCGGCCGGGCACGCACCATCCAGGTCGAGGTCCGCAAGAAGCGCACCTTCGTCAAGCGCGACGATGCACCCGCGAGCGAAGAGGCGGCCGCGCCCGAGATCGAAGCCGCGGACCTGCAACGCCTCGAGGAGGAAGCGAGCGCCCAGGCCGAGGCCTTGCGCCAGCAGGAGCAGGCGCTGGCCGACCAGCGCCGCGAGCGCGAGGAACAGGAGCAGCGCGAACGCGAGGCTGCCGAGGCGCGCGCCCGCGAAGCTGCGCGCCAGGCCGCCGAAGAAGCCGCGGCAGCGCTGGCCGCAGCGGCTGCCAAGGCGGCAAGCAGCGGGGTGACCCNNGCGGGCAAGGAAGGCATCAAGGGCACGATCCACAAGAAGATCGGCGCCCCCGGGGCGCCGGGCGCGACCGCGACTACGGCCGCCAAGCCGGGCGACAAGAAGTCGGTCAAGTCCGAGAAGCTGTCGTCGAGCTGGGCCGACGATGCCGCGAAGAAACGCGGCCTGAAGACGCGCAACGACACGCCCGCGGGCGGCGCGCGCGCCGGCTGGCGCGCGCCGCGCGGTGGGCGCCGCGGCGAGCGCGGCGACAACGGCTCGCCGGGCTTCGCCGCGCCGGCCGAGCAGCAGGTGCAGGAGGTGCACATTCCCGAGACCATCAGCGTCGCCGACCTGGCGCACAAGATGTCGGTCAAGGCCTCCGAGGTCATCAAGCAGTTGATGAAGCTCGGCCAGATGGTCACGATCAACCAGCAGCTCGACCAGGAGACGGCGATGATCGTCGTCGAGGAGATGGGCCACAAGGCGCTGGCCGCCAAGCTCGACGACCCCGAGGCCTTCCTCGCGGAAGAAGCGGCCGAGCAGGAGCAGGAGCAACTGCCGCGTGCGCCGGTGGTCACCGTCATGGGCCACGTCGACCACGGCAAGACCTCGCTGCTCGACTACATCCGCCGCGCCCGCGTGGCGGCCGGCGAGGCCGGCGGCATCACGCAGCACATCGGCGCGTACCACGTCGACACGCCGCGCGGCATGATCACCTTCCTCGACACCCCGGGCCACGCCGCGTTCACCGCGATGCGCGCGCGCGGCGCGAAAGCGACCGACATCGTCATCCTCGTCGTCGCTGCCGACGACGGCGTGATGCCGCAGACCAAGGAAGCGATCCACCACGCCAAGGCGGCCGGCGTGCCGATCGTCGTGGCGATGAACAAGGTCGACAAGCCCGAGGCGAACCTCGAACGCGTGAAGAGCGAGCTCGTCGCCGAGCAGGTCGTGCCGGAGGACTTCGGCGGCGATTCGCCGTTCGTGCCGGTGTCGGCGAAGACCGGCCAGGGCGTCGACAACCTGCTCGAGCAGGTGCTGCTGCAAGCCGAAGTGCTCGAGCTGAAGGCGCCGACCGATGCGCCGGCCAAGGGCCTGGTCATCGAGGCGCAGCTCGACAAGGGCCGCGGCCCGGTCGCGACGGTGCTGGTGCAAAGCGGTACGCTCAAGCGCGGCGACGTCGTGCTCGCGGGCTCGAGCTACGGCCGGGTGCGTGCGATGCTCGACGAGGACGGCAAGCCGTGCACCGAGGCCGGCCCGTCGATTCCGGTCGAGATCCAGGGCCTGACCGAGGTGCCGCAGGCCGGCGACGAGTTCATGGTGCTCGCCGACGAGCGCCGCGCGCGCGAGATCGCGACCTTCCGCCAGGGCAAGTACCGCGACGTGAAGCTCGCCAAGCGCCAGGCCGCGAACCTCGAGACCATGATGGAGCAGATGGGCCAGGGTTCGGCCCAGACCCTGGCGCTGATCATCAAGGCCGACGTGCAGGGCTCGCAAGAGGCGCTGGCGCAGTCGCTGCTCAAGCTGTCGACCGACGAGGTCAAGGTGCAGATCGTGCACGCCGCGGTCGGCGGCATCAGCGAGAGCGACATCAACCTCGCGATCGCGTCGAAGGCGGTCATCATCGGCTTCAACACGCGCGCCGACGCCGGTGCGCGCAAGCTCGCCGAAGGCAACGGCGTCGACATCCGCTACTACAACATCATCTACGACGCGGTCGACGAGGTGAAGGCGGCGATGACCGGCATGCTCGCCCCCGAGCAGCGCGAGGAGCTCATCGGCACGGCCGAGATCCGCACCGTGTTCGTCGCCTCGAAGATCGGCACGGTCGCCGGCTCGATGGTCACCGCCGGCGTCGTGCGCCGCGGCGCGCGCTTCCGCCTGCTGCGCGAGAACGTCGTCGTCTACACCGGCGAGATCGAGTCGGTGCGCCGCATGAAGGACGACGTGCGCGAGGTCGCCACCGGCTTCGAGTGCGGCATCAAGCTGAAGAACTACAACGAGATCAAGGAAGGCGACCAGCTCGAGTTCTTCGAAGTCAAGGAAGTCGCGCGAACCCTGTAAGGCGGTTTTGGCCTCGTCATCCGAAACCCGCCTTCCCGAAGAAGGCGGGTTTCGCGTTTTGGAGCACCCCATGCGACACAAGCAACGATCCATTCCGAACCGCGGGTTCCGCGTCGCCGACCAGATCCAGCGCGACGTGGCCGAGCTCATCCGCGAGCTGAAGGACCCGCGCATCGGCATGGTCACGATCCACGCCGTCGAGGTCACGCCCGACTACGCGCATGCGAAGGTGTTCTTCTCGGTGCTCGTCGGCGACCCGCAGGAGAACGAGCAGGCGCTGAACGAAGCCGCCGGCTACCTGCGCAACGGCCTGTTCAAGCGCCTGCAGATCCACACCGTGCCGACGCTTCACTTCGTGTTCGACCGCACCACCGAGCGCGCCGCCGAACTGAGCATGCTGATCAAGCAGGCGAACGCGACGCGCGCGAAGGACGACTGATGGCGAACGAACGCGCGCGCGTCTGCCCGCCGCCGGGCCGCCCCAAGGCGGGCAGTTCCCCCTTGGGGGGGCGGGCCCCGCAGGGGACCTTGGGGGCTGTCATTCGCCGCGCCGTGCACGGCGTGCTCTTGCTCGACAAGCCGATCGGCCTGTCGAGCAACACGGCCTTGCAGCGCGCCAAGCGCCTGTACCGGGCCGAGAAGGCCGGCCATACCGGCACGCTCGACCCGATGGCCAGCGGGCTGCTGCCGCTGTGTTTCGGTGCGGCGACGAAGTTCTCGCAGATCGGGCTGGACGCCGACAAACGCTACTGCGCGACGCTGAAGCTCGGCATCACCACGACCACCGGTGACGCCGAAGGCGAGCCGCTGCGCGAACGCGAGGTGCTGGTCTCGCGCGCGCTGGTCGCAGCAGCGTGCGCGCGTTTCTGCGGCAGCATCGACCAGGTGCCGCCGATGTTCTCGGCGCTGAAGCGTGACGGCAAGCCGCTGTACGAATACGCGCGCGCCGGTGTCGAACTCGAACGCGAACCGCGGCGCGTGACGATCCACGCGATCGAAATCGTCGCGGGCGGCGCCGACACCTGGACCCTCGACGTGTCTTGCAGCAAGGGCACCTACATCCGCACGCTCGCCGAAGACATCGGCCAGGCGCTCGGCTGCGGCGCGCACCTCGTGGCGCTGCGCCGCACCGGCTCGGGCACGTTGACGCTCGACGGCGCCGTGACGCTCGACACGCTCGAAGCGATGGACGACGCGGCGCGCGAAGCCGCGCTGCATCCCGCCGACGCGCTGATCGCCGATTGCCCCGAACTGCGGCTCGCCGCCGACGACGCGGCGCGTTTCCTGGCCGGTGTGCGGCGCCGTGTCGAGCGCGCCGACATCGCCTGCGTCCGTGTCTTCGGCCCCGAGCCGCGCGCCTTCCTCGGCGTCGGCCACATCACCGCCGGCGAACTGATTTCCACCCGATTGCTGTCCCCGCTGGAGGTACAAGGCCTCCTGAACGAAAGCGCTCCATGACCCGCCAGATCCGCAACATCGCCATCATCGCCCACGTCGACCACGGCAAGACCACGCTCGTCGACCAGCTGCTGCGCCAGAGCGGCACCTTCCGCGAGAACGAGAAGGTCGCCGAGCGCGTGATGGACAGCAACGACCTCGAGAAGGAACGCGGCATCACCATCCTCGCGAAGAACTGCGCGGTGGAGTGGAAGGGCACGCACGTCAACATCGTCGACACGCCGGGCCACGCCGACTTCGGCGGCGAGGTCGAGCGCGTGCTGTCGATGGTCGATTCGGTGCTGCTGCTCGTCGACGCGGTCGAAGGCCCGATGCCGCAGACGCGCTTCGTGACGAAGAAGGCGCTCGCGCTCGGCCTCAAGCCCATCGTCGTCGTCAACAAGGTCGACCGGCCCGGCGCGCGTGCCGACTACGTCATCAACGCGACCTTCGAGCTGTTCGACAAGCTGCACGCGAGCGAAGCGCAGCTCGATTTCCCGGTGATCTTCGCCTCGGGCCTGAACGGCTGGGCGACGCTGACGCAGGGCGAGGTCGGCACCGACCTCGCGCCGCTGTTCGACGCGATCCTGCAGCACGTGCCGGCGCACGAAGGCAACCCTGCCGACCCCTTGCAGCTGCAGATCTGCTCGCTCGACTACAGCACCTACGTCGGGCGCATCGGCATCGGCCGCGTGAACCAGGGAACGCTCAAGCCGATGCAGAACGTCGCCGTCTACAGCGGCCCCGAGAGCACGCCGTTCAACGCGCGCGTCAACCAGGTGCTGAAGTTCGAGGGCCTGGAGCGCAAGCAGGCCACCGAAGCCGGCCCGGGCGACATCGTGCTGATCAACGGCATCGAAGGCATCGGCATCGGCGTGACGCTCACCGACATCGAACGCCCGGTGCCGCTGCCGATGCTCCAGGTCGACGAGCCGACGCTGACGATGAACTTCTGCGTCAACAACTCGCCGCTCGCCGGCCGCGAGGGCAAGTTCGTCACGAGCCGCCAGATCTGGGACCGCTTGCAGCGCGAGCTGCAGAGCAACGTCGCGCTGAAGGTGCGCGAGACCGAAGACGACGGCATCTTCGAAGTCTCGGGCCGCGGCGAACTGCACCTGACGATCCTGCTCGAGAACATGCGCCGCGAGGGTTACGAACTCGCGGTGAGCAAGCCGCGCGTCGTGTTCCACGAGGTCGAGGGCGCCGACGGAGCCGAGCGCCACGAGCCGATCGAGATGGTCACCGCCGACGTCGAAGACCAGCACCAGGGCGCGGTGATGCAGGCGCTCGGAGAACGCAAGGCCGAGCTCGTCAACATGGANNTGATCGGCTTCCAGAACGAGTTCCTGAACCTGACGCGCGGCACCGGCCTGATCAGCAACATCTTCGACGGCTACGAGGCCTACAAGGGCGAGATCGGCGGGCGCAAGAACGGCGTGCTCATCAGCCAGGACGACGGCGAGGCCGTGACCTACGCGCTCGGCAAGCTCGACGACCGCGGCCGCATGTTCGTCAAGGCCGGCGACCCGCTGTACGAAGGCATGGTGATCGGCATCCACAGCCGCGACAACGACCTGGTCGTCAACCCGGTGCGCGCCAAGCAGCTGACGAACTTCCGCGTCTCGGGCAAGGAAGACGCGATCAAGATCACGCCGCCGATCCTGCTGACGCTCGAGTACGCGGTCGAGTTCATCGCCGACGACGAGCTCGTCGAGATCACGCCGAAGTCGATCCGCATCCGCAAGCGCCACTTGAAGGAGCACGACCGCAAGCGCGCGAGCCGCGAAGCTGCGTGACGAGTCTTTCGTTTCCGAAATGACCCATCGAAGCGCCGTGACCGCGGTCGTTCTGGCCGCGTTGATGTGGAGCATCGCCGGCGTCGTGACGCGCCGGCTGCACGGCGCGGCGGGCTTCGAGGTCACGTTCTGGCGCAGCCTGTTCGCGGGACTGACCGTGTTCGGCTGGCTGCTCGCGAGCAGCGGCCGCAGCGCCGTGGCGCAGGTGGTCAAGGGCGGGGGGCCGGTGCTGCTCAGCGGCCTGATGTGGGCGGTGATGTTCACCTGCTTCATGGTCTCGCTGACGCTGACGAGCGTGGCCAACGTGCTCATCACGCAAAGCCTGGCACCGGTGTTCACCGCCTTGCTCGCGTCGTTCGTGCTCGGCAAGCGCATCGCGGCGCGCACCTGGGGCGCGATCGTCGTCGCGGCGCTGGGCATCGCGTCGATGTACGCGGTCGACATCGTCGGCCTCGAAGGCCGGCACCTGGCCGGCGTGCTCGTCGCGCTCGGCATCCCGGCGGCGGCGGCGGTGAACTGGGTCAACTCGCAGCGCAGCGGCCACCATGTCGACCTGACCGCAGCGGTGCTGCTCGGCGCCGTGCTGTCCGCGCTGGTGACGCTGCCGCTGGCCTGGCCGATGGGCGCGGACGCGCACGACATCGCGCTGCTCGCGCTGCTCGGCGTCGTGCAGCTCGGCATCCCGTGCATCCTCGTCGTGCGCGCCGCGCGGCGCCTGGCGGCGCATGAAGTGGCGCTGCTGGCGCTGCTCGAAGTGCTGTTCGGCATCCTGCTCGCCTGGGCTTTCGCCGGCGAACGACCCGGAACGGCCACGCTGATCGGCGGCGCGCTGGTGCTCGCGGCGCTGGTCTACAACGAACTCGGCGGCAAGTCCGAAGCGCCGTCGGAATCGGTGCTCGCCTAACATCCTCTTTCGAGGTCCGCCGCCGCGCGGGCACGGGAGGAGGGGCGATGAAACAGCTGTCGGGCCTGGACGCCGGCTTCCTGCACCTGGAAACGCCGCAGATGCCGATGCACGTCGGCGCTCTCAGCGTCTACGAGCTGCCGGCGGGTTACGCCGGCGACTTCGCCGACGACGTACGCGCGCATGTCGCGGCGCGACTGCCGATCGCGCCGGCGCTTCGGCGCAAGCTGGCGATGATGCCGCTGAACCTCGCGAGCCCGGTCTGGGTCGATGCCCAGCCGGACCTGGAAAGGCACATCGTCGGCGTGCATCTGCCCGCGGGCAGCGGCCAGGCCGAGCTCGAGGCGGAGGTCGGCCGGCTGCACGCCGTGCGGCTCGACCGTGCCCGGCCGCTGTGGAAGTTCCATGTCTTCGACGGCCTCGCGCCCGGCCCCGAAGGCGAGCCGCGTTTCGCGATCTACTCGCAGCTGCACCACGCCGCGGTCGACGGCCAGGCCGCGGTGGCGCTCGCGCAGGCGCTGCTCGACCTCGGCCCCGAGCCGCGCGCGATCGTGCTGCCGCCGGTCCGCGCGCGCCGCGGCCAGCTCGGCGTGGCGGCGATGCTGCGCGGTGCGATCGCCGGCGAGCTGCACGAGGTCGTGACGCTGGTCAAGGCCTTGCCGTCGACCGTCGGCGCGATCTCGCAGGTTGCCGCCGCGAGCGCCGGCGAGGCTGCCGGCGACGCCCTTGGCGCCGTGATCGCCCGGCTCACAGGCGAAGCGCGCGCCGCCGGGCGCGGTGTCAGCAACCTCGGCCTGGCGCCGCGCACGCGGCTGAACACGACGGTGTCGGCGGCGCGCGTGTTCGCCGGCGCGAGCCTGCCGCTGGCCCAGGTCCACGCCGTGCGCCGGCGCCACCACGCGAGCCTGAACGATGCGGTGCTGATGATCTGCAGCGGCGCGCTGCGGCGCTGGTTCGCCAAACACGGGCCGCTGCCGCGCAAGTCGCTCGTCGCGGCGGTGCCGATCTCGCTGCGCGTGGCCGGCGACACCAGCTCGAACACGCAAGCGTCGATGAGCCTGGTGTCGCTCGGCACGCACCTGGCCGACCCGGGCCGGCGCCTCGCGCACGTGATGGCGGCGAACGCAGCGATGAAGGGCACGGTCGGCAGCCTGCGCCGCGTGCTGCCGACCGACTACCCGTCGATCGGCGTGCCTTGGCTGCTCGAAGGCCTGACCGCGTTGTACGGCCGTGCGAAGGTTGCCGAACGCCTGCCGCCGTTCGCCAACGTCGTGATCTCGAACGTGCCCGGGCCGAGCGTGCCGCTGTACATGGCCGGCGCGAAGATGTTGACCAACCAGCCGGCGTCGATCGTCGTGCACGGCGTGGCGCTGAACATCACCGTGCAGACCTACGACCAGTCGCTCGAGTTCGGCCTGGTGGCGTGCGCGCGCGCGTTGCCGGGGATCGGCGAGCTGGCTGCGCAGCTCGAAACCGCGTTCCTCGAGTTCCAGGCGCTGCCGGCGCCGCCGGTCTCGGCCGAACCGGCGAAGGTGGGCGCCGCCAGGAAAGCCGCAGCCAGGAAGGCCACGCCGGCCCGGAAGCAGGCGAGCCGCTAACATCC
>CXWJ01006149.1_pt1 | contig 11869 bp, 8 predicted proteins | sample 590841 | NCBI WGS metagenome assembly CXWJ01 (sample SAMEA3498367, study PRJEB10139) | wastewater metagenome | biome: wastewater treatment plant; material: activated sludge | place: Austria | collected 2015-01-21 | reverse complement strand
GCCACGCACGGTCCATTTGGATCCGCTACCGGTCACGTTGACGGTGCCAACGCCACCGATTTCTGGTTCAATCGTACCTTCGAAAGGATCCCCGCCGATCACGGCGCCTACGACCCCTTGACCAACTGTGCCTTCGACGGCTTCGGCAAAAACCTGGCCGCCGTTGCTAATTGTCATTTCGCCGATGCCATAATGCCCAATGAGCATGGCATGGGGATCGTCATTCGTGGGGCCTCCCGCCACTTGGAAGCCGCCACTCCCCAAATAGGAATTAATACCATCGACGAGGATGTAGCCACTCGAGCCGGCTTGATCGCCAACGACAACAGCATCTTGGATTTCGGCACGGCCGCCGCCGTGAATATCGAGGGTACCGATGCCGGTACGCCCCACGTACAGATCAAACCCGACGTCCAAAGGTCGAGGATTTACGCTGGCGAAATTGGCTGGCAAACCGGGTGGCAGAATATTCGGGTCATTGTTGTAGAGCGCGTCGAGACCGGTGATCGTGACTCGGCCGTTGCCAAAGCGCAGCTGACCATTCACGGTGCCTGAGTCGCCGATGACAAGAGTTTGGTATCGAAGCTGAGAATTGCCGTCGATATCAAGGCGGCCGAAAGCGGTGCGCCCCACCAAGACGCCCACATCTGTCAGTGACCCGACGGCAACAGGGACCACCGTGTTCGATTCCCAATGCGTTTGGGCACCGACGGGCTCGCTGGAATCGGGGAAGTTGCCGTTGGGCGGTAGACCTTCGTTCGTCGTGTCCGTGAGAGGATTATCGGCTGGGTAAACATCGCCCACCGGTGTAACGGCCGCGTTGACCGCTGGTGCATTAACGGCGAGCACCATCGCCAAGCAGCTCAAGACTGCCAAGAATTTCCGAAAAGATACCATGCGATGCATCGAAGCTTCTCCTCTGTTCCCTATCACCAGCCTACCGGGATTCAAATCGTCGCATTGAATAACACCAACAACGACAGATGCCTGCCTAAATCGGCTGGCTGCGTACGAAAGCGAGGTCACGATATGAATCATCCCAGCGGACTGCTAAAATCTCATGCCCCCAATGGCTGGCGGCAGATCACCGCGTCCGGCCTCTAACGGTATGCGGTGTTCCCTCCTGGCGCATTTTTATGGCGGCTTGGCACCGCCTAACGGCGCAGGGCCCTTCCCGCCAAAAGATGTTCCGGCAATCCAGCTTCCATCATCATCATAAACTGCCTAATTTGCAACTATTTCGCACGTTTTGGGTGATATGAGGGGTGAGGTTAGGAATTTTGACGGTTGGCGTGCCAGGTTGTCCGCAGTTAAGCCGAACCCAAAAACACCGGCCCAAAATAGTGTTGCCGTTCAGGCCGGGAGAGAAACCTCAGAAACCCCGTCAAATCGGCAGTACTTCAAGCGTGTCCCCAGGTTCTAAGTGAATCGCTTCGACTGGCAGGCGGGCTAGGGCGTTTGCCTGGGCCAGCGTGGCCAAATCGGCTGAACCGTGCCACTTCAAAATTTCGATGGTAGGGGTAACGTCGGTTGATCTCGCGGGCCAGACAATGCGAGCGGGTAGACAAGCCGCGCGTCCGCCAGGATAGTCAAAGGCGTGGCTGAGTTGCGCGGTCACTGACTGCGCGCTGGTGAAACCGCGGCCTGCGAGTGCGGCAATCGCGGGGCGCATGAACAGTTCAAAGCAAACGAGGCTGCTGACGGGATTGCCCGGTAACCCGAAGACCAGCGTCTGCTTATCGTTATCGTCGTTGCGCTTCACGCCAAACCAAAGGGGCTTGCCTGGCCGCAGCGCAACTTTGTGGAAGACCTGCTCGACGCCCAGCGAGGCGATAACCTCCGGCACTAAGTCGAATTTGCCCGCGGAAACGCCGCCACTGAGGACGAGAATATCTGCTTCTAATCCTCGCTCCACAGCTTGAGAGAGTTGAGAGCGGTCGTCGCGGGCAGTGCCGAGATCGATCACTTCGCCGCCGGCGCCGATCGCGGCAGACAGGAGCATCGGGCCGTTGCTGTTGCGAATCTGTCCGTGTGCTGGCTTCTCTCCGACTGCCACTAGCTCGTTGCCCGTTACTAGTATAGCGACACGCGGATGAGGCTGAACCAAAACGGTTGTGTAACCGACTTCCGCAAGGATGGCGATTTCGATGGGCCGAATCAGCACGCCAGCGCGGAGGATGGTATCGCCGGCGCGTATGGATGTGCCGAGACGGAGGATGTGTTGGCCTGCCGGTGGATCGACCTTTTGAAGCTGCACCGTGTGATCGCCTGCTATTTCCGAAAACTCAACGGGGATAACAGCATCGGCTCCATCGGGAATCGGTGCTCCCGTCATGATGCGACTGGCCGTGCCCGGCGTGACAGCTCGTTGTGGGACTGCACCTGCGGCGATTTCTTCTAGTACGCGTCGGAGGGGCTCGCGATCGTTACTTCGGACGGCATAGCCATCCATCAGGGCTTTGTCATAGGGAGGTGAGTTGATGTCGCTCGTCACATCTTCAGCAAGCACAAGACCGGCCGCGTCGCCAAGCGGGACGCGCCGCGGAGCCAAAACGGCCGAGTGCGTTTCAATTTTCTGAAGTGCTTCTTCGACCGAGAGCATGGGAGTGAGAACGGCAGAGCAGAAGTGCAGCAGAATGAAAGAGCGGTAGAAGGGGATGCATGACTACTGCTCTATGGTTTTCCCACTCTGCCACTCTCCGCATTGTGTAAATCAGGCGTTCAAAAACTTACGAAGGATGTCAAATCCCGAATGGGTCAGAAAGCTCTCCGGGTGGAACTGCACACCGAACATGGGATGTTCCCGATGGGCAATGCCCATGATTTCTCGGTAACCGCCTGGCTCTTCGGCCCAGGCCGTGATTTCGAATTCTTTCGAAAGAGTGTCTGGTTGAATGACAAGGCTATGATAACGGGTGGCCTGGAATGGATTGGCCAAGCCGGCGAACAGGCCGCGGCCGTCGTGGTGGATCATATCCGTCTTGCCGTGCATGAGATTTTTCGCGCGGACAATGGTTGCCCCGTAGGCCTGGCCCATCGATTGATGTCCGAGGCAAACACCTAGCAGCGGCACGCGGCCTTTTAGGCGCTGGCAACATTCGACTGAGATGCCAGCCTCCGTCGGCGTGCATGGACCCGGAGAAATTATGACCCGGTCCGGATCGAGGTCGATCAGTTCATCGACAGTGATCTGGTCGTTGCGAAATACCTGGAGATCGAGCGTGGAATCAATTTCCCCCAACCGTTGCACAAGGTTGTAGGTAAAGGAATCGTAATTGTCGATGATGGCGATCATGGCTGAGGGTGCGGGGGATAAGAGTCAGGGGACAGGGTTAATTAATAAAGTGCGGCCCTCTGCCCGCGGTTTTCAGTTTAGTCCTGGCGGAGGTGATTGGGAACGGCGGTGGTTGTCCGCGCTGGTAAGATGGGGTTCAATAGCTGCGACGACGATAACTCACGGCCAAAATGCGGATTCGTTATGTCAAAAGCGATCAGTAACGTCAGTGATGCCGAGGCACTCGAACTCGTGACCGAAATGATGGCTATTCCGGGACGCAGCGGGGATGAAGCGGCCATCGCAGAGTTTATCCGTAACAAATTGGCGACAGTCGGGGTATCGGCGGATGCCTTTGAATATGACGATGCGCACAAGCGTTCGCCGGTCAAAGGCCAATTGGGAAACATGGTGCTGAAGCTGCCCGGCACGTTGCGTGGCCCCAAGCGGATGCTGGCCGCTCATATGGACACCGTGCCCATCTGCGTGGGTTCGCGCCCGGTGCGGAAAGGGAAGACAATTGTCTCGGGCGATCCCAAGACTGGGCTCGGAGCAGACGACCGCTCCGGTTCGGCCGTGTTGCTGTGTACTGCGCTAGAGATCTTTCGCGGCCAATTGCCCCATCCGCCTCTCACGCTGTTGTGGACCGTGCAGGAAGAAGTGGGGCTTAACGGCGTCCGGTTCATGAAGCCCAGCCTGCTCGGCAAGCCGAAATTATCCATCAACTTCGACGGCGGCTCGCCAGCGAAAGTGACGATTGGCGCGACGGGCGGATATCGCATGACGATTGAGAAANNACCATGCGGGGGGCGCACCAGCCGATGGCGTTAGCGCGATTGCAATTGCGTCGTTGGCCATTGCGGACTTGGTCAACAACGGGTGGCACGGCCAGATCAATCAAGGCCGGCACATAGGGACCAGCAACGTCGGCATCATTCGCGGCGGTGAAGCGACGAACGTGGTGACCGATTATCTGTTCATTCGCGCCGAGGCACGCAGCCACGATCCAAAGTTTCGCATGCGGATCGTTAAGGAAATTCACAAGGCGTTCGAGCGGGCGGCCAAAGGGGTACGCAATACGGCAGGCAAGAGTGGTAGCGTGAAGATTGAGGGGGACTTGGATTACGAATCGTTTTGTCTCGATCGGGATGAGCCATGCGTGCTGGCGGCAATTGAGGCGGTGAAGGCCGAGGGACAAGAGCCGGAACTTTCCATTTCCAATGGCGGGCTGGACACGAATTGGCTCACCGCCTACGGCATCCCCACCGTGTCGCTCGGCAGTGGCCAGCGTAATATTCATACTGTCGCTGAGGAACTCGATATCGAACAATTCCATCTGGCCCGGCGGATAGCACTTCGCCTAGCCACGGGGGTAGATTCTCGGTAGGGTGATGAGTTTCACGATAATGGCTGCGGATTGCCTCTAATCGCTAGCAGCCAACCCTCCCTCCATCCTGCTCCCGTGTCCTCCCTTCATGACTGACCCCAAATATATCCGCAACTTTTCGATTGTCGCCCACATCGATCACGGCAAGAGCACGTTGGCCGATCGCCTGCTGGAAATCACCGGCACGGTGAGCCGGCGCGATATGAAAGAGCAACTGCTGGACGACATGGCCCTAGAGCGCGAACGCGGCATCACGATCAAGGCCCATCCCGTCTCGATGAAATACAAGTACGAAGGGAAGGAATACGAGCTAAATCTGATCGATACGCCGGGTCACGTCGATTTTCATTATGAAGTATCGCGGTCGCTCTTGTGCTGCGAAGGGGCTGTGCTGGTGGTCGATGCATTCCAAGGCGTTGAGGCGCAGACGGTTGCCAATGCCTATGCAGCCATGCAGCACGATCTGACCATCGTGCCGGTGATCAACAAGATCGACCTCGTCCACGCGCGCGTCGATGAAGTGCGCGAGGAGATGGAACACACGCTGGCGATGGATCCGGATGAGGTGGTCGGTTGCAGCGCGAAGTCCGGCTTGGGATGCGAAGAGGTGCTCGCGGCCGTGATTAAGCGCGTACCGCCGCCGACGGGCGACCCCAAGGGCGTGTTGCAAGCGATGGTCTTTGACTCCGTGTACGACGAATACCGCGGCGCGGTGACGTACATCCGGGTGATGCAAGGTGCGATCCAAAAGGGCCAGCGAATCAAGTTTTTGCAAGCCGGCACGACGCATGAAGTGTTAGAACTGGGGCAGTTCACGCCGCGGCGCGTGGGGCGCGATAAACTTTCAGCCGGGCAGGTGGGGTATATCATCTGCAACATCAAGTCGCTGGGGAACGTCCACATCGGCGATACGATCACGATGGCCGAAGGGGAACAAGCACCGGAGTTGCCCGGCTACCAGGAGCCGAAGCGGATGGTTTTCTGTGGACTCTACCCTTCCGATGGCCAGGACTTCGAACAACTGCGCGACGCCCTCTCGAAACTCTCGATCAACGACCCAAGTTTTGATTTCGAACCCGAATCGAGCGACGCGCTCGGCTTCGGCTTCCGCTGCGGCTTCTTGGGTCTGTTGCACATGGAGATCGTGCAGCAGCGGCTGGAGCAGGATTCGAACATCGATCTGGTGCAAACCGCACCCAACGTGACGTATGAAATCACGACGAACTCAGGCGAAGAGATCGAAGTTCATACGCCACAAAAAGTGCCCGATATGGGCGACATTAGGGAGTTTCGCCAGCCCATTGTGCGCGTAAACTTCGTGTTGCCGACCGATTACATCGGGCCAATCATGAAGCTCTGCACGGACCGCCGCGGCGAGTACGTGCGAACAGAATATCTATCCCCCACGCGGGCCATGCTGACGTATGACTTGGCGCTGGCCGACGTGATCTACGACATGCACGACAAGCTCAAGAGCGCTACCCGCGGCTACGGCACGATGGATTACGAAATCCTGGGTTACCGGCCCGCCGACCTGATTCGCCTTGATATCTTAGTGAAGGGAGACCGGGTCGATGCGCTCTCGATTGTGTGCGACCGTCGAGATGCAGAAAGCCGCGGCCGGGCCGTGATTAAGAAGCTCAAAAAAGAAATCCCGCGGCACATGTTCGAGGTGCCCCTCCAAGCAGCCATCGGCAGCCGCATCGTGGCCCGCGAAACTATTAGCGCGATGAAGAAAAACGTGACCGCCAAATGCTACGGCGGCGACATCTCCCGCAAGCGCAAGCTCTGGGAGAAGCAAAAAGAAGGCAAGAAGCGGATGAAGTCGATTGGCCAGGTCGATATTCCGCAAAAGGCGTTCCTGGCGGTACTGGAGACTGGGGAAGAGGAAGGGAAGAAGAAGTAAGGGGCTCTTTCGGATCGTTCGCTGTTGACGACGCGCTGTTGGCCGTTCTTAAAGTCATTGCATGCTTAGCCCTCAAAGGCGGAACACTGCGAACAGGCGAAAAAATTGGCTCCCCGCGTGGGAGGGTGCCTTATCGCCATGGGGTGGCAGAGGCAGGCACACCGCCGAGCTAACTTTCAAGACACCTCAAGGCAAATGTTATGTGCCGTGCTTCGGATCAATGCCGACGCGGATTCACGCTCGTTGAACTGGCCGTTGTCGTCATGATCCTGGGGATTCTAGCGGCGATTGCAGCGCCGCGAATGCTGCGCACTTCGGATGTGGCCACGACATACGACGAATTCTGAGCCGCTGCGCGTAGCTAATGCGAGCGCCACAATTCAAGATCCTATCGCCGGCCCATCAATCGCGCGGCCAGCAAACGGTCACCACTGCGGTGCTGGTGGCACGTAAGTTGTGGCCGGAGCAACCGTGGGAGCAGCATAGGTGACCGGGGCGGTGGCGCACGGATCGCATACTGGGGGCGGGCAAGCGGGCGCGGGCGGGCAAGCCGGCGCGCAAGCAGTCACGGGGGCACTAAACCACCGGCCGCAACAACAGCAGCCCGTGCTGACCGCCATGATAGCGGCGGCCGAAAACATCAACATCCGTTTCATTGGTTCCGTCTCCTTACAGGGAACATCCTTCGAATTAATCTACGCCGGGCGAGGCTCGCGAGTTCGACGCGATCCTGCTAGCGCCAGCGGAGCAAGAAATGGGCATTCAACCATACCCTCGAGGTAGTGATGTGCAAACGCGACGGTTGAGAAAACGCAACAATTCGCGGTGTTGCGGTCGGGTTGTAACGAATATGCGTTGCCTAGCAGTTAAGCGACAAGCACCGCATCTCGCTTGGCTCCGGCTGTGAACAGCTGACGAAAGCCGAGGGTGGCGTGTAGAATCAGCGCGAGTGGGAAGGATCGATAAGTGGAGCGGTCAGATATTGTGCTACACGCAAAGCTTGGGAACAACCTTTTCAATCGACCGATGCGTCGCGTTTTGAAATTAACGATTGGTGTGGTGATCGCGGCGCTGGTGATCCACACTTGGGTTGCGATGGGGCTGATCGTGCCCGTCACGGTGACGGGTAGTTCGATGGCGCCGACATTACTAGGCCCGCATCGGGAATTCCACTGCCAGGAATGCCAGCGCGATTTTGATGTGGGCTTAGATCAACTGCCGCGAGGCGATGAGGCCTTTTGCCCGCAATGTAACGAGCGGCGGGCACGGTCTATATCCGATTCGGACCGTCCGGGCGACCGGTTGATCGTCGATCGAACCACGTTTGCCTGTCGATTCCCGCGGCGATGGGAAGTGGTCGTGTTTCGCTGCCCAGGAAATGAAGTAACATTCTGCGTGAAGCGGATCCTTGGACTGCCGGGCGAAACGGTGATGCTCGACGAGGGTGACGTGTTCGTGGATGGCCACCTCGTGCGAAAAACGTTGAGCGAACAGCGGGCTCTCCGGCAATTGGTCTATGAAGAAACCAGCTCGTTACATGACGCGGCGGAGTTTTCCTTCCAGTTGCCGCGGGTTGGCCCGGTGACGGATGAATCCAGCTTCAACCAGAACATCTCGCCGCCGCCGAATCGGGTGCCGGACCTGATGCTGACGTTTGACGGGCGGCTAGAGGGGAGTGGCCGGGTTCTGGTAGCGGCCTCGCACCCTGGAGGCCTTTGCGAGGTAGCCGTTGCCTGCGGAAAAAACGCGTCGGTCTTCGTGCGGCAAAATGGCAAGGCGCTGGCCGAAGAGGGGCTGGATCAAGCCGTGCTCCTACCGGACCGGCTTGCGAGGTGGACGTTTTCCCTCTTCGATCGGCAGGCACTGATCGCGATCGGCGACTGTGTTGTTTTGGCCGTGCCACTGGCTCCTGGGGGGCGGGAAACAATGAACGGAACCCAACTTACGATGCGTACAGAAGGGCTGACGGGCGAAATTCGCTATTTGGCCGTGTGGCGGGATGTCTACTACGGTGTACGGCATGGCGACTGGCCGATGGCAGATCAAGGGGCCAGTTGGCGGTTGGGACCGCGAGAATTTTTCGTGGCGGGCGACAATGCGGCAATTTCTGACGACAGCCGAAGTTGGCCCGCCGGGGCCGGTTTGGACGCAGAATTACTGATTGGGACGCCAATAGGCGTTCGCTAGCTGGGTGGGCCCGCCGGCAGTTCTAGTTTCGTTTGTTAGAGAGATAGGCTATATTTTCCGCCCCGAGGCGAATAACCTTCCGGACGGGCTTCGATTTTGTTGGTGAATGAAAGGGACGCTGGCCACACCCTCGCCAGCTTGTCGCGGAACGCAGTATGGCACAAGTGAAAAAAACACCTAAGGTTCAACCGAGCGTCATTGTTACCGTCCCTCAATCGCACGCCATGCGGGAGACGGTGGAATCGATCGTCATTGCCTTCGTCCTGGCGTTCTTGTTCCGCACCTTCGAGGCAGAAGCGTTCGTCATTCCGACCGGCTCCATGGCACCAACCTTGATGGGCCGGCATAAAGATGTCGATTGCCCCAAGTGTGGCCATCGCTATCGCGTCAGCGCAAGCGAAGAAGAAGGGGATGGATTGTCGGCAGTGCGGTTGGAGGAAATGAAGTGCGTGGGCGGTATGTGCCCGATGTGTCGCTACGTGATGGCAATGACGCCAAACTTGCCAGGGGCGGTACTAGACGGCCGCGATCCGCAAGAGATTCAGTGGCAGCCCTCGTACAACGGCGACCGCATTCTGGTCAACAAATACGTTTACACTGTTGCCGATCCTGAGCGCTGGGACGTAGTCGTATTTCATTTCCCCGGCAATGCCCAGATGAATTATATCAAGCGCATGGTCGGATTGCCGGGCGAGACGTTGCGCGTCTTCCAGGGCGATTTATACGCGCGGGCCTCCGATGCGCCGCCGGATGCCGAATTTCAAATTCTCCATAAGCCGGCGGATAAATTCCTGGCCGTGCGGCAATTGGTACACGATACGAACTACGATCCGATCGAGTTGATTGCGGCCGGTTGGCCATTGCGCTGGCAGAAAGTGGAGGGAGAGGGCGCGAATTGGGTTGTGAATACCGAGCCCGCGAGCCTCGATATGCGCGAGCAGTTTTCGATCGATCGCTCCGGCGAGGGTGAAGCCTGGCTGCGCTATCACCACTTCGTACCGGAGTTCGGAGTGTGGGACCAATTGATTCGACTCAATGATGGCACGACTCCGAATGCGACTTCGGCTGCAAAATTGCCCGAAAATGTGCAAGCTCGTCCCCAGCTTATCATGGACTTCAACGCCTACAACACAAGGCTGATCGCTGGCCAAGTGGAGCGGCAAGGGCTTCGCGTCGATCCATCGAAAACAGGCGTCCACTGGGTGGGCGACCTGATGCTGGAAGCGGATGTCGATGTGGAAGCAGCTCGTGGTGAGTTGTTGCTTGATCTCGTGGAGGGCGGTAAGCATTTCACGTGCCGCATCGATCTGACCAACGGCAAGGCAACGCTGGGGGCGGAAGGGGCTGCGGATTACGCCCCTGCGGCCACAACAGCCCTGGCCGGTACCGGCAAACATCGTGTCGGATTCGCGAATGTTGACGATCAGTTGTTGTTATGGGTGGATGGATCATTGATCCATTTCGAGGGGGGTACGACTTATGATGCGAAGGCTGTGTTTGGTGATCGCGAGAAATTGAGGCCACAGACGAGCGCGGAACATCCCGGCGATCTTGCGCCGGCCGGCGTCGGTGCACTAGATGCCAAGCTTTCGATCAGCCGTTTGCGGATGTGGCGAGACATTTATTACATCGCGGATAGCGCGCGAAATAGTGGCGACCGTTTCGGCGGTATGATCAGCGACTACAACCGCTCCGCGGAGCGATTTTTCGATAGCCTGCCCTCTGACTCACCCGTCAGTTCGATGCGTGGTCGATTCAATGCCACCGATCGGCTACTGCAAGAATTACCTTTAAATCCTGCGTTGTGGGATCGATTTTACGATCGCCGTCACGAAGATTTTTTGCTAGGGAACGACCAATATTTTGTCATGGGAGACAATAGCGCGGAAAGCTCCGATGCGCGGCTGTGGCGCGGCGAGTCCCGCGGTGGCCGACCGGGTGGCGAATACCTGGAGAGGCGGCTCTTGATCGGCAAAGCGCTCTGCGTGTATTGGCCTCATGCATGGTATTACATACCTGCCACGCCGATCCCGGTGTTTCCGAATTTTAGGGATATGAGATTGGTGAGATGATGTAAGTCAAGAGTCGAGAGCCAAGGGTCAAGTGCCGGAGCTATCCCTCTGGCCCTTGACTCTTGACCCTCAGTTCTTGACTTTCCCGTCATGGAGGACGCTTAACGTGGCACTATTGAAAGTTCGCGGGCTGGTCAAAACGTACGTCCGCCGCCGAGTTGTCGACGGCGTTGATTTTGAAGTCCACCCGGGCGAAATCGTTGGTCTCCTGGGGCCGAACGGCGCCGGCAAGACCACCTCGTTCCGCATCACCTGCGGGATGATCGATCCAGACGCGGGCAAAGTCATGCTGGCTGGCCAAGACGTCACGAATTGGCCCATGTACCGCCGCGCAAAGGATGGCGGAATGGGCTATCTGGCTCAAGAATCGAGCGTCTTTCGTAAACTCTCTGTGCAGAATAATCTGATCGGCGTCATGCAGATGTTGGGCATGAATCGCAAAGTGCGTAACCGTCGCGCTGAAAGCTTGATGGATCAATTTGGCATCACGAAGCTGCGAAAGAGTAGAGCCATGTCCCTCTCCGGCGGCGAACGACGCCGGCTCGAAATTGCTCGGGCGCTAGTTTCCGATCCGCAAATAATTCTTCTGGATGAGCCATTTACGGGCATCGACCCGGTAACGATCGATAGCATCCAGGCGATCATTCGCGATCTGCGAGACCGCGGCATTGCCGTGCTAATTACAGACCATCAGGTCCGTGAGACGTTGGAGATCACGGATCGCAGTTACGTGATTCGCAGCGGGCAGGTGCTCTGCCACGGCCGCCCGCGCGAGGTGATTAATCATCCCGAGGCCCGCAAGTATTACTTCGGCGAGGGCATCGAGTTGGACGGCGCGGCGTAGCGTGAGAGATTGGCCAAATCCGCATTGGTAGAATAGAATCGGTACCAATGCCGCTCAGCAATCTCTTCATCTTGGCCCAAACTCCACCTCAGCAGGTGACTTGGCCAGATGCGTTTGATTGGCCAGTGACGGTTGCCTTTCTTGCGCTGGTATTCGGAGTGCCGCTGCTGGGCTATGTTTGTATCGCGCTCGATATCCG
>CXWJ01011101.1_pt1 | contig 11870 bp, 6 predicted proteins | sample 590841 | NCBI WGS metagenome assembly CXWJ01 (sample SAMEA3498367, study PRJEB10139) | wastewater metagenome | biome: wastewater treatment plant; material: activated sludge | place: Austria | collected 2015-01-21 | reverse complement strand
AGCCGATGCTTTTATCCGGGTCGGGATCGAACGTGCTGCCCCAGCCGGCGACGAACAGGTCGACGGGCATGGCAAAGTGCGCGCCCTTTTCGGCCGGCTTCACATGCAACCCAAAGAGCGGATCGTGGATCAAGATGTGAGCATCGTCATAGCCGGTGACGACGACAAAGTGACCACCATCATACTGATTGCCCAGCGCCTTCCAGGGCAGATAACGTACCAGCGCCAGGCCCGGATTGCCGGCGTCGAGGTTGGCGCGCAGGTTGTTGAGGGCGACTTCCGCGCCTACCTGGCTGTAGTGGCGGTGATTTAGCTTTATCCCCAGGTCTCGCCCGCCTAGGATGAGCTGATTGTAATCGGTGACGCCCTTCTCATACTTGTTAGGATCTGGGATCTTGCCGTAGACACCATTGGGCGTCATGGGCACACCGCGAAAGTTGAGGATCATCGCCAGGCACGTCGGGCCGCAGTCAGCCTGGTGGTCATCGGCGTCGTTGCTATCCCACTGCGAGCGATAAGGGACGGGGAGCTTAACCATCAATTGCCTCCTGAGAAGAAGAAACCACAGATTTCACAGATGACACAGATTTACGTACCAACCATCTTGTTTTCTTCACAATACCGCGGTCTCCTACGACTGGGTCGAGAGAGACGGTTATATCAGTGACTTCGCCACCGTTGACGGTAACCGATATGTTGAGATCAATCGAAAGCGTCGTCGGGGTTTGCGGCGCGCTCGGTTCGGCCAGCGATTCCAGCCCACCGGCGGCCAATGCGGCCAGGTCGATGCCCTTCTCCAACTCCTGCCGCCGCCGGCGCATGGCCGCCAGTACCGGCCGCTCGATCAGCCGGCCGTGCTCCTCTTTGAACCAGCCGTGATGGCGGAACAGGTCGGTGCCGTGGCCGATGATGGCGTGCCCCTCGGCGATGCACCACGGGCACATGGCCGTCAGCGGCGTGTTGTTCTCCACGTAGCGGAACATGTCGAGCGTCTGGCGGGCGTGATCGTCGTCATCGGCCGGTAGGCGCTCGGCCCCCACCGAATTGCGATGGTCGGGCACGAAGACGCCCCCCTCGGTGGAGATGATCGGGATATCGGCCACGTTCAGATCGCTTCCGAAGTGCCGCCGGAAGGCCCGCAGGACGACCTCATAACCGCGCAAGGACATATCCCACGGCCGATGGGGGTCGTCGCTATAGGGGTCGAAGTCGAGCGGCTTCTCGTATTTGGCGACGTGGACGGCGATCCACGCCCGGCGCTCGTGGAAGAGGCGAATTGTCTCGGCCCGGTGATGGCTGGCCAGCCGGGCCACGACCAGTTCGGTGTAGAGGGTGGACGAGTAATGGCCGTGCGGCCGATCTCTGCCCCAATCGGTCGGGCCAAAGGCGTAGAAGGCCGGCCACGCTCCGGCGTCGGCGGCGCGGCCGGCGTCTTCCACCCAGACGCGGGCCAGGGTGTTGATCGCCTCAGCGTTGCCCCAGCGCATCCGCGGCTCCTCGGCCCAGTGGCCATCCGGCCATTGGCCCTCGTACCGGCCGCGCCAACCCTCCTGCCATTCATAGGCCAGATTCGGCTCGTTGCCGATCTCCGCCCAATGCACGTCCTCGTTGGCGTAGCGGGCCATCTGGCGGATGAAGCGCTCCTCCAGATTGTTGGGAAATTGGGCGTTCACCAGATAGCGCACGATGGGTTCGATGCCGTTGCGCTTCAGATGCAGTACCCACTGGAAGATCGAACCGTCACCGGTGTCGTCGCCGGTCTCGCACTGTTTGTACCAGCGGATGTCCATCTCCTTCAGGAAATTGGTCCACGTGTCCCACAGGTGGCGCGGCGGCGCGGCCCCGCCCGGCGCGCCGTGGATGCCCACGACGGAGGCTGTTCGCGGCTTGGCCCCGGCGCGGCCCTCGGCCGACAGCGCGGCTTGCGACTTGGGCGGCACGGTGGTGACCCATTCGGCCGAGACGAAGCCCTCCAGCTCGCCGGCGCGCACGTGATACCAGCCATCGATCAGTTCCAGCAGTTCGAGCCGCGTATCCGGCAGCAGGATGGTCTTCACCTCGCCATCGATGGGCCGGGCGCGCAGATTCAGCCCGGCCGGCGCGGCCACGAAGCCGAACTCGGCCACGGCCACGGCCTCCAGCCCTTCCAGCGCCGATTCCAGCGCCTCGACCTTGCCGCCCACGCCGCGGGCCTTCATCGCCTGAAAGGTCTCGAAGATGCCCGGCTTCTCGCGGCCGTCGGCGGTCAGGATGCCGGCGTTGTTCATGCGATCCGTCCAGGCGAACCAGATGAGCACCGGCACGTGGTTGGTGTGATTGTTGGCGACCTCGGTCACAAACTCGCGCATGTAGAGGGCGATGTTGTCGTAATGCTCCGGGCCGAGGGTATTGTTCTCGCCGGGGATGCCGATCTCGGTGATCCACAGCGGGTAGTCGGGGAAGGCGTTGCGGTAGGCGGCCAGCGCCTCGGGCAGGCGGCCGATTTGTTGGCCGTAGAACGGATCGATATTGACATAACGTCCGTAGGGATGGCAGGCGATGGCGTCCACCGGCAGGCGGCGGCCCAGATGGGCCACGGCCGCCCGCAGGTAAGCCACGCCGTTGAGCGGGCCGGTCTTCAGCCCGCCGGCCACGATCCTGGCCTGCGGGGCGACGGGGCGGATATTGGCTGCCGCCGCGTCGACCACCAGGGCGAAATCCTCCGGCCGGATGCCGCGGGCCGACGGGTTGGGGTTGCCCGCGTCGGCGCTCCAGCCGCTATCCTCCTCGTTCCAGATCTGGAAGGCCACCATGTCGCCCAACGGGGCGCATAGCTCGGCCACGCGGCGCGCGGCGCGGCCGAAGTGGGGGGCGTAGGCGGCCCAGTCACCATTGATCCAGGGCACGTTGCCGTGCTCCGTCTCGTGATTCAGGATGATCAGCGAGCGGATGCCGGCGGCGGCGTATTCGCGGATGAGCGGGCCATAGGTGGTGCTGAAGGCGTCATCGACCGATTGATTGCGGTCGGCGGCAATGAAGACGAATCGCACCCAACTGAGGCCGCGCAGCCGCTCCACGTCGGGCGGGTGGACGCCGATATTGACGTTCATGCCCGGCTGGAAGCCGGCCGACAAGCGCGACACGGGCGGCTGGGGTGCGGGCGGCGGGGGCGGCGCGCCGATCGACACGAAGGCGGCAAAGACGAAGCCGGTGTCGCCGTTGGCCCGCACGCGCAGCCATTCGTCGGAGTGGCGCTCGATGACGGTCACCTTCTCGCCAATCAGCAGGCGGCGGATGATCGTCTCATCGCCGCCGGCGGTAGTCGGCGTGGTGCGCAGGTTCAGCCCGGCCGGGGCGGTGACGACGCCTTCCTGAGTCGGGGCGGCGGCGGCCGGCGGCTGTTCGGGCGCGGGCTTGCTCGCGGCAATGCGGGGTTCGGGCGCGGGTTTCTCCGGCGGCGTTGGTTTGGCGGGCGGCGTTGGTTGCGCGGCCGATGGCGCGGCGACGGGGGCATCGGGCTTGTCGCGCTCGGCGGCGATGTGGGCCAGTACGCGCTCCTCGACGCCGGTGCCGGCGATGTTCCAATCCTCCCACTTGGTCTGCTTGCCCGCGCCGACGGTGAAGATCATGGCCCCGACCACGAAAACGTCTTCGCGTAGTCGCTGGTCGTACCATTGCAGCATCCCGGCGTAGTGCGGTTCCGGGTCGCGGCCGGCCTGCCGCCAGAAGCCATCGCGCAGGTGAGTCCACGAGCCGGCCTCCATGTCGTCGGGCGTGACGGCATCGACCCCGTCGCAGCCGCACTCGGTGATGAGCAGGGGCACGTCGGCCAGCCCGGCCGGGCGCAGATATTGGTCATAGACATAGCGATAGCGCAAGGGGCAAAAGCCGTAGGGGTAGCGCTCGTCGGGCTGGCCGGCGGCGTCGCGGCGGCCGTGCCAGGCGTTGGGGATGCGCTGGCGGTGTACGTCAACTTGCGTATGGCCGACGCCGAGTTCCGCTTCCGGCCCCATGTACTCGTGCAGGGCCAGATAGTGGCCGTGGTCGCGGGCGTGGCGAATGGCCGGCAGCAGGTGGGGCCACACGTCGTCGGAGTGGCTGGGGCGAATGTCGGGCGTGCCGGTGGCGAAACTGAAGTTGGCCCGCTTCTTACCGATCGATTCGTAGTGGCGCATCATCTCGATGCAATACGCGGCGTACCATTGCGCCTCGCGCGGGTTGTCGGGCACGATCTCGTTGTCGTCTTCCCAGACGTCGATGCGGCCGTTGGCGGCATAGCGGTCGACGCGCGGCTTGTTCGGCCCGACGAAGATGTTGCGCTGGGCCTCGAAGCGGTCGCGGGCAGCGTCGGCCGGGGTCGCGCCGCGGTTCATCAGCGCCTTCCAGTCGGTCAGCCGCAACTGCTCTTCTTCCTGATCGAGCTTGCCGACGACGAGGATGCCCGGCGGCGCCTGGGCGCTGGCCCCCAGGCTGGTGGGGTCGAACTTCATCACCCGCGGCCCGGCGGCCAGCCAGCGCTCGAAGCCGGGGGTGCCGATGAAATGGGGGCCTAGTTTGCTGGGCATAACGAACCTCCTGAGACTGGCTCAGCCCGCGCCGGGCCGATCGAGAGAATGTTAGCTTAGCTACCGCCCGCACGATGGCGCGTTCTGTGCCCAATTATGAAATTGTAGTCCACTAGCTCTTCTAATAAGGTTAATAGATACGACTGGCTGGAGAATAGCTTACATTCCGGCAGGGTGAATGTCAATAGGGTCGTAAAACAGGGATTGCTCTATTCACGCCGCGCCGCCTCCCGTTCCATATCCTTCACCAGCGCCTCCAACTCCTGCAAACGCACGCTCATTTCGGACGAGATCACGACCTGCTCCTCCAGCAGTTCCACCAATTCCTGCGTCTCGCGGGTTTCGGCTTCGTAATTGGCGAGCAGTTCGACGGCCAGCCGGTTGAAGGCGTTCTGCTGTTCCATCAGATGGCGCAGATACCAGCGCGAGGCGACGTCGTTCCACGCGCCGCGGAATCGGGCGATGAGCGGGCCGATGAGCGGCGTGGCCGAAGCGAACGGCCGCTCCTCCAGCACCGCCGCGGCCGACAGGCGGGCCAGCGCGCTGGGGCCAATGCCCGCCGCCCTGGCCCGGCCCCACAAGTCGCCCAGGCCGGCGGCAATGGCCCGCTCCGTCTCCGGCGACCAGTCGCCCGCGCCTTCGCGCACCCGCGCCGCGCCAATCTCCACCAGCCGCCGCCGCGTCGCCAGATAGGCCAGCCCCGCCGCCCGCCGCTCGCTCGCTTCCAGTCCGGCCAACCAGGCCGCCTCGGCCGGCAGCGTCTCGGTCAGGATCATCGCGATGGGGAAATGCTTCAGCAGGTAGCGCCAGCGCCCGGTGTGGAAGCGTTGCAGGTAAGCGAAGCTGCCGCGCACGGCCGTGGCCGATTCGACGTGGATGCCCGTGGCCGCCGGGGTATAAACGACGCGGAAACCGGCCTGTCGCGCCCGGGCGCAGAGGTCAACGTCCTCAAAGAACAGGAAGAAGCCCTCGTCCATTAATCCGACTTGCTCGAAAACCTCGCGGCGCACGGCCACGGCCGCGCCGATGAGGTACTCCACGTCGCGGGCGGTATCGCATTGGCCCGTGTCGCGTTCGCCGATGCCGTAATGGCCGGGCAGCGCCTGCGGCCGGGTGATGAAGCCGCCGGCGTGCTGGATAATCGCGCCGCCGGGATACCACAGCTTACCCCCGGCCAGACCGATGGTCGGGTCGACGGCCAGCGTGTCGGCCAACACCGCCAGGCAGTCGGGCGAGAGGATGACGTCGGGGTTGAGCAGCACTGCCACGCCGGCCGCCAGCCGGCGCAGCGCGGCGTTGTTGCCGGCGGCGAAACCTACATTGCCGCCGTTCTCGCGGATGACGACGCCGGGAAAACGGGCGCGGACGAAGGCCACCGAGTCGTCGCTGGAGCCGTTGTCGACCAGGGTGATCGTCTCCGGCGGCCGGGTCTGGGCCAGGAGCGCGGCCAGGCAATCTTCCAGATAGGCCCGGCCGTTCCAGTTGAGAATGATGACGGCAAGTGTTGGCTCGGTCATAGCATGGCCCGCTCGATTAATCCGCAAATCCGCACAGCGATTCGTCTAACGTTACGTCACTGGCGATGCGCTCGTCCACGCGGACGATGCGCGTCTCGTCGCCCACCTCGGTCAGCGTGAAGTGCCGTTTCAGGATGGGCAGGGGATCCCACGCCGGCGATTGTTGATCGACTATATAGTAAACCGGAATGGCGCGATCGCGTAATCGGGCGACGGAACCGGTCAGACAGGGTTCGAGCATCTCGGTGCGATAGCGGCCCAGCGCCGGGTCGGAGATGGGGATGCGCCGGTAGTTGAGCACCGAACGGCGGCCATAGACGGCGATCAGGTCGTTGTACATGACCGATAGCACCACCGCTTCCGGCTCCAGTGGGGCGACCAGTTCGCGGACGCGGGCCACGGTGGAGCGAGCGGCGGCGTTGTCGTCGGTCACGGCCGTCCAATGACCGCTCACCAGGATGAGAAGCGCGGCGATGATCGCTGTCCCCGCCGCCCAGCCCAGCGGCCGGCGCAGGCGCGCCAGCAAATCGGCCAGCGCCACGCCGACGGCGACGGCCACAAAGGGGAAGATCGGCAGCAGGAACCGGCTATTGATGCCCGTCGGGGCGAAAGCATAAAACGCGTAGGGCAGCAGGCCGAAAAGGATGGCCGCGGCGGTCAGCACGCCGCCCGGTCGCGGCAACCGCCATAACCCCCACGGCGCGAGCAGCAGCAACAGCGGAAAGTTGCCCCACAACGTTTTCAGGCTCTCGCGCAGGCTATAGCCGTTGACGAACGACGGCCCCAGCGCGTAGCCGGGAGCGAAGGGGGGCGAGGGATACCAACCGTGGCTGGGGCTATAGCTGGTGATCAGCGCGCCGCCATAGTAAGTGTGGTTGAAGAGGGGGATGGCGACCAGCCCGGCGGCGATGGCGATCCAGAACGGCCAGCGTCCGCGCTCGGTCAGCAGCTTGCCCCGCGCCGTATAGAGTTCATAGATCGCCGGCGCGGCCAGAAAGGTGACGTTGGAATAGCGGATGAAATGGCCGAAGGAGAGCACAATGGCCGCCGGCAGCCATAACCACGCCCGCCCGTCCGGCGGCCGGGAGCGCAGGTAGAGCGCCATCCCGGCGGCGACGGCCAGCGTGGCCGGAATCTCCGACCAGGCGGCCGTGCCGAATTGCCAGAAGGCGGCCGTGGCGGCCAGGATGCCCGCCGCCCACAGACTCGCGCCACGGCTCGCGCCCAGCGACAGACCCAGGAAGTAGGTGGCGGCCACCGTCAGCCCGGCCAGCAGGGGCACGACGGCCTGAATGGCGTTGAACCGCGCCCCGACGGCCAGCAGCGCCGGAAACCCCGGCGGAAAGCCCAGGAAGTGGCGCACATCGCCCGGCCGCGACACCTGGAAGGCCAGGGGCATGAAGAACGGCCCGGCGAAGTCGTTGTTGGCGTCGGCAAAACTGGGGCCGTGGCCCTCGGCCAGCCGCGCCCCGGCGACGAGATAGCCGATGGCGTCGGAGATGGCCGGCTCCGGTTCGGTGAGGCGATAGAACAGAGCCGCGATCAGCAGCGCCGCCAGGAGCACAGCCACGGCTGCCCCGCGCGCGGGCCACGGTGCGGGATATGAGGCGAGGCGGGGCACAGCTCGTGACTTAGCGGGCGACCCGCGGGATGAAGGTCTGTTGCGTGGCGATCAGCAGCGGGAATTCTCGCGTGTTGTTCGTCTCGTCGCTCTCGGCCAGGCTGCCGGCGGCGTCGACAACGACGAAGATGCGGTGCAGTCCGGCCGGCGCGCTGTTCCAGGTGACGCCGGCGACGGCCAGCGCCCCGCAACCGGCCAGATTGACCACCTGATCGCCGCCGATCTGCGTCCCGCCCTGCGCCGGATCGCCCCGATAGAAGCGCACCACGGCCGGCCCGGCGGCCACGGCGGGGTTGCCGCTGTTGGCGATGGTGGCCCGCAGTTGAACCGTGACCGGCCCGCCCTGGGTGAACGGTGAGGCCGGGTTCGTCGCCAGCCGCCAGGGGTGGAGATCATTTGTGATGGCGATGCCGCCGGTATAGTTGGCGAAGTTCTGGCCCATCGCTGACAACTGCCTGGTCGTCGTGTCAAACAGCCAGCCGTTGAAGTAGTCATCGTTGGTGCTATACCAAGACCACTCCTGCACCAGACGGTAGCCGTCGGCCGCGTAGCCAAGATTGGGATCGGTCGCCGTAGTCATATAGTCGAACGTGCGGTTCATAAACGAGTTGACCCGGTTGGCGTCGAAGCCGAGATCAGGCGGCATCAGGATGCCATACTCGGTCAGATAGAGCGGCCGGTCGCCGTAGCCCCGCTGCTTCATCCAGGTGCGAAAGCGCACGATGCGCTCGGTGAAGCGGTTGAAGTCATCGCTCTGGTCGATGCCGATAATCTCGCCGTGGGGTGCGTCGACGCCCGGTGGGACTTCCGCGCCCCAGCAGTTGCCCGGATCGTGTGCGCAACTGACCTCATTCAGGATGAAGTTGTGGATGCTCCAGCCATCGACGGGCATGGCCTGGCCGAAGGTCTGGTGGTAACTGGTCAACACCATATCCAGATACATCAGCCGCACCGGGGTGGGTTGAACGATGGTGCCGGCGAAGATCCGGGCGGTGGGGTCGGCGGCTTTGATGAGGCCGTATAGCTCGTGATAGGCGTCGGCGTAGACGTGCGGCTCCACGTTATCCTGCGATGGGCCGCGGCGATCCGGCTCGTTGCCGATGAGCCAGGCCGCGCCGGGGCTGGCAGCGATGGCCGACAGCAGCGCCGGGCCGTTGGGCGTATACGAGAAGCCGTTGACACCAACCTGCGTCAGCCGGATCACCGGCACAAAGCGGACGCCGGCCGGGTGGTTGGGCGTCGGCTGGGCTTCGTAGTTGAGGTACCAACCGATGCGCAGTTGGGTCAGGTCATGTTCCGTGAACACATCGGAGCCGCCGGTGACGTTGACGCCATAGCGGCAGATGGGCGCGCCGGCCGCGGCCGTGCGAATCGACTCGGCGGCGGCACCGGCCCGCTGATGGGCCAGCAAGCCGCCGACAACGACAAGAAGGGTTAAATAGACCACGGCCGCGGCGCGCGCGTTTCTCATTGCATGACCTCGATATAGGCCGGTTGGGCGCTCACCGGCACGTGGACGATGCCGTCATCGGCCCCGTCGGCGGCGTCGCTAATCGTCGCGCCGGGCACGCCGTACAGGCTGATCATCCCGGCCGTTTCGCCGGGCAGGGCCAACGTCGTCGTGGCCGCGGTGGACATGGGGTCGAGCCAGGCGACGTAGAGCGCCGCGCCGGCCGTGGCGGCGGTGAACTCATACGCTTCCATCGCCGTGTTGCCGGTTTCGGCGTCGGGCAGGACGCGGACGAATTCACGGCCGGTCAGCCGATCGACAATTGTCTGATAGGCGGTAAAGGCCAGCTTGTGGCGCGGTGGGTTGTCCTCCGTTATCAGCCCGTTCTCCCACCCGCCATCGCCCGGATTGTATAACATCCACCAGATCATCGCGTCGATATCGGCCGCCAGCGATTGCACGAAGAGTTGGGCCACGTAGCGGGCCTGAATTTCCTCGCTGCCGGGATTATTCACATCGTAATTGCTGTGCCAACCGGCTTCGGTCACAACAAACGGCTTGTCCAGCCCGTAGGTAGCCAGCTTGGCGTGCAGGTATTGCGCTTTCTCCAGCAAGCCCGGCCCGCCGTCGGTCACGCCGGGCGGCAACCAGTTGTAGGCGAAGCCCGGGTAAGCGTGGAAATTAAAGACGTCGAAATAGGCCCCGCCCCCGGCGGCCAGGACATCATCCAGGAAGGAGCGAACGAACGGACCCTCGAAGAAATCATACGCCAGCCCACCGAAGACCACCTGGGCGTTCGGGCTCTGATTCTTGACGACGGGATAGACGGCGGCCAGCATCGCGGCGTACTCCGTGGGATGCAGGCCCCAACGCCCGTCGGTCGTGTTCAGGCGGCGATCCGGCTCATTGTAGAACTCCCAATAATTGACGATCGGCGACCCGGGCGCGTCCTGGTGGCCGTCGCCGTCAAAACGCTCGACGAGGGCCGCCACAAACTCCACAAAGTCGGCCATGTTCTGGGCGTTGATGGGGCCATCTTGTTTGTTGGGGTCGACTACGGCCCACTGCGGCGCGTTTTCGATTGTACCGATGATGTGCAAACCACCCGCGGCGGGCGCGGCCGCGGCCAGTGCCCAATCGGCATAATTCCATCGATATTCTTCGGGCGAAACATTGTTCGGCTCGAGCAGATTCCAATTGACGGCCACGCGCAACCAGGTGGCGTCGCTTTGCAACAGGCTGGAATGATATTGCGAACCAGGCCGCGTATCATTGTACATTTGCACGCCGAAGATCGGGGCTTCCGAAAGGGCCGGCGGCGCATAGAGCGTAGCCGGCAGGTAGAGCGTAGCCGATTGCTGAACGGCCTGTGGGGCGACGGAAATGGACTCTGCCCGCGCGTGGACCGCGGCGGCGAGGACGATTGCGCCGGCCAGGGCAGCGATCAGGCTGGTCAGAGTCAGTAGACGCGAAACGCGAAATTTATCGGTCATATCTTCTTCCTTGAGTGAATTTATTGCCCGACGGTCGCCGGCAAATAACCCCGATAGAAGTAAGGTTGCCGCCAGGCCATGATGGCATTTACGCCCGGCGCGGTGATCCAGGCCGTGCCATTGGCATCGGCGGTGATACTCATCGGGCGCGGGCTGCTGCCCGGTAGAGGTTGCTCAAAGAGAGTCAGGACTGACGCCCGGCTGCGATGTGTAATAAGCAACCCGGCCCGCCCGCCGTCCGGCTCGGTAAACCAGGTGTAGTAGTATTCGCCCATGCGTTGCAGGAACAACCCCCTAACCCCCGTTCCATCATGGAACAAATCGTACCAGCGCCAATAGGAGAGCGTGCCCGGCGCGTAGCGGCCGACCAGGTCCTTGGATGGCGCGGTAATCCACGGGTTGTCGCCATCGACGGCGATCTGGGCCGGCGGCCAGGGTTGCAGACCGAAATCGAGCACCGGCACGATCTCGAACTGCTGGCTGGGGGCATTGTCCGGAAATAGCTGAATGACCTGATTGAGGCCGGGGGCTGTGGCCCAAATGCTGTCGTTTTGGCTGGCAGCCACGTCTTCGAACTGGGCGCCGGCGGTGGGGTAGGTGAACTCCTGGAACGTCCCGCCGCCGGGATTGTAGCGGGCGATCTTGTTCGTCGCCCGCTGCACGAACCAGACGTTGCCGTCGGGCGTTACGGTGATGCCCGTCGGCTGGCTGTTGGCCGTGGGGATGACGGTTTCGGTGATGGCCCCTGTGCCGGGCGTGAGCCGCCCGATGCGGTTGCCCTGCCGTTCGGTGAACCAGATGTATTGGCCGTCGTAGGCCAGATCATACGGCGCGCTGTTGGCCGTCGGGGTCGGGAAGCGGGTGAATGCCGGTTGTCCGTTGCCGGCCACCACCAGGCGGCCGATGGCGCCGTCATTCTGGAGGGTGAACCAGACCTCATCCGCTCCCAGGCTGATGATGTGGGTCGGCTCGCTGTTGGCGTAGGGAACGGTGTAGCTGGTGACATAGGGGGAGGCCGCGCTGTCGGCCGCGCCCGGACGGGCCGCCGACAGCATGACCATTGTCGCTACGAGGATAACGGCCATCCATAAGAGTGGGACTCTACGCGATGCTCGGCTGGTTACGATATTCATCATATCTGTTTTTCCTTTTTGGCTCGCCCGCATGTGCTACCCCAGGACGCGCCGCGAAAGGACGCCCGGAGGAGTATATAGCCACAAGGGGATAAATTTGGCGAACTGTTTC
>CXWJ01006239.1_pt1 | contig 11873 bp, 6 predicted proteins | sample 590841 | NCBI WGS metagenome assembly CXWJ01 (sample SAMEA3498367, study PRJEB10139) | wastewater metagenome | biome: wastewater treatment plant; material: activated sludge | place: Austria | collected 2015-01-21 | reverse complement strand
CAAGTGCAAGGCCTACGCGGCTGCCGCAATGCAGGCATCCCCGTGCCAAAGGAGATCATCGATAAAGCCGTGCAGTACATCCGGGACTGCACTTTACCGGAGGGAGGCGTGCAATACAGTTCCAAGGGAGGTGGCGGTCGGCCGGCCATCACGGCGGCCGCCATCGCATGCCTTTTTAATGCCGGCGATTATGACGATGACCTGGTGCCTCGCATGATGAAGTATTGCGAACAAAACCTGGGCACAGATACACGCAATAGCTACGGCCATTGGCACTACGCCCATTTCTATTATGCCCAGGTGCAATACCGCGAAGGGGGCGAGATTTGGGAGAAGTATCGCGACGAAATTCAGGCAAAATTGTTGAGGGAGGCCACAGAAGTGAAACTTGGCGACACGACCGGCGTACAATGGAATCAGGAGTTCATCGGACCGGTCTATACCACGTCTCTGAACCTGATTATTTTGCAACTTGATAACGCCTGCCTGCCGATTTACCAACGCTAACCTCGCACAGCCCCCTGCAGTGTTTAGTCTCCCCTACCCCACTGACACATCTAACAGCCCCCCTGGCCCCCGACGGAACCGTGAATTGATGAGCGAATTCAACAACGAACGAGGTGCCGTGTCGATCGCGCGACTGGGTGAGGCCACGGGACGAATCAAGGAACAATTGGCGCGGGTTATTGTNNGGGTTATTGTGGGGCAACACGACGTGATCGAGCAAATGCTCATTGCGCTTTTCAGTCGCGGTCACTGTCTGTTGGAAGGTGTTCCCGGTTTGGCCAAAACTCTGCTCGTGAGCACGCTCGCGCAAACATTGAATCTGACATTCAGCCGAATTCAGTTTACGCCCGACTTGATGCCGGCCGACATCACGGGGACCGACATCATCGAAGAGAATCGCTCGACCGGGCAACGCGAAATGCGGTTCCTGGCTGGGCCGATCTTTTCCCATGTGATATTGGCGGATGAAATCAACCGCACGCCGCCCAAGACGCAAGCCGCGTTGCTGGAGGCGATGCAAGAGCGGCAGGTCACGGTCGGCCGCATTCGACACATGATGAGCAACCCATTTCTAGTGCTCGCGACTCAGAACCCTATCGAGCAAGAAGGTACCTATCCGCTGCCGGAGGCGCAGCAAGATCGGTTCATGTTCAAGGTGCTGGTTTCCTATCCCAGCTTCGACGAAGAATTCGAAGTCGCACGACGAACGACCAGCGCGGCGCCTACGCAAGTGGAGGCAGTGCTCTCTACGGAGGAAATCCTGCGTTTGCAGGAAATGGTTCGCGAGGTGCCGATTAACGACCATTTGATTCGCTATGCGCTCGCGCTGGTGCGGCAAACGCGAGTTCGCGAAGATGCGGCGGCAGATTTTGCCCGCGAACAGTTGGCGTGGGGGGCCGGCCCGCGGGCCGTACAGTTTTTGATTCTAGGTGCCAAAGCGCGGGCCTTGCTGCAAGGCCGGGCTCACGTGGCGTTGGAAGACATTCAAGCTCTGGCCAAGCCTGTGCTGCGGCATCGGCTGGTCGTAAATTTTGCCGCTGAAAGCGAAGGCATCACCACCGATGACATTGTGAACCGCCTGATTGAAACCACTCCCACGCGCGAAGACCAACTAATCCATGACGACCGCTTCCAAAAGATCTTTGCGTCCTGAGGTGATCGCGCGGATCGGTCGCCTGGAGGTCCGCGCTCGTCACATCGTCGAAGGACTGCTGAGTGGCATGCATCGCAGTCCGTACTTCGGCCAATCGGTCGAGTTTCTGCAGCATCGTGGGTACGTTCCGGGAGACGACCTACGCCGCGTGGATTGGAAAGTCTGGGCAAAGCAGGACAGGTTGTATGTAAAGCAATATGAGGAGGATACGAACCTCCGCTGCTGCTTGTTGGTCGATACCTCGGCCAGCATGGAGTATGGCCGCGGGCCGATGACGAAGTGTGACTACGCGATTACGTCGGCTGCAGCCCTAGCCTACCTATTATTGCGGCAGCAGGACGCAGTCGGCTGCGTAGTGTTTGACGAAGTGATTCGGCAAACAATTCCGATGCGAACTACGACAAGTCATTTGAACACGATCGTCCGGGCACTTGGACAGAAAGAGGCTCTTAACAAGACGAACCTGCAGAATGTTCTAGCGCACATTGGAGAGGTCTATCCGCGACGCGGCATGATGGTGCTAATTTCAGATCTGTTGGTCGATCCGGAGGATGTACTCCGCGGACTGCGAACGTTACGGCAATTGGGGCACGATGTTCTTGTACTCCATGTCATGGATGACGACGAACTCGATTTCCCGTTTGCGCAACCGTCACGATTTGAGGGCTTGGAGACTGCGGACCATCTGACGTGCAATCCCCGGGCGCTCCGCGAAGGCTATTTGACCGCCCTGGAGCGGTATTTATCGGTCGTGCGGCGCGGGTGTGCGGCGGGCGGGATCGACTACACCTTAATTCGCACTAGCACGCCGCTCGATGCAGCGCTGACCGCGTTCTTGAGCCAACGGCATCGGAAGCGCCGGCGTTGAGTACCTCAGGCAGTCCGACCCAACCCGCTCAAAACCTAAGTCAGGCTAGACTTCCTGACGCACGATACACATCATGTCATTTTTGTTTCCCACGCTGCTGACGATCGGCCTGCCGCTGATGGCAGTGCCCATTTTGATCCATTTGATCAATTTACGGCGGCAGCAACATATCCGCTGGGCGGCGATGCAGTTTCTGCTCGAGAGCCAGCAGCGGAACAAACGCTGGATCATGCTCAAGCAACTCCTGTTGCTACTTGCTCGGATGGCGGCCGTGGGTGTGCTGGTCTTGATGCTCTCCCATTTGATCCTGCGAAACGAGTGGCTGCGAATTCTGGGGAGTGGCACGACACACCATTTAGTGTTGCTGGACGACAGCTATTCCATGAGCGACCGGTGGGACAACACTAACGCCTTGGCGGAGGCAAAACGATCAGTTCAGGCGATTGTCGATCAAGCCTACCAACAATCGGACGCGCAGTTAATCACGCTGCTGCGATTTTCTGAAGCGGCCAAACTTTCGGCTGGCACTCAACCCAAAGTGTTTGCAGAGCCGATCAACGACACTTTTCGTAGTAAATTGGAATCGCTGCTGGCAAACTGGGAGACCTCTGAGACAGACGTGGGGCCCAGCGACGCGCTCAAGGCGGTCCGGCGTTTACCCTTAACCAGCACGGATCAGACGCTGATTCTCTACGTGGTGAGTGACTTTCGCGAACGTCAATTCGCGAACGCCACGGAGGTCCGCAAGCTACTGGGCGACTTGGAATCCGATGTGGCCCAGATTCATCTGGTGCGTTGCGTGCGGGAGGCGCGGCCTAATCTGGCGATTACCGCGTTGGCGCCGGAGTCGGGAGTACGTGCGGCAGGCGTGGAAATGTGGATGGACGTCACGGTAGCCAATTACAGCGACACGCCCGCCCGCGGCGTCACCGTGCAGTTAGAGCAAGATGGCGATGCATTACCGGCGCTGGTATTGGGAGACATTCCGGCTCACGACGAACTTTCGCACAAGTTTCGCGCGCAATTCGAATCGACCGGCGGCCACTGGTTAGCGGCCGCCTTGGAGTCGGATGCGGTAGAAGTCGATAACCGGCGTTGGTTTGCCTGTCAAATGCCGGCGGCGCGGCCGGTTGCAATCATCGACGGTTCGAAAGATGGTCGCGGCGGTCATCAACTTTCGCTCGCTCTCGCGCCAGGAGGGAACACGCGCACGGGTTGGCAGCCCCATGTAGAGCCTGTGCGATTCTTGGATGATCCGGAGAAGCTACGCGAGCAGGCCGCCGTATGTTTGGTGGACGTGCCAAAATTGGCGGACGACGAGTTAGCGGCGCTCGAAGACTATGTCCGTGGCGGAGGTGGTATCGCAATATTTGTCGGAGCCGAGACCGATCGGGCTTTTTACAACGATCGCCTGGTCAACAACGGCGTCGGCTTGTTTCCCGTGCCGCTCAAGCTACCGAAGCAGCTTCTGGACCGCGGTGGCGATGCGATGCCAGACGTGGAAGTGACCGAGCATCCGTTGTTTCGAGTGTTTGCCGGGCGCCGGAACGATTTTTTATCGCTGCTGACGGTGGACTACTATTATGCCATTGCTGACGGTTGGACCCCGACGGAAGATGGAACTACCAAAGTAATCGCTCGCATGCGGAATAGTGAACCGTTGGTGGTCGAGAAGCATTTTGGCGCCGGGAGGGTGATCGCGCAGCTTACCCGGCTTTCCTCGGGAAATACGCCACTCGGTCCCTGGACGAACTGGAGTTTGAATCCGGCATTTCCCGTACTAGCGAATGAATTGATTAGTTATTTAGCTGCCGCTCGGCAGGATGATCCCCTCCATCACGTGGGTGAAGATCTGATCGTCACTGCGCCGGAAGTCAAATATGAACCTACGTTTCGCTTTTTGTCGCCCGGCGAAGGACAAGCTCGCCGGGAAGTAACAGTTGACGCGACACCAACGGCCGGGATCCTCACGGCATCACTTTCAGACGTGGCAGCTAGCGGCGTGTATGAAGTGCAGTTGCAATCGATTCAAGGTGAACTGGAGCGGCGCGACTACGCATTCAACGTGCCAACCGGCGAGGGTGATTTGGCGATCGCGAACCGAGAAGATCTGGCGCACCAACTGGCCGGCATCCAATATCAGCTGCATGAAGCCGCGGATATGGCCGTGGATGGCCAGCAACTGGCCGGTTTCCAAATGAGCGATGCGCTCTTGGCCGCGCTCATCGTGATCTTGTTAGCCGAACAAGTGTTGGCGTATGCCGCCAGTTACCATATCAAGCCTTCATCGGGGGCGAGCCGATGACCGCGTGGGGGATGCAAGCTTTGTTGTTGGCGGATGTGGCAAGCGACGCGGGCGGTCGTGTTGTCTACGAATTCGGGCGGCTGAGATCGTTTGACGATGAGCGGTTGCCACTCGTGCTCGCTGCGCTGGCCACGTTCGCGCTGGCGGCGGGTGTGTGGTATTGGTACCGCCGTGACACAGTCGAATTGCCCCGAGCGCTGGGCATCGGTTTGGCGTTGTTGCGCATGGTTGCACTCGCGTCGCTGTTCGTATTTTTTCTGGGAATCGAGCGGCGCACGACGCGAGAGGTGGTCCATAATTCGCAAGTGGCGGTGCTAGTGGATGTGAGCCAAAGCATGGGGCTGGCCGAAAGCAATGAAACGGCAGACGCTCAAACGCCCAGTCGGTTGGCCAGTATCGTCACCACTTTGACCGATAGTCCTCTCCTTGCGGACCTGCAACAGCTGCACGATGTCAACATCGCGAGATTCGATCAAGAAGTTGATCCAGTGGTTTCGTTGCCGAAGACTCAGGAGAGTCAAAAGTCAACTGACAAGAGTCAAGAGCCGGAAGTGAAGCAAGCGGCAAGTGAATCGGGATCAACATCGAGTGAGGTGAGCCCGGATCCTGACTCTTGGGCAGCTTCGCTCCAGCCGCGGGGAACCGAAACGCGACTAGGCCAGGCGCTGGAGGAACAGTTGAGGTTGTATCGCGATGCGCCGCTTGCGGCGATCGTTGTGATTTCCGATGGGGCTCAGAATGCGGGTGCTGAGCCGAGTGCAGCCATTGAGTTGGCCAAAAGTGCCAAAGTGCCCCTGTTTTCGATTGGTGTGGGTTCGACGGAAGCGCAGCACAACGTGGCGGTTCGCGATCTAGTGGTACCGACGAGGGCCTTTCCGGGTGATACGTTGGATGTAGCGGGTTACTTACAGGCCAGTGGTTATTCTGGACGGGCAGTGGCCGTCGAGTTACTCAGACGGCGGGCTGACGAGGCGGCCACGGGCGGCAGGCCCATTGCGACCGAGCAAGTCACGCTAACGGGAGATGACGAGATGGTGCCTGTCTCGTTCCAAGTGGAACCGGATGAAGCGGGGACATTCGTGTATCAGCTCCGCGTGGCGGCGCCGGCAGACGACGCAAATTCCCGAGACAATCAGCGCGAGGCCGAAGTAGAAGTGGTCGACCGGCAAACCAAGGTATTGTTGCTGGCGGGCGGACCTTCGCGCGATTATCAATTTTTGCGAAACCAATTGCAACGCGATCGCACGATGTCGGTCGACGTGTTGCTGCAAACGGCACAGCCCGGCATTTCTCAGGATGCAAACGAAGTTCTGGATCACTTCCCAGAGGTGAAGGACGATCTCTACAAATACGATTGCATCGTGGCGTTCGACCCCGATTGGACGCAACTGACGCCGGAGCAAATTGCTTTGTTAGAGACGTGGGTTTCCGAAGAAGCGGGTGGGCTGGTGGCCGTCGCGGGACCGATTTATACCGCACAATGGATTCATAGCGCCGACCATGCCAAGCTGCGCGATCTGTATCCTGTGCAGTTCCAGCAACGGCTCACATTGTTGGACGATGGGCAGTTCGGCAGTCAGACTGCCTGGCCATTGGCGTTCGACCGGGCTGGCCGGGAGGCAAAGTTCTTGTGGCTTGAAAAGACCGCAGAGGAAAATGAGACGGCTTGGGAGAGTTTTCCCGGTGTCTACGGCTACTTCGCTGTGAAAGGTGAAAAGCCGGGGGCGACGGTGTACGCTCGCTACTCCGACCCAGAAGCCGGCATTTCCAACCAAAGGCCCGTTTATCTGGCGAGTCAATTCTATGGTGCCGGACGAGTGTTTTACATTGGCAGCGGCGAGATATGGCGGTTGCGAACGATCGATCCTCGTTACTTCGAGGTGCTTTATACGAAATTGATTCGGCATGTCAGCCAAGGACGGATCTTACGCGGGTCGTCACGGGCATCCTTATTAGTGGAGCGTGATCGATACGAACTCGGCGAAACGGTCGTGCTCCGCGCGCGGCTGGCGGATGCTCAACACAAGCCTCTGGAGCGAGAAAGCGTTTCCGTCCAGGCCTTGCGCCCTGACGGCTCGTCGGAGGCAGTAAAGTTAGCGGCAGAAACAACGCGCCCCGGAATGTATACCGGCCAGGTAAAAGTATTACAGGAAGGAACCTACCAGGTGGCATTGCCCATACCGGACAGCAATGAAGAATCGCTTGTGCGCTATCTGCAAGTGCGAATTCCCGATCTAGAGCGGGCTCACGCTCAGCGGAACGAGCCCCTTTTGGCTTCACTCGCGCTTGAAACAGGCGGAATTTACTACAAGGAATTAAATGGCGCCGTCAATGGTGGTGAAAATGAGATACCACTCGCCCAAGCAATTGAAAGCAGGGCCGAAGTGAAGCTGCTGAAGGGCGCGCCGGATCAGAAGTTTGCAGAGGCGCAAATGCACTGGCTGCTCGCCTTAATTGCCGGGTCGCTGTTTGTAGAGTGGATTGTGCGGCGACTAAATCGGCTGGCGTGACGGTGAATGCGGATGTGGGATTTTGCGGATTAGTAAAACGAATTAAACCGAAAGTTTGATGTCGACAACGACCTATACGACGGAACTTCCTTTGACCGTGCGGCAATTGCTGGACGCGGTGCGGTGGCGGATTCGAGCGTACGTGTGGTTACAGAGCTTGGCGGCGTTGGCGATTTTGATCGGTTCGGCGTTCTGGATCGGCCTACTTCTAGATTGGGCGTTTGAGCCGTCAGTGGAAGTGCGGCGGTTGGTGATCTATGGTGTCGCAGCCGCCTGCTTGTGGGTCATCTACTACTACTTGCTGCGGCGAGCATTTGTCCCCATTGACGATGCAAGTGCTGCCGTGCTGCTCGAACGGCAATTTCCCCAGTTGAGGGATCACGTTCTAACGGCAGTGCATGTCGCTTCTGTGCGGGAACATGGCTTGGGGTACCACCCAGACTTGATGGCCGAAACACAGCGGGCGGCGGCAGCCGCAGTGGCTGATGTTCATCCACGTCAGTTGTTCAACCGTCGGCCTCTTGCGCGAGCTCTGGCTGCTGCGTTGGCCCTGGGACTATCGATTGCCGCGTTGGCGGTAGGTGCGAGTGAAACATTTGGCTTTTGGATGAAGCGGATGACGCTCAGCCCGGAGCCTTGGCCGCGGCGTGTGTCTTTGGAAGTAGTTGGCTTTCCGGCAGATGGGGCGGGAAATCGCGTGCAAAAACTGGCCCAAGAGGACGACTTCGAGCTGCTGGTCCACGCAAATACGATTGGCCACGTGGCGCCGGACGAAGTCGAGATTCGTTATCGTCTGGCGGATGGCCGGCGGGGCCGTGATTCGATGATTCGCGTTGGCAACGCGTTATCAGGGCAAGACGAATTTCAGGTATATCGGTATCAATTCAAACGCGTGACCTCGGACATGATGTTTGATGTTGTCGGGGGAGACGACCGTGTTCGCGATCTACAGCTGCGCGTTGTCGATCGACCGGAGCTGACATCGATCGAGTTAGAAAGTGTATATCCGCCTTACTTGAATCGTGAAGCGCGGCAGTTGCGTGTAACCGGCGGTATGCGAATCCCGGAAGGCACGAGGCTCACGGTGCTCGCCGAATCGAGCAAACCCCTTACCACCGCCACGATCCATACGTCAGAGAATTCTCAGGATGCGCGAGTCGAGTTGTCGGAACCGCCACCTACGAACCTTCGCTGGGAATATGGCACACTTTCAGGTGATGACGTGCTACTAATTCAGGTGACCGATACCGACGGTGTGTCATGCCGAGAGCCTTATCGAGTCTCCTTGTCGGTCGTGTCAGACGAATTACCGCAAGTGGCCGTGCGGCTGGCCGGGATCGGTACGGCAATCACTCCTGACGCCATGATCCCCCTAGTGGGCAAGGTGACCGACGACTATGGCATCCAACGCGTTTGGTACGAGTATCAAGTCGATGGCGGTGCGTCCGGGACGCGGCCGATTGCCCAGGGGGCGAACGTGGAGTCAATGTTCAACCAATTCGGCCTCTTCGACGTGCGCGCGAAGGAAGTTGTACCGGGAGAGCAGCCACTTGAGTTAACGCCCGGCCAAAAACTCACACTTAATTTGAAGGCCAGCGACCGATATGATTTGTCAGATAAACCTCGGGCGGGGAGCAGTCCGCCGTTCGGGCTGGATGTGGTTACCGTTGCTGAGTTATTGGCCCAAATTGAGCGACGAGAGTTAGCCCTCCGACAGCGGTACGAGGCCATCTATGAGAAAATGACAGATACGCGGAATCTCCTGGGGCGTGTGGAGTTCGGTGAGTCTGGAGAAAAAACAGATAGTAAACTGGCGAATGAAACCAAGGAGAATGAAGGCGGTGAGGCGACCGAAGAACCAGTGGACAACGCAGCCCGGACACTGGCACGGCGGCGGTTGCGGGTAGCCGGTTCCCTGCAAAACGTCATCCAGGCGACCGACGAAGTGGCCGGCGTGGCGGAGGGATTTGACGATCTCCACGACCAACTGACCAACAATCGCATCGATAATCCAGACTTAAAAGGCCGTTTGCGGGAACAAATTGCGTTGCCGCTGCATCAGATTAGTGAAAACGGGCTGCCCGGACTCTCCTCGCAGCTAAAATTGGTGGAGGAGCACGTGGACGAGGCCCAGGAAGGGCCGGCAGCGTTGGCAAAATCGCTCGTCCAGGCGGATAAGTTGTTGGTCGATATGAAGCAGGTGCTCGATCACATGTTGGAATTAGAGACGTACAACGAAGTAGTGGCCTTGCTTCGGGGGATCATTTCCGACCAGGATGAGATCAACCGTCGGACAAAAGAACGGCAAAAAGAGAAGCTGCGAGGGTTGTTTGAAGAGGAGAAACCGTAACCTATGTCCAGGACACCTAGCGTCACGACTACTTTGGCAGCAAAACGCGTGGAGAGAGTCTTTTATCAATTGAAATGGCTGGTGGCGATCGTCGTCGCGGCGTATTGCTTTGCGCAAGCGCCAACCCGTGCGCAAGCAGATTCTCCAGCGCCACTAGAATCGCCGCCTGCTGACCAGCCGCAGGCGGCGCCAGCCGAAAGCGATAACTCACCGGAGGCGTCCGCGGTCGCCCCAGACGCAACTCCTCCCAGCAAACCGGCAGCGAGCCCGCGAGATGATTTGTCGATTGAGCAAGGCCGATTGGCGGACCGTTACAAGCGGTTGGAAGAGGTAATGGGCCGTCTGGCGGAACTCTCGTCAGGAACCGACCCCCGCCGCGCGAAGCTCCTGCGGGATGCCATTGCCAAGAGCCGCGAGGAAGATATCAGTGTGCGTTTTGAGTCGGTCATCAGACTGCTCGAACAAGAGCGTTTATCTACCGCCGCTACGAATCAGACCGAATTGCATAAGGAATTAGACGGCCTTCTGACGCTATTGTTGAAGGCCGATCGGGATCAAGAGTTGGCTTCTGAGCGCGAGCGAGTCCGGCAGTACTTGAAGGAAGTCAGCCGACTGATTCGGTTGGAAAAAGGCCTTCGCGCCCGGACCGAGGGGGGGGATGACGCCAAGCGGTTGGCAGACGATCAGAAACGCGTGGCCGAAGACACAGGCAAGCTCGAAAAAAATATAGACGAAAACGAACGCGAGGATGGCGAAAAGACCCCCGACGCCAAGTCCAACGACGATGAATCTTCGGACAAGGCTGGGGAAAGCAGGTCTACGGAATCAGGCAAGTCGGACAAGCCCCCATCCGGGGACGACAAATCGAAACCGGGCGATTCCCAGCCGGGAGATCAAAAAGAAGGGGGCGAGAAATCGCAGGCGAGAGGCGAGTCAAAACCTAACGATCCGAAAAACCAGGGCGAGAAATCGCCCAGCTCACCGTCCGATTCCAAGCCTGCCGATTCACCGCCATCACAGGGAGAGCCTTCTGATTCTGGCAAACCGAGTCCGGCTGAGGGATCGCCTCCACCTGGGCAAGCTGGTAGCCCGTCCCCAGAAGAATCGCAAAGCGGAGAGCCACCAGCGAGTCCGCCCCAGCAGCAGCCCGCCGATCGCGCCACTGAGAGTCTTCGCAAAGCGCAGCAGAAGATGGAGGATGCCAGCAAGAAACTGGACGAGGCTAAGCGCGAGGGCGCTGCCGAAGCTCAGAAAACTGCGCTGCAAGAACTCGAACAGGCGAAGGCTGAGCTGGAACGAATTCTACGTCAGTTGCGCGAAGAGGAAATGGAACGAACGCTGGTTCAGTTGGCCGCGCGGTTCCGCAAGATGCTTGAAGCACAAACCGCCGTGTATGAAGGAACGGTACAGGTCGATAAGGTGCCGGAAACAGACCGAGATCACGATGAAGAAATCGAGGCGGCCCGGCTTAGCCGCGAGGAATCGCTAATCGCGCGCGAGGCCGACAAGGCAATGCTGCTTTTACGCGAAGAAGGCTCGTCGGTCGCGTTCCCGGAAGCCGTCGAGCAAATGCGTGAAGACATGCAAACCGTCACTACGCGATTAGCCGCGGTGAAAGTTGGTGCCATGACGCAGGGGCTAGAACAAGATATTATCGTTGCGCTGGAAGAAACAATCGCCGCTTTGGATAAAGCGGTCAAGGATTTGGAAAAAAACCGCACGCCCCCCGGGCAGCCTCCGAGCGCCGGTCAGCAGTCGGAGCCGCCGTTGGTAAACAAACTGGCCGAACTGAAGATGATTCGTTCGCTCCAGATACGGATCAATGAACGCACCAAGCGGTATGGACAGATGATTGGCGGCCCCCAGGCGGATACGCCAGAGCTGCTCGAAGCGCTCGAAAAATTGGGCGAGCGGCAGCAACGAGTGGTCCAGGCGACGTCCGATCTGAGCCAAGGACGTAACGATTGAGGTTTTTTCACAGGGACGGTTGTGTCACAATGGGAGGGTTGGTTGGGCGGGCAGATGGCATGGACACGCTATTTGGCCGGTTTAGATCCCGATGAGGACTTCGGATAATTAACGAATTGTTGGACAGACGTGCTGCGTAGGGGATAATTGTAAGGATACAAACCCAGGCGGGGTCCAGTGGGCGGCAATCGCCCGCTGCTAGATAGCGAGAG